>OLXK01002048.1_pt1 | contig 12150 bp, 6 predicted proteins | sample 1674321 | NCBI WGS metagenome assembly OLXK01 (sample SAMEA103958162, study PRJEB25191) | human gut metagenome | reverse complement strand
TGCTGCGCAGACAGCCCCCTCCAAGAGGGAGCCTTTTAAAGGAGCACATTTAAGAGCACAGGGAGAGTGAAAGAATGCTGGAGCTGCATATTCCCGGCGAAGAACGCTGGGATGAGCGAACAAACATGTTCGTATACGACGAGCCGGTAACTTTGAGGTTGGAATACAGCCTGCTCTCCCTGTCTAAATGGGAAAGCAAGTGGCACAAGCCGTACTTGGACGAAAACGTGAAGAAAACACGCGAAGAAACGCTTGATTTCGTCCGATGCATGACTCTGACAAAGGGTGCGGACCCGACCGTATACACAAGACTGCGGCGGGAAGACTGGCTGGCCATTCAACGATATATGAGCGACCCGATGACGGCCGCGACCTTTAAAGACCGCAAAGGCGGCAAGAAGCGCGCACGCTACCAGACGGCAGACCTGTTTTATGCCGCCATGGCAAGCTACGGCATCCCATTCGAGTGCGAAAAGTGGCACCTGAACCGGCTTTTGGCGCTGATCCGGGCCTGCGGTGAAGAGAACCTGCCGCCCGAGAAGATGGGCAGACACGAGCAGGCGGCGCACATCCGGGCGCTGAATGCACAGCGCAGGGCGAAGTTTCACTCGAGGGGGTAAGAGCTTTTGAGCAAGGTAATTGAGATCAGGCAGAAAGGCGACTTTAAGAAAAGCCTGACTTTTTTCAGCCACATCAAGAGCTGGAGCGTGCGACCAATCCTTGAGAAATACGGAAAACTGGGTGTAGAACGGCTTGCGGATGCCACCCCGAAAGCCACCGGAAAGACAGCGGCAAGCTGGAGCTACGAAATCAAAATGGACAAGAGCGGGGCCACGCTGTGCTGGAAGAACTCCAACATTGTGGACGGAGTGCCCATTGCGGTGATCTTACAATACGGACACGGCACAAGAAACGGGGCCTATGTGCAGGGGGTAGATTATATTAACCCTGCCCTGGCTCCGATTTTTTCTGCTCTGGCCGATGAATTGTGGAAGGAGGTAAAGAGCCTGTGAGCCAGGAAGTGGACGAGCGCGTAGTAGAAATGCGGTTTGACAACGCGCAGTTTGAGAAGAATGTGCACCAGACCATGCAGAGCCTCGAAAAGCTGAACGACAGCTTACGGCTGAACGGAGCGGAAAAGGGCTTTGAAAAGATCGGCGATGCATCGGCTAAAGTGGACTTTGACGAGATGCAGGGTGCGCTGGACGACCTGAGCGGAAAGTTTTCGGCCGTGGAAGTGATGGGCGTTGCGGCCCTGAGCCACATTACGAGGCAGGCCATTGATACCGGTGAAAGACTGGTAAAGAGCCTTTCCCTCGATCAAGTGACGAGCGGCTGGAGCAAGTATGCTCAGAAGACCGCCAGCGTGCAGACCATCATGAATGCGACGGGTAAGAGCATTGCAAAGGTGAACGGCTACCTTAGCAAGCTGATGTGGTTTTCGGACGAGACAAGCTACAGCTTTACCGACATGACACAATCCCTTGGACAGCTTACAGCGTCCGGCGGTGACATTGAGAAAGTTATCCCGATGATCATGGGCATGGCAAACGCCACGGCCTATGCAGGCAAGGGTGCAAGCGAGTTCTCCCGCGTGATCTATAACCTGAACCAGAGTTACAGTCAGGGTTATCTGAGCCTGATGGACTGGAAATCGGTAGAGCTTGCGGGTGTGGCAACTGCTGAGCTGAAAAAGCAGATCATCGAAACCGGTGTAGCGCTTGGCAAGATCAAAGAAGGCGCTGTGACGGTTGGCACGTTCAGCTCAACGCTATCGAAAAAATGGGCTGACAAAGAGGTGATGGAGACCGCCTTTGGCAAGTTTGCCGAGTTCAGCGAAGCCGTGAAGAAGATGGTGGACGCGAATCCCGGTATGCTGGCATCGCAGGCCATTGATGCCCTGGCTGACAAGTACGACGAAGTGACCGTGAAGGCCTTTAAGGCGGCACAGGAGGCAAAGAGCTTCAGCGAAGCGGTGGACGCTACGAAGGACGCTGTGAGCAGCGGCTGGATGGAGACCTTTGATATCCTGTTTGGCAACTACGAGGAAGCAAAGGGTTTCTGGAGCGATCTGGCGGAAGAGTTCTGGAACATGTTCGCAGGCGGTGCGGCCGGGCGGAACAACTGGCTGAAGAGTGCCTTCGACTCCGGCCTTGACCAGCTGCTGGGAACGGAAGGCTTTGGTGAAGCTGGAGACAACTACACAAACCTTTTGCAGAAAGCACTGGTGAATCAGGGTCTGCTGAGCGAGGAAGGCATTGAAGAGGCGGGCAGTTTCCAGAAGGCATTGGAAGAAAGTGGTGTGACCGCCCAGCAGCTGTACGAAGTGCTTGGTGAAGCGGCTGAGCATTACCATCAGCGTGCTGCCATGAGCGACGAAGAGCTGAATAAGCTGGGGTTTGACCGGGACAAGGTGGACGCGCTGGCAAATGCCTACGACTCCTTGGCGGAGCAAATTCAAAATGGCAGTGTGAACCTGGATGACCTTGCAGGCAAGATGAACCAGCTGAGCGGCCGGGAGCACTTTTTTAACGGCATCCTGAACGTGCTGGAAGGCATCAACAGTGTATTGAGCCCGATCCGGGACGGATTCGGTGATGTGTTCATGACCGACGGAAGCCCGCTGTACAACTTTCTGAAGGGGTTTGACGAGCTGACCGGGAAAATGGCGCTGAGCGAAGAAACTGCGGAAAAGGTGCAGAAAGTATTTACCGGCGTATTCCGGGTGTTGAGCATCGGGCTGAAGGGCGTGAAGGCGGTTGGCAAGACCGCTTTTATGATCCTTGGAAAGCTGCTGGATCTGCTGAGCCCGATGGGTGACCTTTTGCTGAACATTGGAAGCTGCATCGGCAATCTGCTGACATGGGTGGACGAAAGCCTTGGACAGGCAGAGAGCCTTAGCGACGTGCTGGGTATCCTTGTGGGTGCTGTTGCAGCGCTGTTGAGCCCAATTGCGGACGTGGTGAAGGGCGTGAAGGCCCTTGTGCGCGGTGGAAGCATGGAAGAGGCAAAGAAGCAGTTCGGCGCATTCGGCACCGTGGTGGATGCAGTGGGCAGTGTGCTGGACAAATTCAAAATAGGCAGTGTTTCGGCAGGAAACGTCATCGGTACGGCGTTCCAACTGCTGGGCGGCATTCTGCTGGGAGCCTTTGAGGGTGCGGGTGCACTGATCGGCCGTGCATTCAACGGGTTCAAGGGTGCCGGGGACACGGTGAGCGAGTTTGCCGACAGCAAGGTACCGCTGCTGGAGAATATCCGGGACGTGGTGCTGAGCCTGCCGGAGAAGGCAGAAAAGGCGCTTGCGGACTTTGGCGGAACGCTGACCGGCATTATGAGCAACATCAGCGGTGCGTGCAGGAATGCGCTCAGCGCGGTGAAGGATTTCTTAAACCTGCAGGATGAAGTGGATCTTTACCGGCTGCTGGCGCTGATCGACGTGGGCGCACTGGCGGCAGCGATCTACGGTGCAACGGTGCTGCTGAAGAAGGCAAGCGACAACTTCAAGAAAACACTGGCGAACCCCATCGGTGATTTCTTTAACAGCCTGACGGGTGCCGTGAACACCTGGACGAAGGCAAACACCACGAACAACCTCGCAACTGCAGCGAAAGCCATTGCAACGGCGGTGGCGTTAATCAGCGGGAGTATGTATCTGCTGGCGAAGATCAACGACCCGACTCGGGCGGTGCAGGCTTTGGCCAGCGTGATCTCTGAATTGTTCAGCATGGTGGTGGCGCTGAAAGTGTTGGCAGCCACCGACCTGACAGGCCTTGACACGGCGAAACTGATCGGGACCGTTGTAGCTATCAGCATTGGCATGGCGGCGCTGACGAACACGGTTGCAAAGCTTGGAAAAATGGACGCGGCCCAGGCAGAGAAAAGCGTGGAAGCGGTTGGGCACATTGCGGCGATGCTGGCCGGAATGACCGGACTGCTGGCGCTGTTCAACAAGCAGCTTGGCGGCGTGAAGGGTGCGGGCGGATTTGTGGCTGCGGCTGCGGCGGTGGACATGATCGCACTGGCACTGATCCCGCTGGCAAAAGCGGAAGCAAACGGCCTTGACATTGACGGGGCCGTGGAAGCCATCAACGGTGTGGCCATTGCCATGAGTATCCTGACTGTAGCGGCAGGCTTTGCGCAGAAGCTGGCGGGAAAAGCGGACGTGAGCACCCTTGACAAGATCATTAAGTATCTTGTGAAGCTGGGCGGAATGCTGGTTGCCATCAATGCAATGGGAACGGCGCTGCTGATGGCGGCAGGGGCTGTGGCGATATTTGCAAGCCTTGGCGACCGCATGATGGACGGTATCCGGGGCGCAGGGCTGGTAGTGAGCGGCATTGCGGCATTGCTGGTGCTGATGGCAAACACGAAGGTAAACCCCTTGCGGATGAAAATGGGTGCAGAGAGCATGGTGATCGCCAGTGCTTCGCTGCTGGTGATGGCAGCTGCCATAAAACAGATGGGCAAAGCAATGGGGACGGACACCGGCGGCGCTGGTATGGCCGGTGTGAGCTTAATGCTGGTAGAACTGGCAGGCGCACTGTATCTGCTTGGCAAGCAGGCACCCGAGAGCACGGCTGCGGCGGTGGCAATGGTGGCCATGGGAGCGGCAATGATCGAAATGGCGCTGGCTATCAAAATGCTGGCGGATGTTGACTTTGCAGATATTGTAAAGAGCGTGTTCAGCCTTGCAGCAGCACTTGGCATATTGATCGCAGGATGCTGGGGGCTTGGATTTGTTTCCGCAAATCTGGCATCTGCAGCCGGTGCCTGCCTGATGCTGGCCACTGCACTGCTGATCCTGACACCGGCCTTTAAGGGACTGGCCAGCCTGACGGCAGGAGAAGCCTTTGCGGGAGTGATCGGAACCATTGGCATCATGCTGGGCTTGTTTGCCGTTGGTGCTATTACACCGGTGGCGGCAGGCATGGTGGTATTTTCGGCATGTCTTATCAGCCTTGGCAAAGCCTTCAGTGCATTTGCGGGAGGCATTATCAAGCTGAGTATTGCTGCTGCGATCCTGACCGTGCTGAGTGCATTTGCAGGACCGCTACGCGAGGTGATCGTGAACGCGGCAGACGACATTGAAGCGGCGCTGACAGCGATCCTGACAGCCATCTGCAATACTATCAATAACTGCGCGGAGCCGATCGGCGCGGCGCTGCTGACCCTTTGCAAAGTGCTGATCCAGACCGTGATCGACCTGATCGGCTGGGCATGGAGCGGAGAAGGCGGCGAGGGAAATGGCATTGAAGGCGCGCTGGAAGAGCTATGGAGCCAGTTTGTGGAATGGCTGGGCGAGAAAAAAGACGAAGCCGGGGAACTGATCGGCAAACAGCTGAACCCGGCGAACTGGTTTACCGTGAAAGGCGGACTGCTTGGAAGTTTGCTTGACTCTGCTGACACAGCAGCGGATGAGAGGGAAATGACGGAGTACGGCACCTATATGGCCGAGGGCCTTGCAAACGGCCTGACCGGTCCGGAAAGCACGAACGCTGTGACCGGCGGTATAGCGACACTGTGCAGTACCGTAGAAACATTCTTCCGCAATTTCTGGGGCATTCACTCGCCCTCTACACGGATGGCGACCTTGAGCGAATACATCCCGGAGGGCTTCAAGGAAGGACTGACCGGAACGGACGGCACGGCTGCCATTGGTGACGGTATCAGCGGAATGCTGGATTCTGCCGGAAGCTGGCTGGATAAGTTGTTCCCGGGACTGCTGAATAAGGCAAAGAACTACGGCAGTCAGTTTCAAAATGCACTGCTCAGCGGCAGTGAATATCAGGGAATGCCGGGTTTTGACGAATGGTATGAAAAAGAAATATCGGCCTACCGCGTGAAGCAGCCAGGCGGCAAGACCGGACTGACTTCCGAAGACCTTGACGCGGATATAAAGAAGGACCCGAAGGATGCCAAGAATCCGACAGGCAGCGGCGGCAAGACCAAAAAATCCTCCGGCTCCGGCACGAAGAAGACCGTGGCCCAGCAGATCGAGGAAAAGTACAAGCCAAAGCTGGAAGCAAACAAGGCGGCACGGGAAGCACTGGACAGCGAATATGAGCTGTGGCAGGTGGAAAACCAGTACAGCGCGGACGAGGACACCTTGCTCAGCAAGAAGATGGAGAACGCGGCGGCAGAAATTGCGAACCAGACCGACCGGGTGGCCATTGCACAGGCAAAGTACGACGAAATGCTGAAGCGCTGGGGCGCGGACAAGACCGAGACCAAGGAAGCCTAAGACATCACGAAGCGGTATGACACCGACCTTGGTACACTGGAAAAAGAGTATAACCTCTGGACGGCCCAGAACAGCAACACTGCCTCAAAGCTGGACAAGATCGACCGGGAGACCGAGTACCAGAAGAACGAGCTGGAACTGAAGCAGAAGAAGGAAGCCAAGGCAAAAGAGCAGTGGGAGACCCTGCGGAAGGAATACGGCGAAAGCGACCTGCGCACAAAGGAAGCCTGGAACGACTATCTGGATGCGCAGACCGAGAGTTTGCAGCTTCAAAATGATATTGCCAAGCAGTCGCTGAACAAGCTGGATGCGCAGCTTTCCATCATCAAGGACGAACAGAGCCGGATGCAGAGCCGCATGGACCTGCTGACCAGCATCTACGGCGATGGCAGCCTGAAAGACCGTGAGGACGCCTACAAGCAGGCGGTGGAGCAGTACGGCGAAAACAGCGCTGAGGCAAGAAAAGCAAAGTATCAGGGTATTACTACCAGCATCCTCGGCACAGTGGAAGCACTGCAGAACATGAATGCCGAGCTGGAAAAGACCCGACTCATCCAGCAGCAGCTGGCGGACGGCAAAGACCTGAATGGCAATCCGCTGAGCAAAGACGATGTGAACGACCTGAAGGACCAGCTGCTCTCCTCCCGCAGTTCTATGGTGAGCTTTGCAGGGGCACTGGCAGATGCCATGGGCCTTGAGGACAGCGCCAAAAGCGCGGTGGTAAAGCTTGCCAATGCCATCCAGAAGAACTGGGTGCCCATCAGCAATGCGTGCAGCGAGGTGTGGACGAAGGTCTCCGGAGCCATGGGCGAGGAGATGACGAATACCCTGAGCACCGTATTCAAGGCGGCATTCAGCGAGGAAGGCATGGAGATCGGGACGGAATTCGTCTCGGCCATTGCATCCGCCATGCAGGGAGACTACGCTGGTGCCATCATTTCGGCGGCAACGGGACTGATCGATCTGCTGTTTACGGAAACCGGAAAGCAGCTGACCGGCGGAGCAGGAGACATGCTGCTGAAGCTGTTTTCCGGAATTCAAAATGGAGACCTTGCTGGAAAGCTTGCCAACATCGGGACAGCCGCGGCAAATGTCGGCAATTCCCTAAGTGGACTGCTGCCCATGTTGGGACAGCTTGGAACGACAGGTGCCGGTGCAGGAATGGCAGTTGGCGGCATTGGCGAAGCACTGGGCGGGCTGGGCGCTTCCATACTGGCGGTGCTGCCGGAACTGCTGATTGTGGTGGGCATTATTGCAGCCATCGCGGCACTGATCGGCGGTATTGCGTGGTTTATCAGCAGCCGGAAGAAGGAAAAGGCCACCGGCGCAAAGGACGTTGGCTCGGAGATCGATAAGGGCATCAGTGATGGCGTGAAGGAAGATGCGCCCATTGTGGACGATGCCGTGAGCGACATGACCGAGAACGCCATGGACATTGCAAAGGGCACGCTTGGAACCATCAGCAAAGTGATGGGCGACGACTACGAGTACACGCCCCAGATCGTGCCCGTGGTGGACCTGACCAACGTGCTGGAAGGTGCGGATGAGATCGACAATGCCTTTGCGGCGACAAAATCGCTGAGCCTTGACGGAGACGTGAGCCGGAACCTTGCAGACAAGATCGATGCCGAAGTGCAGCTTCAAAATGGACTGAAGAGCGCCGGAAATGAGGACACTCTACGTGCCATCAATGCACTGGCCGGGCACATGGACGGCGTGGCCGAGAGCATCAAGGGCATGAGCGTGACCATCAACGGCAGAAAGGCCATTGGCTACATCGATGACCGGATGGGACGGCTGACCGCAGCGAAAGTGAAGTGAGAAAATGGCGATCATCAAAGAACTGAACCCCGGCGATACCCTGAAAGTGTACGAGGACGGCGTTGCAGCAGAGTTTGTGGTGGCCCAGCACAACTACGAAAAAGACCTGAACGGCAAGGGTAAGACCATGCTGATGCGCACCACCTTGCTGAAAGACGCAGTGCAGTGGGGCAACAACGAGAAAGATGTTTCGTGGAAGAACGAGCCGACCCTGCGCAACTGGCTGGAAAACACTTACGCAGCACGGCTGAGTAAGGACACACTGAAGACCATCGTGCCGGTGACGATCCGGTATGATTATGGTTCAAGTGAGAGCGGTACGCTGGAAGAACAGCGGTTCTTTGTGCCGAGGGTAGTAGACTTCAGCGGAGATACGGCGCTGTTTACTGGAATCCGAAGATTTTTTGAGGATAGTCTGAGCGGCGGAAGGGCGGATATTACCGAAGGAAGCAACATCTACGACTTGTGGACGTACGTGTTCAGCACGCGAAGCAGTAAAAACTACGAGGATGGCGATAACACCCGCGGAGAGGCGCTGAGCCTTTACGTGAAGCACGGCAGAGGTGCCGACCCCGGGTCACCTGGGTACATTAACACCTACTGGGATACGACAACGGGACAGTGGGGCGTTTCCAGCTCGAATATTCTCGTATGTTTCTGCGTGGATGAGAATGCCACGGTGGACGATGATGGATGCCTGACAGCCAACAGCGGGCCGAAGATCCAGAGCAACTACTTTGGCATGAACGGCGTATTTGGGCGGTGGGGAAAGTTCGGGCTGCCATACCGCGTTTATGACGCAGATGGCGACACCATTACCGTGACCGAAAAGCTGAACGGCAAAGTGCGCAGGACGTTTAGGGCAATTCAAAATGGAGTATATCGGTTTGAAATATCACAGAAAGAGCTGGAAAGCTTTGACTGGAACGCCGACTATATCCTGACGGTAGAAGCCAGCGACGGCCGGACCACTAACCGGAAAAGCTGCAAGGTGAACCGCATCCGTTCATCCGGGTACGTGGTGTACATCGGGCAGATCAAAGGCACGGCGGATGGACAGAGCTACTACTGGACAGAGCGAAACATTCTGGACGATCCGTTCAACGAGAATGCACCGGTGATCCTTGACCCGGAAGTGACACTGGAGGCCAACGAGATCAGCTCGTTTACCTTTACGGTGCCCGTCTCGAACCCGTTCTACGACAAGCTGGAGCTGAAAAAGCCGGTAGTCAGCATAGAAGAGGACGGCCGCGAGATCTTTATGGGCTATATCACTGAAATGGAAAAGAACTTTGAGCTGGACATGGAAGTGACCTGCGAGAGCGAGTTTGGATACTTGCAGGACAGAGACTGTCTGGTAGAGAACAAGTTCTACACGGCGTCCGAACTGCTGGCACTGGCGCTGACCGTGGAGGATGACCCGGAAGAACACGTCGGCTTCAAGGGCGAAGGCAAGGTGTTCCTGCCCGGAAATGTGACCATAGAAAAGCCGGAAAGCGACACGGACAAGGAGACCAAGGCCATCAGCGACTGCTGGAGCGTACTGACGAACAGCCTGACCGGAAAGTACGGCGGATATCTGCGCCTGCGCAAAGAAATCAAAATGGTGGACGGCGTGCGCGTTTACACAAGATATCTGGACTATCTGGCAAAACTGAACGACAAGACCGATCAGGTGATCGAGCTTGGAAAGAACCTGCTGGACATTTCGTACTACATTAAGGCCGGGGACATCGTGAATTCGGTGAAGGCATATGGTTGGTACAAGAGCGGATGGTTCATCTGGGAGACCACGAACCCCATCTCGCGGGAAGCGTACAACGGAGAATCCATCAAGAAGTACGGCCTGTGCCAGCGCGTCCTTGTTGTGGAAGGAACCGATTCCACGGGAGACAGCCTTTTGAAGAAGGCCACGGACGAGCTGAAAAAGTACAGCGGTTTCACCGGAAGTGTGCAGATCAACGCTGCAGACCTGTGTGATATTGGCGTGGACACCGACCGGCTGGACTTTATGAAGGAGACGTACGTGCTCGCGGAACCGCACAGTATCGATGACTGGCTGCCCTGCACGAAGGAAGTGATCCCGCTGCATGAGCTGGACCAGAAAGACTTTACCTTTGGCGCGACCACGGCAAAGCTCTCGTCTTTGCAGGCGGGCAACTTTGCAACGGCGGGCAAGGCATGGAATGCGATCCAGTCCACCATTGGATACATCAACAAGTGAGGAGGATCAATGTACCATTCTCTTATTATAAATGTAGGCGACAACTACATTGACACCTGGGACGACTGGAAGCTGATCCCTTCCTCGCGGCCGGTGATCGCACCGCCCATTGAGCGGACAAAGTTCGTGACTGTGCCCGGCAGAGACGGCGCACTGGACTACAGCCGTACCCCTGCAAACCGTCCCACCTACGATGACCGTACCGGAAAAATTGAGTTCTACCTCGAAAACGACTATGCTGGCTGGGACTGGGAGACCGCGTACACGACCATCTGCGAGACCTTGAAGGGACAGCGGGTGCGGTTTGCGCTGGAGGACAATCCCAGCCATTATTATTCGGGTCTCTTGTGGGTGGACCAGTTCAAAAGCGACAAGGGGCACTCGAAGATCACGCTGGAGTACAACTTGCACCCGACCATGTACACCCTGAAGGTGGAAGCCGTGGCGCTGAACGTATACGATCTGAAGCTGAACAGAGGCATGGAGTACCAGCTGCTGGTGGGCGTTGGGCCGACGAATACGTTCTACCGCAAGATGAACGTGACCGCGAAACCGCGGGACGTGGTGAAAATTACTCAAAATGGGACCATTCTGGCCCTGCGGAAAGGCACAGCGGTGGTGACGGCAGAGTGCGGCGGCGTGAAAGCCGAGTGCGCCGTGACGGTAGGCGCTTACGAGAGCTTTACCATTGAGCGGGCACTGGACGGCGTGAGCGAGACAAACCCGGTGGGGAGCATCGTTGCCGGCATGAGCTACCAAAATGTGTTCAACGTAGGCGACAGCGAGAAGGAAATGCTGGAACTTACCGTAGAGATGGGCGGCACGGATGTGACCGGAAGTTGTGTTGTTATGGCAGAGGACAACGCGAGCGCACAAATCAAAATGGCATCGGTGACGGGAAATATCAAGATCACAGCGAATGCTGCAGCAAAGCCGGTGGCGGCGATGCTGTGTGCAGATACCCTGCCTGTGGAGGTAAAGCCACTGAAACGGGTAGAAGGAGCATTCCGGCTTGGAAGATGAAAGGAAGGATGATATTTGAGTTTGGAAGCGTACTCCATTTTGAAAAATGGAAACGAAAAGCTCTCGGAGCATTTCAAGGTGCGCGAGTTCTACTGCCGTGACGGCAGCGACCCGGTGTTCATTGACACGGCGCTTGTGGAGGTGCTGGAGAAGATCCGGACGCACTTTGGCAAGCCTGTGACAATCACGAGTGGGTTCCGCACGGCAAGCTGGAACGCAAAGCAGAAGAATGCCGCAAAGTTCAGCCAGCATCTGTACGGCAAGGATGGCAGCGTTCATGGCACCATTAATGGCAACGGTGGCTACCGGTATGCCCGGAGGCATCTGGATGATGGAGTAAAGGGCGTCTACGCCATCGAGTGCGGACCCTTTTACGGGAACCCCGATTACCGGCAGTGTGGTGTTGGCAGCAATGACGCCGGGCAGGGCGGCAGCCATACCGGCAGCGGCAATAATCACTTTAATGCCGCGTTGACGGGCATTCTTGGCAAATTCCTCCACTGCTTCCGGTGTGCGGTGGGCAGAGAGAGCGTTCATTTCGAACGGTACATGCAGGTCATTGAGCAATTGCGCGGCTTTCTCCATAACGGGGAGGTCGGAAGTGCTACCCATGATGATGCTAACGATTGGAGACATGAATCTTTAAATTATTAAAGGGTTAATTTTATAAGGGTTAGGGATTAACGATTAGGGGTTAGGGACTGCGCTATCATTCCGTCCGGTGCTAATCGCTAACCCCTAATCCTTTCATTTCATTCGTTTATCAGCGCTTTGTAGGCTTCGGCATCCAGCAGGCTGTCGAAGTCGGCATCAGCAGCGGGTTTGATTTTGATGAGCCAGC
>OLXK01002035.1_pt1 | contig 12222 bp, 7 predicted proteins | sample 1674321 | NCBI WGS metagenome assembly OLXK01 (sample SAMEA103958162, study PRJEB25191) | human gut metagenome | reverse complement strand
TCTTATTGAGCTTTTCCTTTGTCTTCTGCATCCACTCTGCCTGAATCTTGATATCGGAAGAGAGCAGACGAATCAGCTCGTCAATGGAAGTGGTCACATCAGCCTTGTAGTTCATAGCGGCACCCATAGCTGCAAACAAATGGGAATTGGCTGGTGCAATGACTTCTTCGTCTGTCAGGTGAAGCGTGCGGATAAAAGCTGCCTTCAGCTCTGAAAGGAAGTGGAGCGGACCGCCAAGAAATGCCACATGACCGCGGATCGGTTTACCGCAGGCAAGACCGGAGATGGTCTGGTTGACAACTGCCTGGAAAATGGAAGCGGAAAGATCTTCCTTGGTTGCTCCGTCGTTGATCAGTGGCTGGATATCTGTTTTTGCGAAAACGCCGCAGCGTGCCGCAATGGGATAAAGTGCCTTGTAATGTTTGGCGTATTCATTGAGGCCCGGTGCATCGGTCTGGAGAAGAGATGCCATCTGGTCAATGAAGGAACCGGTACCGCCGGCACAGATACCATTCATACGCTGCTCTACATTTCCGTTTTCGAAATAGATGATCTTGGCATCCTCGCCTCCAAGCTCGATAGCAACATCCGTCTTTGGTGCCAGCTTCTGCAGGGAAGTGGATACGGCGATAACCTCCTGTACAAAAGGTACTTCCAGATGATTGGCAAGTGTCAGTCCGCCGGAACCTGTAATGACCGGACAGAGTGTCAGTTCACCAAGCTGATCCTCAGCTTTCTGAAGAAGATCTGCAAGGGTTTCCTGGATATTTGCAAAATGTCTCTCATAGTCGGAGAAGACAAGTGTATCGTTTTCGTCTAAGATCGCAATCTTAACAGTGGTGGAACCAATGTCAATTCCAAGTGTGTGTTTCTTCATAAAAAATTGATTTCCTCCTCGTTGTATCTATACAGGGGTTGCCCGACTCTGACATTTCTGTCAGATGGGAGTTGTTTCTTCTTATTATAAAGGATTTTTAAGCGAATATCCTATATTATACGATATCGTTTAAAAAATGGCAATGTAAAAGTTTAACAATCAGTAGCAGGAAAGAAAAAAATGTGTTATGATATTGACTAAAAGTTCCGGATAGTGACTGTGCCAGGAGGCAGTTTGGGCTGCTTTTTAGGAAGAGAACCGGAACCAGATGACCCAAAATGTTTTTTAGAAGGGGAATGAAATGGCAGAATATAAACTGATTACAACAGAAGGAAGAGCGAAAAGAGGAGAGTTTAAGACGGTCCACGGAACGATCCAGACTCCTGTTTTCATGAATGTAGGAACAATTGCAGCAATTAAGGGTGCGGTTTCCACTGTGGATCTTCATGAGATCGGTACGCAGGTACAGTTATCCAATACCTATCATCTTCATGTGCGTCCTGGTGACAAGGTGGTGAAGCAGCTTGGAGGTCTTCATGAATTTATGAACTGGGACAGGCCGATCCTTACAGATTCCGGCGGATTCCAGGTGTTTTCTCTGGCAAAGCTGCGTAAGATCAAGGAAGAGGGTGTGTATTTTAACTCTCATATCGATGGTCATAAGATCTTTATGGGACCGGAGGAGAGTATGCAGATCCAGTCCAATCTGGCTTCTACCATTGCAATGGCCTTTGATGAGTGCCCAAGCAGTGTGGCAGACAGGGATTATGTACAGAGATCTGTAGCGCGTACAACACGCTGGCTTAAGAGATGTAAGGATGAGATGGCACGTCTGAACAGCCTTCCGGATACCATCAACAAGGATCAGCTTCTTTTTGGTATCAACCAGGGTGCTGTTTATGAGGACATCCGTATTGAGCATGCACAGGCGATCGCAGAGATGGATCTGGATGGTTATGCGGTTGGTGGCCTGGCAGTTGGTGAGAGCCATGAGGAGATGTACCGGATCCTGGATGAGGTAGTTCCGCATCTGCCGCAGAACAAGCCGACGTATCTGATGGGGGTTGGTACTCCGGCAAACATTCTGGAGGGTGTTGAGCGAGGTATTGATTTCTTTGACTGTGTATATCCGAGCCGCAACGGTCGTCATGGCCATGTGTATACCAACCATGGCAAGATGAATCTTTTTAATGCGAAATATGAACTGGATACACGTCCGATCGAAGAAGGTTGTGGCTGTCCGGCATGCCGTCATTACAGCAGAGCTTATATCCGTCATCTGCTGAAAGCAAAAGAAATGCTCGGCATGCGTCTCTGTGTTCTGCACAACCTGTATTTCTACAATAATATGATGACAGAAATCCGGACCGCACTGGACGAGGGCAGCTTTGCTTCCTACAAACGGGCAAAACTCGCAGGATTTGAGGAATACGACAAAAAGTAAGCGGGAAAGTATGAAATCTTTGGAAAATATCCGAAAAAGACTTGCCCATCGGTTACGGATTGTGTATTATGATAGGTGTGTCGAAAGAACGGGATGTATTCTCGAATAACAGGAGGAAAGAAAATGTTTTTAGCAACAACAACAGCAGGCAGCGGTGTGATGAGCACTGGTATGTTAATTATGTGGCTGGTCATCATGTTCGGTATGATGTATTTCTTAATGATCCGCCCGCAGAAAAAAGAGCAGAAAAAACTTCAGGCAATGCTGAATGACCTCGCAGTCGGCGATGCAGTCATCACAACAAGCGGTTTCTACGGCGTAGTGATCGATATCACAGACGACGATGTCATCGTAGAGTTCGGAAACAACAAAAACTGCCGTATCCCGATGCGTAAAACAGCCATTACAGAGGTTGAAAAACCGGAGACAGCAGTCGTTGAAGAAAAAACAGAAAAGAAAAAATAATTTTACACGGCGAAAAGCCAAGAAAAACGCAGGTATTCAAAAAAACGAATGCCTGCGTTTTTTCTGCCCCGAAACTTCTTCGGCGGAACACGGCGAAAACGGGGAAAAATGCCGCGTATTTTTCTTTTAAATGGGAAAAAAGCAAAAAGATTATTGCGTTTCGTCCGATGCAAAGAAATTTCGTGTTGAAATTAGCGGAAAAATGGCGTATAATTTAGAAATGCTATAGACGCAGAGAAAATAGAACGGTTTTTCAGCCGGAAGAAAAGAGGGAGAAAGATATGGAATACCGTATTGGGTTAATTCACGGAGACGGAATCGGACCGGAAATTGTAAAGGAAGCAAAAAAAGTTCTGGACGCTGTCTGCGAGAAATATGGACATAAGTTTGAATATACCAACCTTCTGCTGGGCGGAGCCTCCATTGATGTGCACGGCGTGCCGCTGACAGATGAAACCATAGAAGAAGCAAAGAAATGCGACGCTGTCCTGATGGGCTCCATCGGAGGAGATGCAAAAACATCCCCATGGTACAAATTAAGCCCGGACAAGCGCCCGGAGGCAGGACTCTTAAAAATTCGGAAATCGTTAGGCCTGTTTGCAAACCTGCGTCCGGCTTACCTGTATCAGGAATTGAAAGATGCCTGCCCGTTAAAAGAAGAGATCATCGGCGAGGGCTTCGACATGCTGATTATGCGTGAACTGACCGGCGGCCTGTACTTTGGAGAGCGCAGCACTGTAGAAGAAAACGGCATCCGGAAAGCAACCGATACGCTGACCTACAGCGAGACCGAAATCCGCCGCATTGCAATCCGTGCATTCGACATCGCCATGAAGAGAAAGAAAAAAGTAACGAGCGTAGATAAAGCAAACGTTCTCGATTCCTCCCGTCTGTGGAGATCCGTAGTAGAGGATGTTGCAAAAGATTACCCGGAAGTTACCTTAGAGCATATGCTGGTCGACAACTGTGCGATGCAGATCGTCCACAATCCGTGCCAGTTTGACGTCGTTCTGACCGAGAACATGTTCGGAGATATTCTTTCCGATGAGGCAAGTATGGTAGCAGGCTCGATCGGAATGCTTTCTTCCGCCAGCCTGAACGAGACAAAATTTGGTCTGTACGAGCCAAGCCACGGCTCTGCACCGGACATCGCAGGAAAGAACATCGCAAACCCGATTGCAACGGTTCTGTCCGCAGCCATGATGCTCCGCTATTCCCTGGATCTCGATCAGGAGGCAGAGGCAGTCGAAAATGCTGTACAGAAAATTTTAAAAGACGGATACCGCACCGTAGACATTATGTCTGAGGGATGTACCCAGGTATCTACATCCGAAATGGGAGATCTGCTGGTAAAAGCACTGGCATAAAACTGTAAGATAAGAAAAGAGGAAAAAATCATGAGAAGTGATGCTGTAAAAAAAGGAATCGCACAGGCGCCACAGCGTTCTCTGATGCGTGCGCTGGGTCTGACCGAAGAAGAAATGAAAAAACCGCTCGTAGGAATCGTAAGCTCCTACAATGAGATCGTACCGGGTCATATGAACCTGGATAAAATTACAGAAGCTGTAAAAATGGGCGTTGCCATGGCAGGCGGAACACCGATCGTGTTCCCGGCCATTGCAGTCTGTGACGGTATTGCCATGGGCCACATCGGAATGAAATATTCCCTCGTTACCCGTGACCTGATCGCCGATTCCACCGAGTGTATGGCAATGGCTCACCAGTTTGATGCACTGGTATGTATCCCGAACTGTGATAAGAACGTACCTGGCCTTTTGATGGCAGCAGCAAGAGTCAATGTTCCGACCGTATTTGTCAGCGGTGGTCCGATGCTTGCCGGCCATGTAAAAGGTGAGAAGAGAAGTCTTTCCAGCATGTTCGAGGCGGTTGGATCCTACGCTGCCGGAACTATGACAGAGGAAGATGTTTATGATTTTGAGTGCAATGCATGCCCGACCTGTGGTTCCTGCTCCGGTATGTACACTGCAAACAGCATGAACTGCCTGACCGAGGTTCTCGGCATGGGCTTGAAAGGAAACGGAACGATTCCGGCCGTATATTCCGAGCGTCTGCGCCTGGCCAAGAGAGCCGGTATGCAGGTTATGGAGCTGTTAAAACAGAATATCCGTCCAAGAGACATTATGACAAAAGAAGCATTCTTAAATGCTCTGACCGTCGATATGGCACTTGGATGTTCCACCAACAGTATGCTGCATCTGCCGGCCATCGCGCATGAGGCAGGCGTAGAGCTGAATCCGGAGATGGCAAATGCCATCAGTGAGAAGACCCCGAACCTCTGCCATCTGGCTCCGGCAGGATACCACTACATCGAGGAGCTGAACGAGGCCGGCGGTGTTTATGCCGTTATGAACGAGCTGAATAAACTGGGACTTCTGCACACCGAGTGCATGACCGCAACCGGAAAGACCGTTGGCGAGAATATCAAAGGCTGTGTCAACAAAAACCCGGAGATCATCCGTCCGGTAGAAAATCCATACAGCAAGACCGGCGGTATTGCTGTCCTGAAAGGAAATCTGGCACCGGATACCGCAGTCGTCAAACGTTCTGCCGTTGTACCGGAGATGCAGGTTCACGAAGGACCGGCCAGAGTCTTCGACTGTGAGGAGGATGCCATCGAGGCAATCCGCGGCGGCAAGATTGTGGCAGGCGACGTTGTTGTCATCCGTTATGAGGGACCAAAGGGAGGTCCTGGTATGCGTGAGATGCTGAATCCGACCTCTGCGATTGCAGGTATGGGACTTGGCTCTTCCGTAGCTCTGATTACAGACGGCCGTTTCTCCGGCGCATCCCGCGGTGCATCCATCGGCCATGTCAGCCCTGAGGCAGCAGAAGGCGGTCCGATCGCGCTCGTTGAGGAAGGCGACCTGATCCGCATCAATATTCCGGAGCACAAGCTGGAGCTTGCCGTATCGGATGAAGAGCTGGCACGCAGAAAAGCTGCATGGACTCCGAGAGAGCCGAAAGTAACCACAGGCTATCTGAAACGCTACGCAAAGATGGTTTCCAGCGCAAATAAGGGAGCCATTCTGGAGTTCTAATAGAAAAAAATCATATCAGCCGTCCGAACGTGCATTTTCATCGGATGGCTGATTTCATACACAAAGCCAAAAGATAAGGAAGGAATCATACAGACATGGAATTAACTGGATCACAGATTGTTATTGAGTGCCTGAAGGAGCAGGGCGTGGACACCGTGTTCGGCTATCCGGGGGGAACGATTTTGAATATCTATGATGAGCTTTACCGTCATCCGGAAATCCACCACATCCTGACCTCCCACGAGCAGGGTGCTGCCCATGCGGCAGACGGGTATGCGCGTGCGACCGGAAAAACAGGCGTATGTATGGCAACAAGCGGCCCTGGTGCGACAAATCTTGTCACTGGAATTGCAACTGCCTACATGGACTCTACCCCGATGGTAGCCATCACCTGCAACGTAGGAAAGGCACTGCTTGGAAAAGACAGCTTTCAGGAGATTGACATTGCAGGCGTTGCAATGCCGATCACAAAATACAGCGTGATCGTAAAAGATATCACGGTTCTCGCAGACACGCTGCGCCGTGCGTTTTCGATTGCAAAGAGCGGAAGACCGGGCCCGGTTCTGGTGGATATCACGAAAGATGTCACGGCGGCAACGTATGAATATGAGCCAAAGACACCGGAAGCAATCGCACCGTCTACCGAAAAAATCACAGAAGAAGGACTGGATCACGTTGTATCTCTGATCCGGGAGTCGAAAAAACCGTATATTTTCGTGGGCGGCGGCAGCATCATCTCCGGTGCGGCCGAGGAAGTGCGTGAACTGGCACACCATATACAGGCGCCGGTCTGCGATACCCTGATGGGAAAAGGCGCTTTTCCGGGAACCGATAAGCTGTACACCGGCATGCTCGGTATGCACGGAACAAAAACATCGAACTATGGCGTGACGAAGTGCGACCTGCTGATCGTGCTTGGTGCAAGATTTTCCGATCGTGTCACCGGAAACGCCGCAAAATTTGCAAACAACGCGAAAATCGTTCAGATCGATGTAGATGCGGCAGAAATCAACAAGAATGTTGTTGTCGAGTCGAGCATCATCGGAGACGTCAAAGAGGTCTTAAAACGGCTGAATGCGAAGCTGGAGCCGATGCACCATGATGAGTGGATTGCAAAGACCAGGGAAATGAAAGAAAAATACCCGTTAAAGCATGAAGAGGGGCTTACCGGACCGTATGTGATCGAGGAGATCTATAAGGCAACGGACGGACAGGCAATTATCACAACGGATGTCGGCCAGCACCAGATGTGGGCGGCACAGTATTACCGCTATACGAAGCCGAGAACGCTTCTGACATCAGGCGGTCTTGGAACGATGGGCTTTGGTCTTGGAGCAGCGATGGGTGCAAAAATGGGACGCCCGGACAAGGTTGTCATCAACATCGCAGGAGACGGCTGCTTCCGTATGAACATGAACGAGCTGGCAACCCTTTCCAGACATAACATTCCGGTCATTGAGGTTGTTGTCAATAACCACGTGCTCGGTATGGTGCGCCAGTGGCAGACTCTGTTCTACGGAAAGCGGTATTCCAACACGGTTCTGCAGGATCAGGCAGACTTTGTGAAGGTTGCCGAGGCGCTCGGTGTAAAGGGAATCCGTGTGACAAAAAAAGAGGAGATGGGTCCGGCGATCCGTGCAGCAATCGAGAGCGGAAAACCGGCGCTGATCGATGTGTGGATTGACTGTGATGAGAAGGTATTCCCGATGGTTCCGGCCGGAGCACCGATCGAGGATGTTTTCGATGCGGAGGATCTGGCAAAAAAGGAGCAAGAAAAGGATTGACAGATTTCTGACAAAGGGGTATCATAGTTTCAACGTGGTAAAGCAATACCGTATTACCATATGAATTGCAGACTTGTAAGAAAAGATACAAAGGAAATACATAAGATTACAATGGAAACCACCGGTATAGAAACGGTGGTTTCCAAGTAATATAAAGCAGTAAGAGAAACAGGAGGACAAAAAAATGAGCAGAGTCTATAATTTTTCCGCAGGACCGGCGGTTCTGCCAGAGGAAGTGTTGAAAGAAGCCCAGGAGGAAATGCTGGATTACCGCGGATGCGGCATGTCCGTCATGGAGATGAGCCACCGTTCCAAAGTATTCCAGAACATCATCGATGAGGCAGAAGCAGACCTTCGTGACCTGATGGGAATCCCGTCAAATTACAAAGTCCTGTTTCTCCAGGGCGGTGCATCGCTGCAGTTTTCCATGATCCCGATGAACCTGATGAAAAACGGTGTCGCAGATTACATCGTAACAGGCCAGTGGGCAAAGAAAGCATACGCAGAGGCACAGAAATACGGAAAGGCAAACAAAATTGCCTCCTCTGAGGACAAAACATTTTCCTACATCCCGGACTGCAGCGATCTTGCCATCAGCCCGGATGCCGATTATGTTTATATCTGTGAAAACAACACCATTTACGGAACCAAATACAAAAAACTGCCGAATACCAAGGGCAAAACCCTGGTGGCAGACGTCTCCTCCTGTTTCCTCTCCGAACCTGTCAATGTCTCTGATTACGGCATCATCTACGGCGGTGTCCAGAAAAACATCGGACCTGCCGGCATGGTGATCTCCATTATCCGTGACGATCTGATCACCGACGATGTCCTGCCGGGAACACCGACCATGATGAAATTCAAGACACACGCAGACGCAGGCTCCCTGTACAATACACCGAACTGCTACTGCATCTATATGTGCGGCAAGGTCTTCAAATGGCTGAAGAAAATGGGCGGTCTGGAAGTTATGAAACAGCGCAACGAAGAGAAAGCAAAGCTGCTGTATGATTTCCTGGATCAGAGCAAGCTCTTCAAAGGAACCGTTGTACCGGAAGACCGTTCTCTGATGAACGTTCCGTTTATCACCGGAAATGCAGATCTGGATGCGAAATTCGTCAAAGAGTCCAAAGAAGCCGGACTTGAGAACCTGAAAGGCCACCGTACCGTCGGCGGTATGCGTGCAAGCATCTACAATGCAATGCCGAAAAAAGGCGTAGAAACACTCGTAGCCTTCATGAAAAAGTTCGAGGAGGAAAATCTCTAATGTTTCAGTATCATTGCTTAAATCCGATTGCAGGCGTAGGCCTTGCAAACTTTAATGAAAACTATCAGCAGACCGAGAGTCTGGAGGGAGCCGATGCGGTTCTCGTCAGAAGTGCAGCCATGCACGGCATGGAGCTGCCGAAGAGCCTCCTCGCTGTAGCAAGAGCAGGAGCCGGTGTCAACAACATTCCGCTTGCCGACTGCGCAGAGCAGGGTATCGTGGTCTTCAATACACCGGGAGCCAATGCAAATGGTGTCAAAGAGCTTGTACTTGCCGGTATGCTGCTGGCATCCCGTGATATCGCAGGCGGTATCGAATGGGTGAAGAGCGACAAAGAAGACGGCGATATCGCAAAGACAGCAGAAAAACAGAAAAAGAAATTTGCCGGCTGTGAGATCAGCGGAAAGAAACTCGGTATCATCGGCCTTGGTGCCATCGGCCAGCTTGTGGCAAATGCAGCCACCCATCTTGGTATGGAAGTATACGGATACGATCCATACATTTCTGTCGATGCAGCATGGAACCTGTCCCGCGACATTCATCACATCCAGAACGTGGAAGATATCTACCGCAACTGTGATTATATCACCATCCACGTGCCGCTTTTGGACAGCACCAAGGGCATGATCAACAAAGCGGCGATCGAAGAGATGAAAGACGGCGTGGTTCTTCTGAACTATGCAAGAGATCTTCTCGTTGACGAGGATGCTGTTCTCGCGGCTTTAAAGGCCGGAAAAATGAAGAAATATGTGACCGACTTTGCAAATCCGAAGGTAGTCGGAGCAGAGGGAACGATCGTTACCCCGCACCTTGGAGCATCCACCAAAGAATCCGAGGATAATTGTGCTGTGATGGCAGTCAAGGAAATCCGTGATTTCCTTGAGAACGGAAACATCAAAAACTCCGTCAACTTCCCGAATTGCAGCATGGGTGTATGCACAGGCGCAGGCCGTGTGACGATCTGCCACAAGAATATCCCAGGTATGCTGGGAGCCTTCACAACCGTTATGGGTAATGCGGATGTCAACATCAGCGATATGACAAACAAAGGTAAAGGCGATTACGCTTACACGATGATGGATCTGGAAAGCGAAGCAACCGAGGAGATAGTAAAAGCCCTCGAAGCAGTTGATGGTGTATTAAAGGTTCGTATCATTAAATAAAGAGAATCAAAGAAAATCAAAAAGTTACAGGAAAAGGCGGTGCCCGAAAACAGGGGTACCGCCTTTTCCTGTCAAGAACGGCAGAAGTTACTGCTGTTTGACTTCCTTTGGGTAAAGAACGGCACAAAAAAGAGAACTGCCCTGGGACAGTTCTCTTTGCCTGTAATGTATGGTTACGAAAAGATTTTCAGATTCGTTTCCAGACTGCTCCGCCGCGTACATCGGCAACTTCAATGCCCTGTGCTTTCAGATCGTCACGGATCTTATCTGCTTCCGCAAAGTTTTTGGCTTTCTTTGCTTCATATCGTTTTAAAACGAGCGCATCAATCTCCGGATCTCCCTCGCCGGTAATCTGATAACCGGATGCAGTGGAAGCGGAAGTTGTCTTTGCGGCCTCTTTTCTCTTTGCTTCTGCATGGGAGAGAAGGGCAAGGCCGAGCACCTGATCGAAATTGTCGAGAAGTGCCAGCTTCGTTGCATCGTTCATGTCTGCCTTTAAGACATCATACAGCGTTGTGATGGCAAGCGAAGTATTGAGGTCAGCGTCGAGTGCTTTCTGGAATTTTTCTTTTAAAACACTCATGGAAGCTTCATCGACGGATCCGTTCTCCGGATTTAAAGCGGCGATACGGGCAATCAGCTTGTCGTAGGCAATTTTTGCGTTGTCCAGGTTCTCCCACGTAAACACAAGCGCTTTACGGTAATGGGACTGCAGGCAGAAGAAACGGTAGACGAGCGGATCGTAGCCTTTTTCTTCCAGAAGAGAAACCGTCAGGAACTCACCTTTTGATTTCGACATTTTTCCGGTCGAGGTATTCAGGTGATGTACATGGAACCACTGCGGGCACCATGCATGGCCAAGGTAGCTTTCGGACTGCGCAATCTCGTTGGTGTGGTGCGGGAAGGCATTGTCCACGCCGCCGCAGTGCAGGTCGAGGTATTCGCCGTTGTACTTCATGGAGATGCCAGAGCACTCGATGTGCCAGCCGGGATAGCCGACGCCCCAGGGCGAATCCCACTTGAGCGCCTGATCCTCGAACTTGGACTTCGTGAACCAGAGGACGAAGTCGTTCTTGTTCTTCTTGTTCTCGTCCTCCTCCACGCCCTCGCGCACGCCGACGGCGAGGTCTTCCTCGTTGTGGTCGTTGAAGATATAGTAGCGAGAGAGCTTGCTCGTATCGAAGTACACATTGCCGCCGGCGATATAGGCATAGCCGGTGTCAAGCAGCTTCGTGATGATCTTGATATAATCGTCGATCAGGCCCGTTGCGGGCTGGACGACGTCGGGGCGCTTGATGTTGAGCTTCTTGCAGTCGGTAAAGAACGCGTCGGTATAGAACTTGGCGATCTCCATGACGGTCTTGTGCTCACGCTTGGCTCCCTTGACCATCTTGTCCTCGCCCTCGTCGGCGTCGCTCGTAAGGTGGCCGACGTCGGTGATGTTCATGACGCGGTTCACGCTGTAGCCCGAAAAGCGCAGGTACTTTTCCAGCACGTCCTCCATGATGTAGGAGCGCAGGTTGCCGATGTGGGCAAAGTGATACACGGTCGGGCCGCAGGTGTACATCTCCACATGGTTCGGCGTATGGGTCTTGAATTCTTCCTTTTTATGGGTCGCGGAATTGTATAAATACATGATAGATCTCCTTTGAGAAGATGAAATAACGGATTTAGTCCGCCTCTTTGAAGACGTCGAGGTTCTTTGCGAAATACTCAATGCCGGAGTACACGGTCGTCGCCACGATGACCGCGATGCACACGACATTCAAAAGGTTGCTCTGGAACACCAGCATCAGGCACAGGCACACCATGGTCGAGGCGGTCTTCACCTTGCCCGACCACGCGGCCGCGATGACGCGCCCCTGCTCCACGGCGACAAGGCGCATACCGGAAACGGCAAATTCGCGCAGCAGCACGATGGCGAGGCACCAGCCGGGCATCTGCCCACATTCGACAAAGTAGCACATTGCCGCCATGACGAGCATTTTGTCCGCCAGCGGGTCCATGAACTTGCCGAAATTTGTGATCTGATTATAGTGGCGGGCGATGTAGCCGTCGACAAAGTCCGTCAGGCACGCGACGATGAAAATACCGAGCGCCCACCATCTCGCACCCGCGAAGTCCAGGTACAGCACCACTAAGAATACGGGGATCAGCGCAATG
>OLXK01002034.1_pt1 | contig 12227 bp, 16 predicted proteins | sample 1674321 | NCBI WGS metagenome assembly OLXK01 (sample SAMEA103958162, study PRJEB25191) | human gut metagenome | reverse complement strand
TGTCGATTTTAAACATATTTTTTCAAAATGGTGTCAATAATTTGATCTATGTCGTTATCAGTTAAGAACTTTTTGCCTAGTTTGCGCTGTTGTTTCAGTAGATGTTCCAGCTTGGTATTGAGGCGGTCTAGCGCATATGTATCTGCTGTCGTATAGTCGTCTGTTACGGGGTTTAAGAGAGCGGTATCCAGATCAAACAGGGAAGAGGTGGCAAGTGTATTGATTGTTAAACGATTTAGGTCTTTCCTTTTAAATGATGGGCTTATGGATGTGGTACCTTCTTCTCTGAATATTCGATAAATGATTGCTTCATCTGAAGCAGCTTGAATGATTGTTGGGCTGTGTGTTGTGAAGAAAAATTGAATGTTTGGAAAGTTGTTTCTCAGCTTTTTGACAAGATTCATTTGCCATCTTGGATGGATATGAAGTTCTATTTCATCAACAAGGACTATTGCTTTTTTTTCGAGCACCTTGGTTTCTTCGTCATCATTATCGTCGTGTACGAGTCTGTAGATTAAATCGACAACAAAGATGATGATGCTTTTATAGCCTTCGGAAAGGCAGTCGAATGAGATTGGTGTGTCATGTTCTTTGAATTGTGGTTCGTTCCCGACCCATGTTATTGTGATATTTTTTTCAAGAATGTCAGATAAAACTTCTTCCAATGATGTTGTGGAAATCAAGCTGAGTCTGTCTTTATGGAGAGATATATTTGTGGAAGATGCTTCATCTGATTGACCCCTTTCCATTCCTGATTGTTGATTTGTAAGGGTTTTTGTGCTTTCTTTTCCCTTTAAGTCTTTTAACCAGGCTTCTGGCGAAATGAGCTGGATGTTGTTATCGAAATAGGAGTTGAATAGTGTTCTGAATCCGTGGGGGTCGGCAGTTTCTACGTCTGTTCTGGCTCGTTGGGGGCCATAGGCGTATATTCTCGGAAGGTATGCTTTGTTTTTGGTGGAGTATATTCCTCCCTGTTCATCATTACCTGATATTTCGAAGGATGGGTTTTTCCTGAAGATGTCTAATATTCTAGCAAAGTCACCTATTTCTTCCTGTTGATCCAGGTAGCCTTTACGGAATGCGAGAAATAGTGCCATGAGAAGGAGTGTTTTTCCGTCGCCGTTTTCACCCAGAAAATAAATTTCTTTAGAATTGGAGAAATCCATCACAATATTTTTCATTGCGATGAATTCACTGATATTTAATTTCTGTATGTAGTTTCCGGGCTTTGCGCTAGTGAGCCATATTTGGAAAAAATTCGGTTCTACATTGAAGATTTCAGCTATTTTATTTTCTCTACATATTTGAGGCATATTCTGCTCTATTTCTTCTTCCGTCCATCCGCATCGAATGAACCTGTTGATGATGAGCTCTTTGAATAGAGGGCCTAGTTCCGGATTCTGAAATACTGCAGAAAAGTCATAGGGGACATTCGATGCTCGGCGGTATTCTGATGAAGATGCGCCTGATTCGACTAATGCACTGCGCGCGTTTGTTTGTTCTTTGTACTTGATTATTGTGTTTTTTTCTTCATCGCATATGAAAATTCCTTTCATGTCCATTTCGCCGGAAGAAAATTCTATAAATGCCTCTATGATTTCATGATGGGTAAGGATTAAAGCCATCATACCAAAGAGCATTTTTTCTTGAGGATAGTTATAAAGCTTTTCCCAGAATTTCGGTATTTCGTCATGCGTATTTTTGATGCCCAGGAAGCTTTTCAAGTTGGGTTGGTTGATTTTTATTCCTTCTTGGCCATTGAGATATGCTTCGAGAATATCTTTGCTTTTGAGTACATCAAGGACTTGGACGATGGAGTATTTTGTCCAGGATGTCTTAAGATTGCTGAAGGAGCGAGATTGTGCCATGGCTGTAGGTTATGACTGTGTGAAGGCTAGGATGTATTCTTTGACATAGGAGCCGTATGTGTCGGCACTTCCCATTCTGCTATGCATGTGGTTCATAACGAATACTTTTTGTTTGTACTTGCTGCCGAGGATAGTATTGGCAATTTGTTGCAATTCTTCAATGGAAATCATGCCGCTGTTGCTGTAGCTGAGGAAGAGGTGGGAGTTGCGTTCGTGTGTACAGTGGAATAAATCCCGGAATGCTTGGTGGACTTGAGTTTTTGTGCAGAATGGGGATTGGTGGCGGTCACAGCGGTAACGAGCTTTGTAGCGAATGTCCGGGTAGTCGTATTTGACGAGGGTTTCGATGGCGTGGTAGAATCTGGAATAGTGGACGGCGCTGTAGGGAGGATCTGCGTAAATGATGCTTTTGGGTTCGACTATTTTGAGACAGTCGATGTAGTTGAGGCTGGTGAGGTGGGGGGTATGGAGCGGGTCTGAATCGATGGTGGTGATGAGTTCGTGAAATTTTTTCTCGAAGAGTGGCCATATTTGTTTTGTCCTATAGATGAGGACGTCTTGCATGTTGGCGGCTGTGATGTCTCGGTATTGAGCAAAGTGGCCTGTTCCCTGAGATGTGTAGGACATGGCGTATACGAGGGCTGATAGGATAGCGCCATAGATGAGTGTATTGCGGTAGGTTTCTGCAGCTGCCCGGATGGAATCGATCCAGGCGCATTGTTCGTAGCTCCAATAGGTGCCGGAGTAGTATTTGGTGAATAGGTGGAAGCCTGTGTGGATATCTGAATGGAGTAGTTCACGCTGTTGCTCTTCCAGTCTTTGCAGATTGTCGAGGTGGGTGATTTTTGAATAATCGGCAATTAGTTCAGGGGTGTGTGCTGTGAGGTCGTTTACGTATGAGAGGGCTTTTTCGTGGATGTTTTCGATGACTCCCAGAGGGGCTGATGTTTTTAGGTTGTAGAGGTAGGCTTGAGCGAAGATGGATGAATAGGATTGTATATCGTTGATGTGGACGCGGTATTGATGTTTGAAGGCTGATCCTACGAGTGCTGTTCCTGCAAAAAGGTCGCAGAAGTAGTTGCTTTCTACTCCTGTTTTTTGGATTGTGTCGATGACGAAGGAGAGAATTTCCCGCTTGGAGCCCATGTATTTTAGGATGTGCGGGAGGATGGGGATTTTCATGGCGTGGTGAAGGATTCAGACGTTACTGCAGTCTGTGAGGATTTCGTGGTATTTGGGTGGCGTGTGGGTGTTGCTTGCTTGATTATGCCTTGCGGAAATCGTCGAGTTTGTCAACGTAGATTCCCGTGATTCTTCCTTCTCCGTCGATTGGAGTGATGTCTTTGTAAAGAGGATTGAGGGATGAGAGGACATATTTTCCATCCCGGAGAGCAAGTTGCTTGAGCATTACACCACGCCCATCTGAGTAAACGACAATGTCGCCAACGTCGGGCATATCAGGATCATCCCAGGGACGAATGACGGCGATCTGGTCATTACTGACAAGCGGCTCCATGGAGTTTCCGTAGACACGAAGGCCAAAATAGTCACTTGGGTATTTTTTTCGTGGTTTGACTTTCCACGGGATAGTGTCGCCGGCCATGAATCTGTCAGCAACGATGTTGCCAATGACAGGGAGGGCATAGTCATCATCCTTGTATTTGGCTTCATTCTCAATGTCGTCTGTCAGTTTGAGAATGAATTCCTCTGCGAGTTCGGCGAGGTTTTTACCGGGGTTCATTTTTTGGTAGGCAAGGATCTACTCGCTGAAAATTGCGGCCCTCGTCTTGCGGATCTTGCCCTCTATTCATAAGCCCTTGAATGATTAAGATGGCCTTGGCTGGAACCTCTCTTCCTGTAGAGAGCCAGTCATCAACTGTTCTTTTTGATGCTCCTCCACACTGTTTTCCGAGCCAGACCCTATCTTTTCCAATATCTTTGAGCCATTTTTTTATGTCTTTTTTCGTAGGTTTCATGCGTTAATAATACGGACTTTTCCGGTATTAGCAACGCTTTTTTATATCTTTTTAACGGTTTTTTTCGGTATATTTTTGGACTATACCGAGAAGCTCGGTAATTCTTTCTCATGCACACGAAAGAACGTATCACGATTGACGTGTCCGCCAAATCGGCCAAGTGGCTACGGATGGCTGCCGGAGTGAGTAGAGAGAAGATCGTTAGTTCCCTCTTTGCCCGCATGACTTACGAAATGGCCCATAGCGAACATGAGACCGAAACCCCGAACCCGAAGAAAGCCGTATGAACTACTTTTTCTCCCCAAGCACCATGGCGACGAACTCGTCAATGTCCATCTTGAGCTTTTCCGCGGCGTGCTGGATTTTCTCCGCCGTCTCGACGGGGAGTTTGACGAGGATGTTGCCAAGGTCTTCGTCGGGGTCTTCCTCAATACGCTTCATGGCGGCACGGAGGTTGCGCTCTGCCTTCGGAGAGATGGCGCGAGAGGTAAGCAAGCCGTTGATGTATACGACGTTGTATCCTGATTCATCGGCCAAAGTTTTCCGGCTGATTCCTTTGACTTCAAGCATTTACGTAGCTCTTCACGGAATTGTTCGTTCATGTGCCTGTTATGACAAAGTAATATTTTTTTTTGCAAGAAATAAAAAAAGTAATCTCTTTGTTGATAACGTTGCGAAAAGTAATGAAAATAAATCATAAGTTATGAATTACAACAATGAACACGATCATAGCCCACCCGAAACCGAAGACGCAGGAATGGCTCAAGAAGGCCACCGGCCTGAAAGCGTCCGCCCTCGTAGAAGTACTCCTCGAACAGGAAGAGGAGAAGGTTCTCACCAAATCCGAAAAGGAAGGGAAGCCTATATGATCTACTCTTCTGTCAGCAATCGGGAAACGGCTTTTTTAAGCCCTTCCGGAGTAAGTTTTTGAGGACCAATAACCCAAAAGAATAGGAGAGACGGATAATTTCGGAGCGGCTCATTTCAAATTGGTCGGCGACTTCGCCGATCTCTTCAATTGGTTTTTTGTAAATCGAATCTGGAGCGAGATCGTCGCGGTGTTCTCTTTGTCGCTATGACACGATCATAAATTACTCGAATGCTCCTCTTACTGATAGACGAGCCATGCTGGTCATGCATCGTTGCTTTGACAGGGTTAGTCGATGAAGACGCCACCTCCGAGCGATTCCATCCACAATCCAGAATGCAATGTTTCAGGGATTAGTATAGGAGGGAGTCTTCCGAATGTGTAAAAGGTAAAGGGATACCGTGAGGAGCCTTCTTTTTAATCACCTTGAATGGAGAGACACTCTTTTTATCAAAGATAGAAAAGACCAGTCAAGGCATGAAGAAGATCTTCCGAAGTCAACCCTGTCGTTGCTCCCGATCCTCGTCGCTTACGTAAATGATCAAAGATACCCTGCCAGTCGGGAGAGGTGGCTTGATATTCTCTCAGGAACTCTCGAACATCGTCCTGAATTGCTTCCGGAAGATGCAATGCATCCGTTTCCTGGACGACATCAAAAAGCATGAAGAAGACATCGTTGCGATGCTTTCTGATGTTGTTCCGACTACTGTCGGAACCGTGTGCTTCTCCCTGTTGCCACTGGTGAAACAGGTTCAGACAAGCTTTTATCTTCAGGATCATGAGAACGGGAATGGTCGGACGAGGAATGCCTTTGTCCCGGCTGATGTGCTCTCTGAAGAAATGGTAGTATGTATCATCCAGAACGATGCAGGAGAGCCCCGTATACTGATCCTGTGCTTTTACTGGTACAATCCGTTGCCCGGGAACCAGATGTAGCGCATCTCCCTTGCGGCTGAGAAGCTCCAACTGAGCAGGGGCTCCCGTATCTTCCGGCTCGGAAAAACGATACAGGATTTTACGGGAAACTCCATCTTGTTCGAGGTCAATCCGTTCACGTATTTTGTATCCTGACCGATTGATATAGTCGTGGAACGTTTCCGTAAACTGGATATCCATGTATTCAAGAATCAGGACAATGTCCAAATCCTCCGTCCCTCGAAAGGAAGGAATATGATCGGAGTACCATGCTGTACATGCCGCGCCTCCGATGAGCGCATAGGCATTACTGTACTCGGCGAAGTAGTGGCAGAAATGTTCTATTTTTCGAAGCATGAGAGGGGCAGTTTATTGAGTTCCTGAATGACGCGATCGTCCGATGAATCCCGAAGGGAAAGGTAAAGCGAAAGAGGATCCACCCACTTGCCACCCGGCTGCATGAGTATTTCCGGTGGATACATCCATTGCTGGATGATGGCCTGAGCCTCCTCGTGTTCGGATTCCGGATGATCTCCGGGAAGAAAGAGTTCCCGAATCGACTGTTTGCCCACAGCATATGTAGGGATGTTTCCGTCAACAAGGAGAGTCTGCCTGCTCAACGCCGACTCTCCCGCCAAAGGCAATCGTCTCTGAAATGGAAGCAAACGAACGTGAAGTTGTTTTTGAACAGGGCTTCTCAGCAAGGGAAGCACCTTTTCCCACAAGACATTACCAGGAAGATTCATATTGAAGCGCCCCCTGGTGGTTACCCCGTCGTAATGACACAGACCATGGGTGACGAGTTCATTTTTGGCATTACTGAGCGACATGGCCGAATAAGGTAATCTGGAACCTATTTGTCGCAGATTCTGGTCGTGAATATCATGGAAAAGAATATGACGTAGCACAAGGACTTGAGCCACGGGAGAGAGAAATTCACGAGGTTCCTTTTCAATTTTTTTATGCTGTTCCCATGTCTTCAAGTGAATGTAAAACTGCGGCATATACGCGTACCCGTCCATGGTCATGAACGGGACATTAGCCTTGATCATACGGCTACGCTGGTAAGACGGGGTCCGGGTCAGGAAAAAAACAACAGGAAGCTTGAAAAGAGTTTCCAACTGTTGAAGGTTCTGCCTGTAAAGATTGGGAGTTGCAACATCCATGTCCATAGCGGCCAAAAACCTGTTACCCCGGCAAGAAGCGTAGGCATATTGGAAACGCTTGATGAGGGACAAAGGCAGCTTTGCTCCATCAACAAGTTCTATCTGAAGGGACTCATGGAACAGCCTGATCCAGATTTTTTGCCAAGGTTCCCACATACTCATAACAGTATTATACACACGGATATGCTCTTGTACATATAAAATATGTATCATTGCATTCATATATTTACAAAGAGTTGCTGACATCCTGAAAATCACTCTCTTCTCACGTCATATATCCCTGAGGAAGTAGCTTTCTCTGCTTCCTGCCTGTGCCCGCCTCCCGGCCTTGTTCCGGGAGGCGGCCTTTTTGTTGCAACAAACCAATCATCAATGAATATGAATACTCATACATCCACTCGTGAACTCTATCGCAACCGTGAGCAGCGCATCGAAGTGGTCATGATCAACAGTCACAACGGCAGCTGCTCCTACCAGCTCATGGCCGGTATCTTCCGGCTGGTGTGTACCAACGGTCTGATTGTCGGGGCGCGTATTGCCGCGATCAACATTCGTCACATGGGTCATACCGGAGAAGAGGTGATCGCCGCCAGTCTCCGGCTGGCCTCTGAAACGCCCCGGATCATGGACGACATTCACCGCATGCAGGGAGTCGAACTACCCTACAAGCGTCAGGTGGACTTCGTTCATGAAGCGGCACAGCTGCGAATGGGAGACGACTACGAAGACAAAATACGTCCCGAAGCCCTTCTGTCGCCCCGGCGCTGGAACGACATCGGCTTTACGGCGGGAGGACCAGCTACCGTCTGGCAGTGCTTCAACCGGGTTCAGGAAAACCTGATCCGGGGAGGCGTTCCTTTAAAACCGCAGACGGACGGCGTATATCGTCGCCGCTCCCTGCGTGCGCTCAATGGCATTGACGGAAACACACGCCTGAACCGGGAGCTCTGGGATCTGGCCGACAGCTATACCCTGAACAACTGATCTGAAACGACCATGAGAAGAAAACAACATCTACGGTTGAAACGTCTGGGGCGGGCTCCGTCCCTGACCGGACTGGAGCTGTCCATTCTCCTGTACCTTCACGGCGACTTTGAACGCAGTGACAAGGAGATCATGGCGGAATGCCATGGCATCAAGCAGGAAAGCGTCAGGCATTCCGTCCGAGGTCTGGCCGGGCGGGAGTTCATCATCCGCACAAAGGAAGAGGAATTTCTGCTTCGGTCCGATTGCTGGCTGATTACCTATGCCGGACGGCAGGCGCTCAGGCAATGGGTGTCCGCTGCCGCTCCGGTTCGTCGATCATCCCGGACAAGAATTCCCGCATGAGGCACGTCATGAACATGAAAGGCATCATGATCGCCCTGGTGGCGCTCGTACTGCTGTGTCTGCTGGGACCGATTGTCGTCGGCGTCCTGTCGGCTCTGGTGGCCGTAGCACCGTACCTGCTAGCCGTGCTGTTGCTCATGGGCGTCATCGCCTTCTTCTGCAAGTAACTCCGACAGGAAAGGAAGAGAACGAGACATGAAGACGATGCCCATCATCGCGCAACTGCGTTCCACGAGCGGATCCGATACGGACGTATCTGGAAGTGGATACGGAGCTATTGGCCCGGATCGGGAAGGCAGTGTCGCTTTGCAGCAGTCATCAGAACGATCCATCGCTGGGGCTGAGCACGCTGACGATTCACGGGCCGTCCATGACGGCTCTGGTGAATCTCCCGGAACTGACGGAAGAACAGCAGAAGTCTCTGGACGACGACGAAAGCATCCTGCTGGATTCGCCGATTCCGGAGGCGGAGCTGGCTACCCTTGAAAGCTGCATCCGGCTCTGCGGTGAAGCCATCGACATTCTTGATGTCCGGTATCTGTATGCCGTCGCCTGCAACAAGCACACACGGGACATGTATGAGGCCAATATCGGGGCCGTACTGAGACATCTGCTCAAGTCCCGCCATCATCCCGGAAAGGAGGTGTTGCCTGATGCTGACGATTGAAAAGTACAAGGGCACCCGCTTCTGGGCCGTCTTTCAAGACGGAGAGCTGTTGGCCGTGACCGTGTACAAACGAGGGGCTCAGGCCATTGTCAGGACGCTGGAAGCCAAGGACGGATAAGGCCTCCATTCAGCAGCTCTTCTTCATCATGAAGGAGAGCTGTTTTTTAGCTGTCAGTCATGAAAAATCCTTTGTTTTCAATCTGAATATCAATGTGTTGCTTTTTGCAGGCGCTGAATTTAAAATTCCTTCATGAAACGCGCAATCATCGAAAGAATCGCCCCACTGGTCCCTCATCCCGATACATGGCTTTCCCCGGATCATGACGACTCTGTTCTTCGGGTTATCCCTTTGGCGATGGCGAATAGAATCAGGAGGATTCAGACCTTGCTGGGACGTCCCGATGCCGGGTGGATCATCGCCAAGTCATATGCCCGGGAAGAAATCATGCCGCCAGCCTGGTTCAAGGAACAGACAATACGCAGAACAATCAAACTCCTCATGGGTAAAGAAAACAATGCCGTCCTGATGGAAGCCATCGCTCTTTCAGGCGAGATGGCAGCAGGGGCATGCAATCTTATTCACGCCCTCCTCCTGAATGACGGATGTAATTACGACGAAATCAGTCGGATCAGCGGAATTCCACAGGAGGTTATTCGTGCTCACGAAGAACTCTTCTTCAACGTCAGGGATCGCCGGGATGAACAAACTTACCTCTCCGGCATTGTCTACCCCAATGGAAGAATCGACGAACTGCGTCCAGATTATTTCGACGCAGCGGGCAACAGGGAATTGCTTCTCCGGACTGGATTCAACAGTACCGTCAGGCAGACGGCCTTCCTTGCCGGGCTGCAAATGGCCAGCCCCTATGCCCAGGGAAACAATGCCGAGAAAACAGACCGGATCTGCCGGGACATGCTGGAGCGGGCCGCCATGGCAACCGGAATGGGCATAGCCAACAGCTCCCGGCATCCCCTGGGTCCTGTCATCAGACAGGTCGCCGTCAATGCAGCGCATCAGGTCAAGCCCGATGGATTTGGTCAACTGATCAGCCTCGGGGATACGATGAAGCAGGAGCTGGAACAACTTGCCCGGAACAAAGTGGAATCCCTGAACCGCAACATGAACGACATCCCCCGGGAACCGGTTCCCCTCACCTCCAACCACGAACAATAATGAAGATGACGAAAATGCAGAAAATGAACCAGCTGCCTGTCAATGCCGTGATGACGACGAAGGAACTCAGGCAGCGAGGCTTTACCAACCAGGATCTGACCCGTGCCGGGAAAGAAGGTGTTCTTGTCCATTGCGGGTACGGAGTTTGGGCTCGTCACGTTCCTCTCTGTCTGTATGAAGCGCTGAAAACATTCCAGAAAGAATCGCAGAGCGGCCACATAGGTGGACGGACCATTCTGCACCTTCTGCTCGGAGCTCCCGAACCGGAACGAATACAATTGTTTGATCGCCGGGAAACGGGAAAATATCCAGATGTTTTTAATTTTTCGGGGCGGATTCATACAGTTCCATACAGAATATTCAACGACGAATACTTTTTTGATGAATGCTGCGGTATCATCGAACGTGACGGACTGTACTGGTCTACTCCCGCCCGGGCATTGCTTGAGAGCATTGACATGATCAGGAATCTTGATGATTGCCGTATCATCATCCGGGCCATGGAGCAACTGGAAGAAATGGACATGGATGATCTGGGGCAGGTCCTGGAATGCTGCCAGAGGGAAAAGGTCAAGCGCTGGTTCTTCTACCTTGCCTCCAAGGTGTCGCGGGATTGGGCATGGGCTTGTACCCGGGACTCGGTTGTCCGGAAAGCCCTGTCGAACAGCATATATTCTCTGCACACACCGGGAATGTACGTTCCTGATTTCAGGATCACGGTGCCGGAAGAGCTGGAACGGGAGTTCCCCCGTTATATGCCTTTCGGGCTTTCCTGAATGTAAATGGAAGGTTGGACGGCGTTTTTTAAGAAACACCGTCCAACCTTCAGAAATATTGCTGTCTTTCTTGATTATTGATAATGAATAACTACAGAACTCCCTGAACTACGAAGGGGGAACCTGGATAAATTCATATTTAGTATATGAAATAATATAATAGATGGTATCTCCCTTGTAGTAAACGGAGTATTGTAGTTATTCATTCATAGCTTGTTATGTCATATTTTTCCGTTTCAACAACCCCGGAGTTCCTTCTGGAGGAGGTACACCAGAAAGGAATCGCAACGATCCGTTTCTTCGATGCGCAAGTCACCTGGGAACAAACGGGCCATTTCCTTGATGTCGTCGAGTTTAACCTTGCGTGAGCGTGTAATCTGTCCGCTGCGTATGGGAGCCTTTCCATTCAAAGGCCAGTTTTTCTTCTGAGCCTCCTTGTAAATGTATCCCAGTAATGTACGTAGCCGGTCATGGAAGGAGTCTCCTGTCAAACGGCTACTGCATGAGAGAAAGTGTCTGACAAGTTCACGAACACAACGAGCATGGTCGATTGTTACGACAGGTTGATCCGGGTGATCTGCCACAGCCAACACAAGCAACAAGCGGTAAGCTATTTCCATGATTCGCGCCTCATGTTCTACTTCAGCATGATACGTCACACACAGGGCTTTCAGATTACAAATTGCATTTAGTACCAGTTCTGGGTTATCTACTTTAGCTTCTACAAAAGAAATCGTATCCGATTCATCAATCATTATGGGTCGACGGGCTAAAATATTTTTGATCAGGGCGTTCCATCCGTTAAGGTCGGGGTCCGGATTTTTGTCTGGTTCATAGGTAACGATTTGCCCCCGTTCCAGGTCCCGAAAGCTTGATGAGACCAGGCAACGGGCCATGAAACCGGATTGAAGCATTCCTTTATCCCCCAGGACTTGTTCCCTGGAGTCATATTGGGTTGCCCATACCAGGGCAAGACATGGACTGTTGACCCGGTCTCCAGATCGCCCGATACGGTCTGTTTTGATCGCATCGCCGCTGAAGCCGGCCAGATATGGTTTTTCTCCTGACAGATTGTTACCGCCATACCCCACCATGACTTTCTTGACTTGTTCACGAGCTTCGGATGAAGCTGACAATAAGGATTGGTCTGGTGAATCGGATAATTTTTGGACTAAAGCCTCCGGGGTAATGTCTTCAATGGTAATATCACCATGGCAGGCAAGCCGCCGCTCCAGAGAATGAATTTTGAGTAACAGGTCGGCTCTTTCTTGCATTGCCTCTTCCTGTAAATCCGGAGATGGTCGTGGCATTGAGTCCCCCAGTTTGCGGTATTGTTCATCGAGCCTCTTTTTTTCCCGTTTCCACAGAGATTTTTGTGTCGCCAGGGAATACTCCCTGGCTGTTTCTATTTCTGTGATGACTTTTCTCAGGTAATCCATAGGACGCGATTTCCCTACTCCAGAGCCTTCAACAATCAGTAAAAACAGA
>OLXK01002033.1_pt1 | contig 12233 bp, 9 predicted proteins | sample 1674321 | NCBI WGS metagenome assembly OLXK01 (sample SAMEA103958162, study PRJEB25191) | human gut metagenome | reverse complement strand
ATGGTCGCCATCTTCCCGGGCATCTCGCGCTCGGGCTCCACGATCACCGGCGGGCTGTTCGCCGGCTTCCGTCGGGAGGACGCGGTGCGCTTCTCGTTCCTGTTGTCCATCCCCGCCATTCTCGGCGCCAACCTGCTCAAGCTCCCCGACCTGTTTGAAACCGGGCTGGGCGGCGAAAGCGCCCTGCCGATGCTGCTGGGCGTGGCGGCGGCGCTGCTTTCGGGCATCGCAGCCATCCGGCTGCTGCGCTACATCACCAAAAACAAGAGCTTTACGCCGTTTTCCATCTACTGCGCGCTGGCCGGCGCAGCCGTCATCGCCGCAGACCTGCTGCGCTGACCTTCGGCCGGCAAGGACTATAAAAGCCAACGGAGAATCAAAAACAATTATGGCAACAAATCAAAAGAAAAGCACAACGAATAAAAAGACCGCGCCGGCAAAGAAAAAGACGGCAGCCGCCAAGCCGGCGGCAAAGGCGCTGCCCGAAGCCAAGCCGAAGAAGCCGAGCGTCGTCGCCCCATGGGTGCTCGGGTTGCTCGCGGCGCTGATCATCCCGGCGGTGGAGCTGGTGAAGTTCTTCCAGCGCAGGGCGGCAAAGCGCGCCGCCTGACGCACCGGCCGCCAAGCCGCGGCAACGCAGCAAAAGGAGGGCCCGCGCTCGAGCGCGGGCCCTTTCCGTTTGCCCTTTGGCCGGTGCCGGCTTCCCGCCCGGGCGGGGCTGCGCCCGCCGCATCGCGGGCGGCGTGCCGGCGCGCGCCCCTTCCGGCGCGGCTCAGCGCATCCCGTCCGGCTCCGGCGCGGGAGACGCCGGCCGGCCATCGCCGCGCAGCGCGTCGTTGAGCGCGCGCATGGCCGCCTCGTCCATCTTGACCACGGCGCGGTCGTACGTCACAAGGCCGTTGCGCTCCCCCTCCACGTCGGACAGCTGCGTATACACCGCCGCGCTGAGCCCCTGCGCCTTTGCGGGGATGATCTGGCGCACATAGAGGTCCTGTATGAGAAAGGCGAGCTGCTCTTGCGACTTGCAGCGGCGGTAGCCGAACGTCCTGCTCCCGTCCGCGTGGCCGGCGATGCGCAGATGATAGCCGCCAAATTCCGACAGCACGACCGCCCGCTCCCCCGGCTCCTGCTTATGGCGGTAGGGCCGGAAATACACGTGCAGGCTCTTCACGTCGCCCGCGCCCTGATCGTGCCAGCCGCTGGCGTGGTCGATCGTGCGCGTCGGGTCGAGCGCGCGCAGGCGCGCGGCCGTCTCGCGCGCGTCGAACTGGCCCCAGCCCTCGTTGAACGGCACCCACATGGCGATGCACGGGCAGTTGTACAGGTGCTCGACCATCTGCTGCAATTCCTGGGAAAACTCGCGCCGGCCGGCCTCCTCCTGCCGCGCAAAGGCGGCGTAGTCGCGGTCGTCCCGGTGCCGGTTGGTCAGCAGCGGCAGCGAGATGGTCGAAAGGCGGTACGCGCCGCCGCCGTTTGGCATATCCTGCCAGACGAGCATGCCCAGCCGGTCGCAGTGGTAGTACCAGCGCAGCGGCTCCACCTTGATATGCTTGCGCAGCATGTTGAAGCCCATGCGCTTCATCAGCGCGATGTCGGCCTCCAGCGCCGCGTCCGACGGGGCGGTGTACAGCCCGTCCGGCCAGTAGCCCTGATCGAGCACGCCGGTGTGGAAATACGGCCGGCCGTTGAGCAGCAGGCGCGGCAGCCCGTCCTCATCCGGCCCCACGCCGAAGCTGCGCATGGCAAAATAGCTCTCCACGCGGTCCTCCCCCGCCTCTACGGCGAGGTCGTACAGGTACGGGTCCTCCGGCGACCAGGGGCGAAACCCCGGCATGGGCACGCGCACGCTCGTGCCGCTGCAAAACGTGACGGTGCGCCCGTCGAGCCGGGCAACGCACGCGCAGGGGACGCTCGTCTGCACGCGCAGCTCCACCGCCGCCTGCTCAAACAGCGGCGTGATGCGCAGCGAGCGGATGTGCGTCTTTGGCAGGCTCTCCATCCAGACCGTCTGCCAGATGCCGCTCTGCGGCGTATACCAGATGCCGCCGTGCGCGCGCTTCTGCTTGCCGCGCGTATGGTAGGACGCGTCCGTCCGGTCGCGCACGCACACGACGATCTCCATCTCGGTTGCGCCGTGCAGCGCGTCCGTCACATCGCACGAAAACGGCAGATAGCCGCCGATGTGGTGCGCAAGCTGCTCGCCGTTGACGAACACGGCCGCCTCCTGGTCGACCGCGCCGAAGTGCAGCAGCGTGCGCGCGCGCACGAACCCCTCCGGCAGCGTTACGCGCCGCCGGTACCAGAGGAACTGGTCCGGCCCGGGCGAGCGCCCCACGCCGGAGAGCGGCGCCTCGGGCGAATAGGGCACGAGGATCTCCCCGTCGAACGTCTCCGGCTGCGCGTCGCTGCCGGTGATGGCGTATTCCCAGAGCCCGTTGAGGTTGAGATAGCTGTCGCGCCGCAGCTGCGGGCGCGGATATTCCGGCAGCACCGCGCCGCGCGGACCGGCCTGCCCGCTCATGCGCGCCTCCTCTCCTCCCTGCGCAACAGCAGCACGGGCAGAAAAACCGTCAGCAGCACGGCGGCGGCAGTCAAGAAAATGGCGGGCGTCGGCACGTCCTTGACCACGCCCAGCTCCTCATAGGTGCCCGCCGCGCCGCGAATGACCGCAGCGCCGAGGAACGGGCCCACGATCATCGGCACCAGCACGCCAAAGATCATGCGGATGCCCTGAAAGCTCCCGACGCGTCCGGCCGGCGTATAGTCGCGTACAACGGCGGACAGCACTGCGGTCACGAGCATGTATCCCGCCATCATCACGATGCCGGCGGCGATCACGAAGCCGATGGACCGGGCAAAATACATCAGCACCAGGCCGACGCACATGACCGACACGGCCGCGGGAACGCAGCGCAATTTGCCAATGCGATCAATGGTCCGTCCGGAGAGAACCGAGATGAGCGACGCGGCGAGCAACACCACGCCGAGCACGATTGCATACGAATTCAGATGCAGATACGTCTGTAAATAGATGATGAGATAGGGAAAGAACACCTGCACCGCCACCGAAAACAGGCAAAGCGCGCCGAACGCGAGATACAGACGCCGGTTTTCCCGCACAACGGACGGCCGGAACCCATAGGTCAGCGCGGGCAGAAATCCGCCCGTGCGCTTCTCCACGCGGCTCTCCGGCAGCAAAAAGAACGACAGTACGCCAACGGCAATGACGAGAAGGCCGAAAATCAGGAAGAACTCCCGCCAGCGCCCCTGCCGGGTCATACCGTCAAACGCGCCGAAGATCACGAGCATGGACAGCAGCGGCAGTACGGCCAGCACCGATTCCACGCGGCCGCGGTTCTCGCTCGCGGTCTGATCGGTGACATAGGCGTTGAACGCCGCATCGTTGGCCGTGGAGCCGAAAAACGTCATCACGCAGTCCATCACCACCACGAGTACGGCAGCCGCCGCAACGGCATTGGCCGCCGGGAACCAGCGCGCCGCATTTTCAACCGTAATGTAGCCGAAAGCGAGCGTGGACAGCCCCCAGAGGATATAGCCAACGCAGATGAACGCCTTGCGCCGGCCCATCCGGTCGGACAGCGCGCCCATGCACAGCGTCGTCAGCGTGGCGACCGCCGCGCTTGCCGCCACCATGGCGGCGATGTAGTTCGGGTCGGTGGAAATGGTGTTGTACAGAAAGACGTTGAAGTACATGTTCTCAATCGTCCAGGCGAATTGCCCCGCAAGCCCGATCAGCAGAAGCGATACCCAAACGCGCGCGCCCAGCTTCTTCATCGATATCCTCCTTCGTACAGGGTTGCCAGCGGCCCAGCGGCGCTGAGTAGCGGCTCAGAGTACATGCGACTTGTCAATCTCAATCACGGCATAATAATTGCCGTCAATCGTGCGCACCCGCTCGGCCAGCCGGCGGCGCACCTCCTCATCCGAAAGGCGGAGCCGGAATGGCACCACGGCGTCAAAGATGAGGTTCGTATGCGTCGGCCCGCTGACCATACGGAAATCGTGGATCGTAATGGCGGGATCAATCTCCTCGGCAAAGCCGCGCACCGTCTCCCGCAGGGTTTGCACATGTTCATCGTCCGTGACGACCGGGTCCATGTGGATGACCGTATCGCACCCCATGCGGTCGCGCAGGCCGTGCTCAATGTTATCGATCATATCGTGCAGCTCAAGTATGTCTCCGTTTGCAGGCACTTCAACATGGAGCGAGATCATGCTGCGGCCCGGCCCGTAGTTGTGGACGATGAGGTCGTGAATGCCGACAACGCCCTCATGCGAGAGCACAAACTCCTCGATCTGCTGCACGTATTCCTTTGTCGGCGGTTCTCCCAGCAGCGGGCCGACCGTCTCTCGCGCGGCGCCAAAGCCCGCATACAGGATGAACAGCGCCACGAGCAGGCCGCACCAGCCGTCGATGTGCAGCCCGGTCCAGTGGCCGATCAGTGTGGAAAGGAGGACGACGCCGGTGGCAACGCAGTCGCTCAGGCTGTCGGTTGCGGCGGCGCGCATGGCGGTGGAGTCGATGCGCGCGCCGATGCGGCGGTTATAGAAGGCCATGTAGAGCTTTACGAGAATAGACGCGGCAAGAATGCCGACCGTCAGCGGGCTGAACTCCACCGGTTCCGGGGCGGCGATCTTCTCAATGGAGCTCACCAGCAGCTCGACGCCCATCAGCAGGATGGCAAGCGCCACGATAAAGCCGGAAATATACTCGATCCGCCCGTGTCCGAACGGATGTTTCGGGTCCGGCTTGCGGCCCGCCATGCGAAAGCCGATGAGCGTAATGAGAGAAGAGCCAGCGTCCGACAGGTTGTTGAACGCATCCGCCGTCACGGCAATGGAGCCGGAAATGGAACCAGCAAGCAGCTTGCCCAAAAAGAGCAGCGCATTGAACGCAATGCCAACGGCGCCGCACAGCGTGCCATAGGCGCTGCGCACCTCTGGCGCGCGCACATCCTCCCGGTTCGGAATCAGCCATCTTGCCAGCAGTCCGATCATGTTCCCCGCTCCTGTTCCCCGCCCGAAGGGGCGGTTTTCCCATTATATCATTCCAACCAAAAAACGCAAGACAAATCCGTGCTCCCGCAGCGCGCCGGATAGGATACCTTATGCAACGTTCGGCCCGGATGTGCCTTCAGGACAGCGCCTTCTGCACGCGCCAGAGCTGCGCTTCATCCAGCAGAGCGACGACATGTGTGCCGTCCAGCTCGTGCGTCTCCTGCCGTATGGCGCCGAGTTCATGCAGCAGACGCATCGCCTCATACCGGTCATAGGGCACGACGAGCTCGACGCGCACCTGACGCCGGTTCAGCGCCCGCTCCACGCGCTCGAGCAGTTCGTCCACCCCGCCGCCCGTGCGGGCGCTGATGCGGACGGACTCGCCGCGCATCGCAAACGGCGCCTGCGCCGCGTCCGTCTTGTTATAAACATTGATCCGCGGCGTATCCGCCGCGCCGAGCTGCGCGAGCACATCCTCCACCACGCGCGCCTGCACATCCGCATACGGGCTTGTGCAGTCGATTACATGCAGGATCAGCGCGGCGCTGCGCACCTCCTCAAGCGTGGAATGGAACGCCCGTACAAGGTCGTGCGGCAGTTTGTTGATAAAGCCCACCGTGTCCGATAGCAGGCATTCGCCTCCGGATGGCAGCGGGACCTGCCGGACAACCGGGTCGAGCGTGGCAAAAAGCCTGTCCTCAGCGAGCACATCGCTGCCGGACAACCGGTTGAGCAGCGTGGATTTGCCCGCATTGGTATACCCCACAAGCGCAACCATCGGTACAGGGCCCTGCAGGCGGCGCTCGCGGCGCAGGCCGCGCTGTTTTTCAATTTCGGCGAGAGACTGCTCGAGCTCAAAGATGCGGCGGCGGATGCGGCGGCGGTCGATCTCGAGCTTTTTCTCGCCCGGTCCGCGCATCCCGACGCCGGAAGCGCCCTGGCGGGAAAGCGCCCGCCCCATGCCGAGCAGGCGCGGCAGCCGGTACTTGAGCTGGGCAAGCTCCACCTGCAGCTTGCCCTCACGCGACTGGGCGCGCATGGCGAAGATGTCGAGGATGAGCATGGTGCGGTCGATGATCGGCACGCCGAGCGACTGCTCCAGATTGCGCATCTGGATGGCGGACAGTTCGTCGTCAAAAATGACCAGATCGGCCTCGAGCGCGTTGACGTCGAGCGCAAGCTCTTCGGCCTTGCCGGTGCCGATATACGTCGCATTGTCCACGGCGCGCCGCCGCTGCACCGAGCGGCCCACGACCTGCACGCCCGCCGTCTCCGCCAGCGCCGCCAGCTCCTCCAGCGTGTCGTATCCTTCAGCGCCGTCGATCCCCACGAGAATCGCCCGTTCCGGGCGCGCCTGCGTCACCGCATAGGCGCTCGACGCAAACCGGGCGTCCGCCTCGAAGATTGCATCCATCAGCTGCTTTTGCGGCAGATGGTAGGCGCGCATCGGACCGTAGAGCACGGTCTGGCGCCGGTCTCCCTCCTGCTCCCCCAAATAGCCTACGCATACGCTTGTGGCGCGGCCGTCCTCCGTCACGCCGATGGCCGCCATGGCGTCCAACCGCAACGAGCCGAGCGACCCGGCGTCCACATCGGAAAGCAAACCGCTGCCGCGCGGGTGCGTATGAATGCAGCGCACGCCGCAGAGCCGGTCCGCATTGCGCACCAGACGCATCTCCGGCATGGAAACGGTGTGATCGTCACCGATGCGCACCTCTTCGATGTTGCCGTTGCGCCCGATATAGACCAGGATTTCCCGCCCGATCAGCCCCGTATATCGCGCCAGCGCGCCACACAGTTCGTCGGACAAAAACGTATCCTGCCCCTGCTCCATCGCATACAGCGATTCCATTTCCCTGAGCAACACCTCGCGCACGCCGCCGGTGTTGCCGTTGACCGTTTTTCTCATATCTCCGTTTGTCTCTTGTGCGCCCGTTCTCGCCCCGCGCGCCGCATCCGCCGCGCGCAGGCGCGTTGTTTTAGTATTTTACCATGCCGGCGGCCATTGTACAATTCATTTTGTGGGAAATCCGGAATTCCCTTGACAGATCCTGCCGCACCTGCTATGATGGTCAAGTTTGAAAGTTAAGCGGTTATCAATCGGAAGGAGGGAACGGCATGAACAGTTGGGAAGTCATCGGTCGTATGATCACGCTGAACGTGTTGCGCGGCAAGCGCCTGCGCGAGCATACCAGCGGCTGCGGATTATACGACGGCCAGCTCCCCGTGCTCGAGTGTCTCATCGCTTCACCTGGCTGCACACAGCACCAGCTTGCATGCCGGCTGATGGTTTCGCCCGCCTCCATTGCGCAGTCCACCAAGCGGCTGCAACGGGCCGGGCTGATCGAAAAGCGGGTGGACGAGGACAATCTGCGCTGCAATCGCCTTTACGCCACAAAGAGCGGTGTTACACTTGCGGAGGAATACCGCCGCAGTTTTGACCTGCTCAATGCGGAGATGCTCCGCGGTCTTTCGGAGGCGGATTTGCGACAGTTTGCCGATCTGCTCGGCCGGATGATTGCCAATCTCAACGGCGGCACTATCCCATCCATGCCCCCGTGGCGAGAATGCAAGCACCCCAGGGAAGGAGAAAATGCATGATTAAAAAACTGTTCAGCTATGTACGCGGGTACTGGCACACAACGATCCTCACGCCGCTCACCGTTGCAGCCGAAGTCGTCCTGGAGGTGTTCATCCCCCTGTTCATGGCGGACATCATCGACATCGGTATCCCGAACAAGGATCTGCCCTATGTGCTGCGCACCGGCGGGCTCATGGTGTTGATGGCGATGGGCGCGCTGCTCTTTGGCGCGCTCGGCGCGCGCTTTGCGGTCTATTCCAGCAACGGCGCGGCCAAGAACCTGCGCCTGGCGCTGTTTGGCTGCGTGGAGGCGTTCTCCGCCAAGAACATCGACAAGTTCTCCACCGCCTCGCTTGTGACGCGCCTGACCAACGACATCACCAACGTGCAGCAGTCGTTCCAGATGATGATCCGGCTGATGGCGCGCTCGCCGCTGATGCTGGTGCTGGCGACGATCATGGCCTTCCACATCAGCCCGCGGCTGTCGCTGATCATGTTTGCGGCCATCCCGTTCCTCGGCATCGCGATGGCGGTGATCTCGCGCATGGCGTATCCCCGCTTCAACGATATGCTGAAAAAATACGACCAGATGAACGCCGACGCGCAGGAGAACCTGATCGCCATCCGCGTGGTGAAGGCGTTCGTGCGCGAGGATTACGAGATCGACAAGTTCAACCGCAGCGCGGAAGCGGTCAAGCAGGCGCAAAAGCGCGCCGAGCGGCTGCTGGTCATCTCCTCGCCGCTGATGCAGATCACCATGTACGCGTGCATCATCGCGGTTATCTGGCTCGGCGGCGGGCACGTGATCGACGGGCAGCTGGCCGCGGGCGACCTGATGAGCTTCATCGCGTACATCTCGCAGATCCTCATGTCGCTGATGATGATCACGATGGCGTTTGTCAACTTCGTGCTCTCCTCGGCCTCCGCCAAGCGCATCTATGAAGTGCTCACCGAGGTGCCGGTCATCAAGGACGGGCCGGAGAGCGCGGACGTCGTGCCCGAGGACGGCAGCATCGAGTTCCGCGATGTGTGTTTCTCCTATTCGGACGACCCGAACAACCTCGTGCTCTCGCACATCAACCTGTCCATCCGCTCCGGCGAGGTCATCGGCATCATCGGCGGCTCCGGCTCGTCCAAGACCACGCTGGTGCAGCTGATCCCGCGGCTGTACGACGTGCTCTCCGGCGAGGTGATCGTCGGCGGCCACGACGTGCGCGACTATAAGATCGAATCGCTGCGCGGCGACGTCGGCATGGTGCTGCAAAAGAACGTGCTCTTCTCCGGCACGATCCGCGACAACCTGCGCTGGGGCAACCAGAACGCAACGGACGCGCAGATCGAGGCTGCCTGTCGTGCCGCCGCCGCGCACGACTTCATCATGGGCTTCCCCGACGGGTACGACACCGTGCTCGGCCAGGGCGGCGTGAACGTCTCCGGCGGGCAGAAGCAGCGGCTGTGCATCGCGCGCGCGCTGCTCAAGTCCCCCAAGATCCTGATCCTGGACGACTCCACCTCCGCCGTGGATACCGCGACCGACGCGGCCATCCGCCATGCGTTCCGCACGCAGCTGGCGGATACGACCAAGCTCATCATCGCGCAGCGGATCACCTCCGTCATGGACGCCGACCGCATCATCGTCATGCACGACGGCGAGATCGACGCGGTGGGCACGCACGAGGAGCTGCTCGCCACGAACCAGATCTATCAGGAAGTCTACCATTCGCAGCAGAAGGGGGTGGCGTAACATGCCCGGTCCGCAGAGAAACGCATACGCAAAGCCGAAAAACGCCAAGCACACCTTCCTGCGCCTGATGCGCTATCTCAAAAAGTACAGCGGGCTGCTGGCCATCATCATCCCGAGCCTGATCATCTCCTCGGCCGCCAGCGTGCTGGGCACCTACCTGCTCAAGCCCCTGTTCAACCAGATCGCGGCGCTGTTCGAGCAGGGCGGCTCCTCCATGCTGCCCGTGCTGGGCACGGTGCTCGCGCTCGCGGGCATCTATGTGCTGGGCGCGCTGGGCACATTCGTGGGCAACCGGCTGCTGATCAACGTGGCCACCGGCATCCTCAAGACCGTGCGCTGCGAGATGTTCGAACGGCTCCAGGCGCTGCCGCTGAAATACTTTGACACGCGCACGCACGGCGAGATCATGAGCCGCTTCACCAACGACACCGACGCCATGCGCGAGATGCTCGGGCAGGGCCTGCCGCAGCTGATCGTATCCACGATCTCCGTCATCGGCGTGCTGACGATGATGTTCATCCTCACCCCGCTGCTGACGCTGATCGTGCTCGTAATGTTTGTGCTGATGCTCGTCATCGTGAAGTTCATCGGCAAGCGCTCGTCGCACTTCTTCGCCCGCCGCCAGGCCGCGCTCGCCGCCGCCAACGGCTATGCGGAAGAGATGATCGAGGGGCAGCGCGAGGTCAAGGTCTTCTGCCATGAGGAAAAGGTGGAGGCCGACTTCAGCGTACTCGCGGAGGGCCTGCGGCGCGACTCTACGGCGGCCATGACGTTTGCAATGATCCTCATGCCCATCATGGGCAACCTGAGCTATGTGCTGTACGCCGTCTCCGCTGCGGCCGGCGCCGGTCTCGCCATTTCCGGCATGATGGACATCGGCACCATCGCCGCGTTCCTGCAGTATACGCGCCAGTTCACCAACCCGCTGACGCAGATTTCACAGCAGTTCAACAGCCTTCTCAACGCACTGGCCGGTGCCGAGCGCATTTTTGAGCTGATAGACGGTACGCCGGAGATCGACGACGGCAATGTCACAATGGTGTATGCGCAGCGTGGCGAGGACGGCATGCTCCTTGAAACCGACCACTATACGGGCCTGTGGGCCTGGAAGGTGCCGGACGCCGGCGAGCCCGGCGGGTTCCGTCTGGTCGAGCTGCGCGGCGACGTGCGCTTTGACCACGTGACCTTTGCCTATGAGGAGGGGCACGACGTCCTGCGCGATGTCTCGCTCTATGCAAAACCGGGGCAGAAGATTGCGTTTGTCGGCTCGACCGGCGCTGGCAAGACGACCATCACAAACCTCATCAACCGCTTTTACGACGTGCAGCATGGCCGCATTACGTACGACGGGATCGACGTTAAGGATATTCGCAAGAGCGACCTGCGCCGCTCCCTGTCGATGGTGTTGCAGGACACGCACCTGTTTACCGGCACCGTACGCGACAACATCCGTTACGGCAACCTGCACGCCACGGACGAAGAGATCGAGGCGGCGGCCAAGCTGGCCAACGCGCATTTCTTCATCACCCATCTGCCGCAGGGCTATGACACGGTGCTCACAGGCGACGGCGCCAACCTCTCGCAGGGGCAGCGGCAACTGCTTGCCATCGCGCGCGCCGCGGTCGCCAATGCGCCGGTGCTGATCCTCGACGAGGCGACCAGCTCCATCGACACGCGTACCGAACGGCTGATCGAAATGGGCATGGACCGTTTGATGGCCGGGCGCACCGTGTTCGTCATCGCCCACCGGCTCTCCACCGTGCGCAATTCCAACGCGATCATGGTGCTTGAGCACGGACAGATTATCGAGCGCGGCGACCACGACGATCTGCTGGAACAGAAGGGGAAATACTACCAGCTCTATATGGGCATGTTCGAGCTCAGCTGAAACGCCCCGTCGCGCCCACTCCGGCATTCCGGCAGGCGCCGGTCTCAGGACGGCAAACGCCCCGTTCGCTCTCGCGCGAACGGGGCGGTGTTTTCCCGCGCGGCGCCGGGTTGGCAGCCGGGCTCCATCTATGCTATACTGCCGCTATGAAGCATCTGCACTGGAACCTACCCGCGGCCGGTCCGCTTTCCTGCCGCCTCGCCACGGTGCGCTATGACGTCCGCGACGTCCGTCTGGCCGCTCCGGTGCGCCTTGCGGTCATCGCCGACCTGCACGGCGCGCAATATGGCGACGGCCAGGCGGAGCTGCTGGAGGCTTTGGCGGCGCTTGCACCGCAGTTGGTGCTGTTGCCGGGCGACCTTGTGGACGACGTGTTGCCGGAAGCGCCGGCCTGGACGCTCTTGGAACGGCTGGGGGCGGCATACCCGAGCTTTTATGTGACCGGCAACCACGAGGTGCATACCGGCAGGCTGGAGGCCATCAAGCGCGATGTTGCAGCATGCGGCGTCGCCGTGCTTGACGGCGATGCGATAACCGTGCGCTGCGGCCGCCAGCGCCTCGCGCTGTGCGGCGTGGACGATCCCATCGCCTTTCCCCGTCCACGCGGGAAAACCGATCTCTGGCGCGAGCAGCTTCTGCACGGTCGCGCTACAGCGGCGCCGGGCGCTTTCACCATCCTTCTCACACACCGGCCGGAGCGGGTGAGCGCCTATCGCGCAGCCGGTTTCGACCTCGTGCTCGCCGGGCATGCGCATGGCGGGCAGGTGCGCATCCCCGGTCTGTTCAACGGGTTGTATGCGCCAAATCAGGGGATCTTTCCGGCCTATGCCGGCGGTCTGTACGACCTTGGCGGCGGCACGCGCATGGTCGTCAGCCGCGGTCTTTCCCAAAGGATCCTGCCGCGCGTTTGGAACCGGCCGGAGCTGGTCGCAGTCGATCTGTTGCCGCCGGAGACATGACGGCGGGGCGTGTTTGCCGGCCGTCTTGCGCCGGCCACGCGG
>OLXK01002032.1_pt1 | contig 12241 bp, 10 predicted proteins | sample 1674321 | NCBI WGS metagenome assembly OLXK01 (sample SAMEA103958162, study PRJEB25191) | human gut metagenome | reverse complement strand
TTCCTGATTAAAATCAAAGATTTTAATCAGGAAATAGTATTACATATCAAGTGCCGGGTTCATAAAGTACACATTCTTCTGATCCAGCTTTTCCCGAAGCAGCTGCACCGCTTCGCCGAAGCGCTGGAAATGCACGACCTCCCGTTCCCGCAGGAACTTGATGACGTCGTTCACATCCGGATCGTCAGAAAGCCGCAGAATATTGTCATAGGTCACCCGCGCCTTCTGTTCTGCTGCCATGTCCTCCACAAGGTCGGCCATGGGGTCGCCCTTCACCGCCATGGACGCGGCGTTCCACGGAGATCCGGAAGCGGCGGTAGGGTAGACCCCCGCAGTGTGGTCCACAAAATAGGGCGCAAACGCCGAATCCTTCATCTGAGTATCCTTCAGATTCCGCGTCAACTGGTGGACGATCGCGCCGATCATTTCCAAATGCCCCAGTTCTTCCGTTCCGATATCTGTCAGCAGCCCTTTCAGCTCGTCAAAGGGCATGGCATATCGCTGGGACAGATACCGCAGGGACGCACCCAATTCGCCGTCGGGGCCGCCGTACTGGGAAATGATGATGGCGGCAAGGCGGGGATTCACCGCGGCAATTTTCACCGGATATTGCAGCTTCTTATCATATACAAACATGGTTACGCCTCCTTATTCGTCGTGCATTCCCACGGCCACGGGTCATCCAGCCATTGGTAGCTCTCGGATGTCTGCGGCGTGCCGTGGTTCAGGGGGCCAAACCGTTTCTGATATTCCGCCCGCACCTTTTCCAGAAGCTGCTGATAGCGGCGGTACAGCTCCAGCGCCTCCCGGTCGTCCCGGTGGGTGTCCAGATACAGCGCCAGCTCCTGAACGGCAAAGGCCAGTGCCTGCATCTGCGACGAAGGCGTTTCCGGCAGCTCGTTCAGATTCACCATGCCCATGAAGGGGAGATCCAGCCCGGGGAACAGCGTTCCCCGTACCAGACCCTTCTGCGCCTCATACTGGGGCGGGTTTTCCAGCTGGAAGGGAACATAGGGATTTGCCAGCGGCGCCATGGCCGGAAGCCGCCCTTCGCGGCAGTATTCCTCCTTTTTCTGGTTATCCAAAGGTCATTCCTCCTAACATTTTCGTTAGGTCAGCGCCGCGCAATTATGTCTGCGAGCCTCAGCCGTCCTTTTGCCCCACTTCTTCAGTTTGAGAAATGGGAAATACACAAAGTATTCCTCCATTTCCCAAACTTTGAATTGGGGCAAAAATCCTGTCTGAGTCTTCTTGCCAAATTGTGCGGAGCTGCCCTAAATTTGTCGCTCCGGGTCATTCTATGCGGTTTTTGCAAAAAGGTTCATGACGGCAGGGAGGACGCATAGACTTTGACGAGGTGGTGTCCATGATAAAGCGAAAACTCTGGGGGCTATTGTATATTCTGATCGTTCTGGGGACGCTGGCCGCAGCGGAATGGGGCTGCCGCACCGTGTCCGTCATGGTCGAAGCCGCCCCGTTAAAGCGGGGAAACTGCATCATCATCGACGCGGGGCATGGCGGAGAGGACGGCGGCGCGACATCCTGCCGGGGGGTGCTGGAAAGTACATACAATCTGGAAATTTCCCTCCGCTTAAATGACCTGTTCCACCTGCTGGGCTATGACACCCGGATGATCCGCACGACGGACACGTCCATCTACACGAAAGGGGAGACCATCGCCCAGAAAAAAATATCCGACCTGAAAGAGCGCGTGCGCATCGTCAACAAGACGGAAAACGCTCTGCTGCTGAGCATCCATCAAAACAATTTTACCGACAGCCGCTACAGCGGCGCGCAGGTGTTTTACGCCGGGACAGAGGGCAGCGCTCAACTGGCGAAACTGCTTCAGGAGAGGCTGGTCTCCACCCTGAACCCAGGCAGCAACCGAAAATGCAAGAAAAGCGACGGCGTTTATCTGATGGAACACATTGACTGCACCGGCGTGCTGATCGAGTGCGGCTTCCTGTCCAATGCGGAGGAGGAAGCCAAACTCAGCTGCGCCACGTATCAGAAGAAGCTTTGCTGCGTCATCGCGGCCACAGTCAGCCAATATCTATCGAACACTTGACCGAATTGGTTTTTGCTGGTATAATAAAGAAAACAGGCCAAAGGAGAAACAAAATGGCGAAGGCGAAAACTGTTTTTTTCTGCACCAACTGCGGCAATGAGACCCCCAAGTGGATGGGACGCTGCCCCAGCTGCGGCGCGTACAATACCATGGAGGAACATGTGGAAAAGCCTGTGGCCGCCGGCAAGGCGAAATCGGCTCCCGTGGGCATGAGCCGGAAGCCCCAGCGCATCCGGGAAATCACCAGCGACGGAGAAATCCGGTTTTCCACCGGCATGGGGGAATTGGATCGGGTTCTGGGCGGCGGCGCGGTTGCAGGCAGTCTGGTGCTGGTGGGCGGCGCTCCCGGCATCGGCAAGTCCACGCTTTTGCTGCAAATTTGCAGTAGTCTGTGCGTCGGCCGTCGGGTGCTGTACGTGTCCGGCGAGGAAAGCGAGCGGCAGCTGAAGCTTCGGGCAGAGCGTCTTGGCGTTGCGCCGGAAGAACTTTTTATTCTCTCGGAAACAAGACTTTCCGACATTGTGGACGCTGCCGAGGCAATGAAGCCCGATATTCTCATCGTGGACTCCATCCAGACCCTCTATAACGAGGAAAATGAGTCCTCCCCGGGAAGCGTATCTCAGGTGAAAGACTGCACCATGACCATGATGCAGCTGAGCAAGAGTCAGGGCATCACGGTGTTCGTGGTGGGGCATATCAATAAAGACGGCAATATCGCAGGCCCCAAGGTTCTGGAGCACATGGTGGACTGCGTCCTGTATTTTGAGGGCGACCCCAACACGTCCTACCGTCTCCTGCGGGCGGCAAAGAACCGTTTCGGCTCCACCAATGAGATCGGCGTGTTTGAAATGCTGGACGACGGCTTGGCCGAGGTGCCCAACCCGTCCCAGATGCTGCTGGAAGGACGCCCGGAGGGGGCAAGCGGAACCTGCGTGGCCTGTGTTATGGAGGGAACCCGCCCGGTATTGGCCGAAGTTCAGGCATTAGTGACGAAAACAACTTTCAATGTCCCCCGACGGGCGGCTGACGGTTTTGATTTTAACCGTGCGGTTCTGCTCATGGCCGTGACAGAAAAACGGGCCGGGATGAAGCTGAACCTGTTTGACGCATATATCAACGTGATCGGTGGATTACGGCTTGATGAGCCCGGTGCAGACCTTCCGGTCGTTTTGGCTGTGGCGTCCTCATACCGGGACGTTCCCATTGCGGACGATCTGGCAGCAATAGGGGAGGTGGGACTGACGGGAGAGATCCGCGCCGTGTCCCATTTGAATCAGCGTTTGGCGGAAATTATGCGGCTGGGCTTCAAAAAATGTATCATCCCCAAGAGCGGATCAGACAAGGCAGAGATTCCCGCCGGTCTGACGGTGTATCGCGTCAAGAATCTGCGTGAAGCCGTCGAAATTGCACTGTAATATACAGAAATACAGATTATGCAACTGATAGTTGACATATAATTCAAGAATAAATTAGTAAATAAACGAATAAATCGTAAAAAGGCAGGGAACAAAATCCCTGCCTTTTTACGATTATGGATTTTACGAGACGACCAAGAGGGGAGGAGGGCTACAGAAAATAGCCCACCAGCAGCCCCAACAGGAAGCAGGCAATTCCAACAATGGCCAGTTCCGCCGGATTCCTGCGGTACTTTGTCCGAAAAACCTTTTTGATAACTGGCTTTTCCACATACTGCACCACAGTTTTTTCTACCGGTTTTTCTACAACCTTCTCAACGACCCGCACTACAGGCTTTTCGATAACCTTTTCGACGGTTTCCACCGTCTTTAGAACTACAGGAGGCCGTCTGCCGTAGTTTCTGCGGCCAGTTGTGAGGTACTCGATGTCCGTGTCAAGTACCTCAGCAAGCCGGATCATCTTGAGCGAGTCCGGACTTGTCTGATCGTTTTCCCACTTGCTGACGGCCTGACGCGACACATCCATGGCATGTGCAAGCTGTCCCTGAGATAGATTCTGCATTTTCCGAAGCTCGGTAATCCGTTCACCAATCGACATAATTGTATTTTCTCCACTATTACTTTGTCAATTATTGGTTGCTACCATTATTATCCTCCATTTTATTGGAAAAGTCAAGCTTGGAAAGGGGATTCGCCTCTGCGGCGATTTTCAGCTCTGTACTTTCAATATGCGTGTAAATCTGAGTCGTGTTCAGGTTCTCATGTCCGAGGACTTCCTGAACGGTTTTGACATCCACGCCGCCGGAAAGCATCATGGTCGCCGCCGTATGACGCAGTTTATGGGCAGAATATTGGGTAGAATCCAGTCCAGCCTGTAAAAGCGCTTTTTTCACCAGGCGATGAACGGCCGTCACACTGATCCGGTTATTGTCCCGTGAACCAAACAGTGCCCGATTGTCTGTAAGCACTTTCTGATTGCGTTCCGGAAGATAGGCGTCTATCGCTTTCCGGCAGGCAGAGCCAAAATAGACAAACCGTTCTTTGTTGCCCTTGCCAATGACGCGGATTCTGTCTTCATAAACGTCCGACAGGTTCAGATTCACAAGTTCGCTGCGCCGTATCCCGCAGTTGAGAAACAGCATCAAAATCGCATAATCCCTTTTTTCGTTCTGCCCGGACACCGATTTCAGCAGCGCGGCGGACTGTTCCATGGTAAGATACTTGGGAAGACTTTTGCGAAGCTTTGGATATTCCAGATCTGCCACAGGGTTCTCCTGCAGCTGCTTGGTTCGTGTGGTCAGATATTTATAGAAGGACTTAATGGACGAAAGCTTTCTGGCCCTTGCGGCAGGGGAAATTCCGTACTCCGGAGCAGCTGAATCAGGGTTAATTGCCCGGTCATTGGCCAAATAGGAAAGAAAGTCGAAAATATCCGATGTGTCGATATCCCGGATAAACTGAATATCAATTTCCTTGATGTCGATATCATCCAGATTCGTACTCATCGGCATATCGTTTCGCATGAGCTTGATGAAGCGCAGAAACATTCTCAAGTCCAGATAATACTCCGAAATCGTCAGTGGAGACTGACCCTTGATATTTTCGTGGTAGATTAAAAACTCCCGCAGAATCTGAGGGCAATCATGGTAACGCTGCATAAGAACCTCCTGTAAACCTGATTGATACTGTTATTATAGCACATATCTGCGTCGAACGCAACAAAATTTTTATTTTGTTGCGTTCGTTTTGATAAAGGATTGCTGTATGAATTCAAGTGCTTTTTCAAATGTGTTCTTATCCCCCTCTCAGTCAAGGTCAAATTCGCTGGATTTTGGTTCCTTGAAAATCGTCCCGTCTGATTTCTGGCGCAGACACTTTCTTGTGCATGACGGTAGTTTCCGGAAGCTCGGCAACTGTGATTTTCACCGGGGCGTCTGGTACTTCACGCCCATAGGCTGCGATACTTCCTTCATTGGTTTCATCCGTAATAATGCTTTCCAAATTGGGACGATATCCCCTCTTTCGCACTGCCCCCCTTCCCTCACATACAGCATAAAGCCCCGGAACTGCTATGTTACAGTTCCGGGGCTGCCCTATTCATTTTCCTTAAATCAGACCTTGGCTTCGCTATTGTGCTTGCTGGCAACGTAGCTTCTCATGGAGTTGACCACGATGGTCGCGCCGAGCACGATGAGAAGTACCGCGATAATAAGCTGCAGACCGTTGGCAACGAACACCGCGCCCCAAGTCGTTTCACCGGCGGGAATGGTAACCGCTGCTGCATTCTGGATGGCACGCACCATGGCCATCAGCCGCTGCACCAGCGCCGTGAAGGTGACGCAGAGCATGATGATCAGCGGCGGGAACAGCATCTTGTTGCTGCGGCCCGTGACCTTGAGGAAAACGCACAGCGTGATGAGAACCAGCGCGGAAAGCAGCTGATTGGCCGAGCCGAACAGCGGCCAGATGTTGGAGTAGCCGATCTGCGTGAGCACATAGCCCAACACAAGCGTCAGAACCGTGGAGAAGTAGGTATTGCACAGAAGCTTGCGCCATGGCTCGGCGTGCGCCATATCGTCCACGCTGAACAGCTCCTGAAAGCTCATCCGCGCAATACGGGCAACGGCATCAAGGCTCGTCAGGGCAAGAGCGGAGACGCACATGGTCATAAAGACCGTGGCGGCGTAGGTCGGGACGCCGAACATCTGAAAGAAGCCCGCAACGCCGCGGCTGAAGATCTGGAACGGAGTACCGGCGGCGGGGGTGCCATCCGCAGCAGCGGCTGCACCGGCCACGCAGAGGGCGAGGACGGCAAGCAGGCTCTCCAGAATCATGGCGCCGTAGCCGACCTTGAGCATGTCCTTCTCGTTTTCAACTGTCTTGGAGGATGTGCCGGAGGAAACAAGGCTGTGGAAGCCGGACACCGCACCGCAGGCGACGGTGACGAACAGAATCGGGAACATGGTGCCGAGCTTTTCGTTGTTGAAGCCTGTGAAAACGGGCAGGTTCATCGTCGGGTGCGCGACAAACAGGCCAATGACCGCGCCTGCGATCATTCCGATGAACATGAAGGTGGTCATGTAGTCCCGGGGCTGCTTCAGAAGCCACATGGGCAGCACGGCGGCGAAGAAGATATACACAAAGGTGATGTAGCTCCATGCGGTCTTGTCGAGGACGAGGGGGCAGTTCATGCCGACGGCAAAGGAAGCGGCGATGCAGAGGATGCCGACGACGGCTTCCTTCCAGCCGGAGAGGTTCAGCTTCTTCTGCACAAGACCGAAGATGACGGCGAACACCATGAACATGATGGACACCATACCGGCAGCGCCGTTGGTCTTGGCGGTGTCGGCGAGCTGCGTCACGCCATCGGCCACGGTGTAGGCGTTGAACGTGCCCGCGACCATGTCGGCAAAGGCCGCAATGACGATCAGGCAGAACAGCCAGCAGAACAGCAGAAACAGTTTGCGTCCCAGCTTGCCGATGTATTTTTCAATGAGCATACCCATGGACTTGCCTTCGTTCTTGACGGAGGCATACAGTGCGCCAAAGTCCGTCACAGCGCCGAAGAACACGCCGCCGATCAGCACCCACAGCAGCACCGGCAGCCAGCCGAACGCGGCGGCCTGAATGGCACCGGTGACAGGGCCTGCGCCCGCGATGGAGGAAAACTGATGGCTGAAGACCGTCCAGCCGTTGGTGGGGACGTAATCCTTGCCGTCGTTGTACTTAACGGCGGGTGTCTGCGCTTTGGGGTCGATGCCCCATTTCTTAGCCAGCCAGCGGCCATAGAGCGCATAGGCGGCGACAAGAGCGACCGCCGCGATCAGCACGATTACAAGTGTGTTCATGTGATTTCCCTTTCTTTCCTAAAAAAGCTGTGTTCTTCGTCAATGCCGGGAGCAAAAAGAAAAGCCCCGCCTCTGCCGCGGATTTTCCACAACGAAAACCCATCGCAAAGACGAAGGCCAATATCGCGGCGATATCCGCCGCAGATCTCAACTTCCGCGTTACCACTTTGCTTGCCGGAAAACCGGCCTCTCAACCGCTGCCCGAAAATCGGAGAGCGTTCCCCGTTAACGGAGGGATACCGGCTGCAATTACTCGGCGCAAGCGCCTTTCACCGCGGCTGCTCACAGGGGATGGCCTGCCCGTTCCTTGCTGCCGTTTTGCACCAGCCAACGGCTCTCTGAAAGCGGTGATCCGGGGAAGTCGTGTCCTGCTCAAAGCATTTGACGAAATGTTAGGTGTATAGTACCACTTTCTTTGGGATTGTCAATACGGTTTTTCTGGTTTTGGGTGATTTTGGTAAAGGAAATGAAATTTGCCTGTTCCGGCCGCGTGGATTTAGGCAGAATACAAAGGAAAAATGCACGATATTACCTTGATACAAAGAGCTGCCTACGTATCTCAGCACAAGCAGCCCTTCGGCTTGTCTCCCGCCCTTGCGAGAGTTATTTGTGGCGCAATAGCTCAATGATCACAAAGGCAGGGAATAGGATGATTAGAATTATCCACATACTCCCGCCCTCGCTATTTCAGTTCGCAGTCAGTGAATCCGCCTCTTCCGATACATTTTCCTTCAAATGTAATCGTATCTCCAACTTTGACTGTTTTTAAGGCTTCTTCCTGGTCTTTCTCAAATTCCGCGTAGAAATAAACTAACGTATTCCCGATTCTCGTTTCCATCGTCAGTGTAGCACCGCCTGTCAGATTCAAGAGCCCGCCGGTGCTCATTCCGTCGATTGCCGCTGTAACACGGTATCGATTATAGCGGTATGTATCATTCGCCAAAAGCTCATTCTCTTTATATGCATTGTATATGTCATCGTAAGTAACTGAAGTATCTACTGGTTCCGTGGTAGGTGCGGTTTCCTTCCGTGCTGAACTTTCTGCTTTATGTTCATCGTTTTTTTTGAGCATCGGAAGAGTTTCTATTTTTTCATATCCGCACCGTGTACACCTCTGGACATATTCGCCGTCCTTATCGTCCGTGGGTTCTACCCGCCGAACGTCTTCCATAGAATGTCCAAGTTTCTTTAAGGTTTCTTTCTTATCACCGCCGCAAAGATCACAATGGTATTTCTCGTATCCGTCTTCGGTGCAGGATGCCGCCTTGCTTTCCGTAAGCTCGTATTCATGCTTGCACCATGTGGACGGGTTTGTCAGCACCGCCGCAAGCAAAAACACACCAAAAGAAATCCAGAACCATTTAATCCACTTCATTTTAGGCTTCTTCTGTACTTTGCGGATAATCCAGACGATAAACAAAATCGGAAACGCAAGGATTTCAATTGCAAGAAACATGTACATAGCGTTTGACACAGCTTGCATAATTCTTTCCCCTTTAAAAGCTGAATTTTTAATTCTATAGTAATGCGCCCATTTAAGAACATGCTTTAGTATTTCATTGGCTAGTGAATTACCTTATCTATCTTCGCCTATAACACTTCTACGTACTTTTAATATACACCAGAAAAATCTACTCGTCAACATAGGAGCTAAAATATTTATAGTCGGAAAATCTCGTGCTCAAATGACGCAGTCTTCACATCTGCACACTCCCGCACTCGCCGCCCTCACGTATCCTTCCAGTCCTGAAAATTTACAAAAATGTCTCTTTACTTTTCCTGAAAAACTCTGTAAAATATGGTCATGTATTAATCCAATCAGGAGGAATCATTATGAGCGTAAAGAGAATCGGTGTGCTGACTTCCGGCGGAGACGCGCCCGGTATGAACCCTTGTGTCCGTGCGGTCGTCCGTACTGCGCTGTATCGCGGATTGGAATGCTACGGTATCCGCCGGGGCTGGAACGGTCTCATCACCGGCGATATCGTTCGTCTGGATGAAAAGAGCGTTTCCCATACGATCAATCGGGGCGGCACCATTTTGTACACTGCCCGCAGTCAGGAATTCATGACCGAGGAAGGCCAGCGCCGGGCAGTGTCCACCTGCAAGTTCCTGGGTCTGGACAGCATCATCGCCATCGGCGGCGACGGCACCTTCCGGGGCGCTCAGGCGCTGAGCAAGTACGGCATCAACGTCATTGGCATTCCCGGCACGATCGACAACGATATCTCCTGCACCAACTACTGCATCGGTTTCGATACCGCCGCCAATACCGCCATTGAGTGCATCGATAAGCTGCGGGACACCATGCAGTCCCACGAGCGCTGCTCCGTCGTGGAGGTCATGGGCCGCAACGCCGGATATCTGGCCATGTACGTCGGTCTGGCCGTGGGCGCAACTGCTGTTCTGGTTCCCGAGGAGCCTATCGATTTCGAGCGGGACGTGATCGAGAAGATCCGTCAGGCGCGGTTCAACGGCTTCACCCATTACATGATCGTCGTTGCCGAGGGTGCTGGCTCTGCCGCCGACATTGCGGCGAAGATCAAGGACGCCATCGACCTCGACCCCCGCGTGACCGTTCTGGGTCACATTCAGCGCGGCGGCTCCCCCACCGGACGCGACCGCGTCAACGCCACCAAGATGGGCTATCTGGCCGTAGAGCTGCTGCTTCAGGGCAAGACCAACCGCATCGTCTGCACCCACATGGGCGATTTTACCGATGTGGATATCAGCGAGGGCTTGGCTATGAAGAAGAGCATCCAGAAGATGGAAGTGGATGTTCTGGCGGCTATGACCGGAATTTAAGCTCTGACACAATACATAAATCCGCACCCCGTTTTTGATGGGGTGCGGATTTTTCGTGGCGATTATTTGAATCCGAGCAGGCCGCCGATGCTGCCCAGCAGAACCAGCAGGTCGTCCAGCGACCACTCGTCCAGATTCTTGTACTTCGGCGGGGTAATGGCAGAACCTTTGCGGACGGTCATGGTGCTGTCGAAGCCCTTCTGGCTGTTAATGCCGATCAGGGCCGCAAAATCCTTTGTCTGGATTTGGAAACCGTCCTGCGCCTGAGAAAGATTCAGGGAAATGGGCGATTTCCCCGGAAGCGTCAGCACCATGTCCCCGGTCTTCGGCTTCCATTCGCAGGAAATAGACTGAGTGCCGAATGCGGCGGTTTCGGTGTGCGCACCGTCTGCTCCCCGTGCGCCGATCTTATAGGAAAACGCGGACTTTTCCCCGTTTTCCAACTTTTCGACCGCAATGGACACATCGCCCTGCGCCGCGTCCAGCCCTAAATCCAGTCTGAGGGCTGCCCGGTTCTCCCCTGCCCTGCCGTCACAGCGGACGGCGACCAACGTCTTGTCATAGAGATAAAACGAAGCGTTAATGTCCCCCTGAGAAAGTCCGCCGGTGTCCATCAGATATCCGAGAAGCGTCCCCGCCTGTTCGCCGGTGGCACTGTAATCAAAGCGAAGGCATTCCAGGCTCTGGCCGTCCACCGTCAGCGTCTCCTTGTGGACGTCACTTTTCAGCACCAGCAAGCCCAGTATCAGCTTGTGAATGTCCTCTTCCTGCATCTCCGGAAGCTGGGGAATCTGCCGGGTGCGGTTCATATATTCTTGCAGCTTTTCCACGGAGGAATCCAGCTTGCTGAGGGTCGCACTGGGAATCAGCCGGGAAAGCAGCGGAAACGAGCGGACGTCTGAGGAAAACGTGTCGTAGGTGATGCCGTAATAGCCGCCCTTGAAGAGATCTTCGGAGGTGATGGCGGCGAACTCCTTGTCCAGGTAGGCCGACAGATTCAGCGCCTTTCCGTCTATCCGGATCGTACCATCGGCGAGGATCTGATTGGAGGTCAGATCGGTCTGAACCTGCATGTCGTACTGAACGCCATCGGAAACGGTCAGCTCCAGCGAGGTGCTATTCCTCCCGCTTTCATCATACCCCTTGGCAAGAATCGGGACGGGGCTTTCCGCCAGCCGCTGTTCCAGCTTGGAAAGAGCGTCATCAGCGGCGTTGGACAGCGTCATTCTGGGCGACAGATACAGAAACCAAAAAAGCGCCGCCGCCAGAAGCAGAACCGCCGGAATGAGCAGAAGCAGCCATTTCTTCTTTTTCATAGGAATCACGACCTTTCGCCTACTACTATATCATGGATTGTCAACAAGAAACAAGGCCAGCCGGAACGGCTGGCCATTTTACTTCATCCATTCTGCAAGGATTTGCTCTGCATTTCGCTGCTCAAACGCCATTATAAAAGAAAACGTCTTGCTTTCTCTTTTTACCGTTGCATCTTCTTCTGCCCATTCCGGCATCTGAACGATTCCGCTTCCTTCGATTCTACAGATATCTCCCTTGACATCAATGGAATGGATATCGGTTTTACGGATTCTATAAACGAATTTATCTTCCTCCCTATAAACCGCACGTTTGCTGCTGTAGGCCGCTGGCTCCTGGGGGCCTACCCTCCAAAATGCATACTCCAAGGTATCTTCGCCCAGCAGCAATGATGCGTTTGCATAGCTGGTATACGGAAACGCACACCGATATTTTGCCGTATTCTTGACGGACAATCCACAGAAAAAAGGCACACACGCAATGCATATGGCGCTTCCAATAAAAGCCATGATTCCATCCACCGAAGTAGGATGCCTAATCAGCAGGCCTATGGTCCCGCCTAAGACTCCGACTGCAGCGATGAACAGTACGGTAGCGAGAGCGATCCGTATCTTCCATTGCGGGTGGTTTCGGCAGATATCTTTTAGAATCCGTTTCCTTTCCGCAAGATCAGGCGTCAGTGTTTTCATTCCGGTCTCCATATCTTCTCCGTCATTTCTCTCCGTAAATTCCGATTTCATACTATTTCTCGATAAAATGGTTAACACCATTTTATCCTGCGAATTCTTCGC
>OLXK01002019.1_pt1 | contig 12309 bp, 10 predicted proteins | sample 1674321 | NCBI WGS metagenome assembly OLXK01 (sample SAMEA103958162, study PRJEB25191) | human gut metagenome | reverse complement strand
GTCGGGGCTTTGTGCTTAAAAAAAAGAAGGTGCGCATTTTGACACACCTCCTTTTTTTTATTAATTCACACCTTATTATTACGTACGATAAACAATATTTCGTAACTTTGCGCGTCAAATACTTAATAAGCAATTCAATGTCAGAGTCTAAAAGAATAAAAACTGCACTGGTATCTGTATACCACAAGGAAGGTTTGGACGAAATTATTACCAAACTTCATGAAGAGGGAGTAGAGTTTCTGTCAACGGGGGGAACTCGTCAGTTTATTGAATCGTTGGGATATCCCTGTAAGGCGGTGGAAGATTTGACCACTTATCCTTCTATTTTGGGTGGTAGAGTGAAGACATTACATCCGAAGATCTTCGGAGGTATCCTTTGTCGTCGCGGTCTGGAACAAGATATGCAGCAGATTGAGAAATATGAGATCCCTGAAATAGATCTGGTAATTGTTGATTTGTATCCGTTTGAAGCAACTGTTGCTTCCGGTGCATCTGAAGCGGATATTATTGAAAAAATAGATATAGGCGGAATCTCTTTGATTCGTGCCGCAGCCAAGAATTACAACGATGTAATTATCGTAGCTTCTCAGGCTCAGTATAAGCCGTTGCTGGATATGTTAATGGAGCACGGAGCCACTTCTTCACTCGAAGAACGCCGTTGGATGGCAAAAGAAGCGTTTGCCGTTTCTTCTCACTATGATTCGGCTATCTTCAATTATTTCGATGCCGGCGAAGGTTCTGCCTTCCGTTGTTCGGTGAACAGCCAGAAACAACTTCGTTACGGTGAAAATCCACATCAGAAAGGTTATTTCTACGGAAACCTGGAGGCAATGTTCGATCAGATTCACGGAAAAGAAATTTCTTATAACAATCTTCTTGATATCAACGCTGCCGTTGACTTGATCGACGAGTTCGAGGATCTTACTTTCGCTATCCTGAAACATAATAACGCTTGCGGCCTGGCTTCCCGTCCTACTGTGTTGGAGGCTTGGAAAGATGCATTGGCAGGTGATCCTGTATCTGCTTTCGGTGGTGTACTGATTACTAACGGTGTTATTGACAAGGCAGCAGCAGAAGAAATTAACAAGATTTTCTTCGAAGTGATTATCGCACCGGATTATGATGTGGATGCACTCGAAATCCTGGGACAGAAAAAGAACCGCATCATTCTTGTACGTAAGGAGGCCAAACTGCCGAAGAAGCAGTTCCGTGCTTTGTTGAACGGCGTATTGGTGCAGGATAAAGATACTAATATTGAAACGGTAGCCGACTTGAAAACAGTGACCGACAAGACTCCTACTCCGGAAGAAGTAGAGGATATGCTGTTTGCTAACAAGATTGTCAAGAATAGTAAATCAAACGCTATTGTACTGGCGAAGGGTAAACAACTGTTGGCAAGCGGTGTGGGACAGACTTCACGTGTGGATGCATTGAAGCAAGCGATTGAAAAAGCAAAATCATTCGGTTTCGACCTGAATGGTGCAGTAATGGCTTCGGATGCTTTCTTCCCGTTCCCTGACTGTGTGGAAATTGCCGATAAAGAAGGAATTACAGCTGTAATTCAGCCGGGTGGTTCAGTGAAAGATGATTTGTCTTTTGCTTACTGCAATGAACATGGCATGGCAATGGTGACTACCGGTATCCGTCATTTTAAACATTAAAAACAAGAATCAAGAATGGGATTATTCTCTTTTACACAAGAAATAGCAATGGACTTGGGTACAGCCAATACCATTATCATCACGAACGGGAAAATCGTGGTGGATGAGCCTTCGGTTGTAGCCTTGGACCGCCGTACGGATAAGATGATCGCCGTAGGAGAAAAGGCGAAGTTGATGCATGAAAAGACCCACGAAAATATACGTACAATTCGTCCGTTGAGAGACGGGGTAATCGCTGACTTCTATGCTTGCGAGCAGATGATGCGTGGTCTGATTAAGCAGGTAAACACCCGCAATCATCTTTTCTCACCCTCTCTCCGTATGGTGATCGGCGTACCGTCGGGAAGTACGGAAGTTGAACTCCGTGCTGTTCGCGACTCTGCCGAGCATGCCGGCGGACGTGATGTCTATCTGATTTTCGAACCGATGGCTGCAGCTATCGGTATCGGTATTGACGTGGAAGCTCCGGAAGGAAACATGATTGTTGATATAGGTGGTGGCTCTACGGAGATTGCCGTTATCTCTTTGGGAGGTATCGTTTCCAACAACTCTATCCGTATTGCCGGTGATGACTTGACTGCGGATATTCAAGAATATATGAGCCGTCAGCATAATGTGAAGGTCAGCGAGCGTATGGCGGAACGTATCAAAATTAATGTAGGTGCGGCCTTGACCGAACTGGGTGAAGACGCTCCGGAAGATTATATCGTTCACGGTCCGAACCGTATTACTGCCCTTCCTATGGAAGTACCGGTATGTTATCAGGAAGTGGCTCACTGTCTGGAGAAATCGATTTCCAAGATTGAAACGGCTATCTTGAGTGCATTGGAGAATACTCCTCCCGAACTTTATGCGGATATCGTTCATAATGGTATCTATCTGGCCGGTGGTGGTGCGTTACTCCGTGGTTTGGATAAGCGACTGACTGATAAGATAAATATCCCGTTCCATATTGCGGAAGATCCTTTACACGCTGTTGCCAAGGGGACAGGGGTAGCATTAAAGAATGTAGATCGTTTCTCTTTCCTAATGAGATAAAATCACGGACTCTGATTCATGCGGAATTTAATAAACTTCCTTTTGAAATACAATTACTGGTTCCTCTTTGTCATATTGGAGGTAGCCAGTTTTGTTTTGTTATTTCGGTTCAACAATTACCAGCAGAGTGTTTATTTCACTTCTGCCAATACAGTTGTGGGGGCGGTTTATGAAGTTTCGGGAGGTATATCTTCCTATTTCTACCTGAAATCGGTCAATGAAGACCTGCTGGACCGGAATATGTTATTGGAAGAGCAGATCAATAATTTGGAAAAAGCGTTGAAAGAACGTCAACTCGATTCTATCGCGGTGAACAGTATCCGGAAGATGCCTCAGAAAGATTATCAGCTGTTTAAGGCACGTGTGATTAAGAATAGCCTGAACCTGGCCGATAATTATATAACGCTTGATAAAGGTTCTTCTTCCGGCATTCATTCCGAAATGGGCGTGGTAGACGGAAACGGGATTGTGGGAATTGTTTACGAAACATCTCCTTCCTATTCGGTGGTGATTTCTGTACTGAATAGCAAATCAAACATCAGTTGCAAGATTGTAGGAAGCGATTATTTTGGTTATCTGAAGTGGGAACACGGAGATTCGCGATACGCTTATCTGAAAGATTTGCCTCGTCATGCCGAGTTTAATCTGGGAGATACCGTAGTGACAAGCGGTTTCTCGACTGTATTTCCCGAAGGAATTATGGTGGGGACGGTGGATGATATGTCCGACTCTCATGATGGATTATCCTATCTGCTGAAGATCAAGCTGGCTACCGATTTCGGCAAGCTTAGTGATGTGCGGGTGATAGCGCGGAACGGTCAGCAGGAGCAGAAAGAACTCGAAAACAAGACAACGAAACAATGATTATTACCTATATACATAGAATCGGTTGGTTTATCGGGTTGGTGCTTCTTCAGGTGCTAATTCTGAATAATGTGCATATAGCCGGATATGCTACGCCTTTTCTCTATATTTATTTTATTTTGAAGTTCAATTCCGGCACTTCCCGGAATGAACTGATGTTGTGGGCCTTCTTTTTCGGGCTTACCATTGACGTGTTTTCCGATACTCCGGGAATGAATGCAGCAGCAACCGTGTTGCTTGCTTTTCTTCGTCCTTCTTTATTGCGTTTGTTCACTCCCCGCGATAATCAGGACAATCTCGTACCTTCTTTCAAGAGTATGGGAATCACTCCTTTTCTGAAATATACTACTGCAAGTGTTTTTATACATAGTCTGGCTTTACTCTCTATTGAGTTCTTCTCGTTTTCCGGCATTTGGCTGTTGCTGCTGCGGGTGGCATTGTGTACCGTTCTGACTGTAACTTGTATTGTAGCTGTGGAAGGCATAAGGAGATAGCGATGGCAAAAGATTATAGACTGGAGAAACGGAAATTTGTTATCGGGGGAATTGCACTGTCTATTGTGCTGATTTATCTGATCCGTCTTTTTGTATTGCAGATTACTACCGATGATTATAAGAAGAACGCCGATAGCAATGCGTTCCTGAATAAAATTCAATATCCTTCACGCGGAGCTATCTATGACCGTACAGGTAAGTTGCTGGTTTTTAACCAGCCTGCTTATGATATAACGATTGTCCCGAAAGAAGTAGAGAATCTGGATACACTCGACTTGTGCCAGTCGTTGAATATTACTCGTGCTCAATTCCTGAAAATCATGAGCGACATGAAAGACCGTCGCCGAAATCCGGGATATTCCAGATACACTAATCAATTGTTTATGTCGCAACTTTCGGCGGAAGAATGTGGCGTCTTTCAGGAGAAGTTGTTTAAATTCCGTGGCTTCTATATCCAGCGGCGTACGATTCGCCAATACTCTTATGATGCTGCCGCGCACGCCTTGGGTGATATTGGAGAAGTCTCGGCAAAAGAAATGGAAGCCGATGAAGAAGGCTACTACATTCGTGGCGATTATGTCGGCAAGTTGGGTGTAGAGAAATCGTATGAGAAGTATCTGCGTGGAGAGAAAGGCATTGAAATTCTGCTTCGTGATGCGCACGGACGTATTCAGGGGCATTATATGGACGGAGAATATGACCGTCCTTCCGTACCCGGAAAGAACTTGACACTCAGTTTGGATATTGACTTGCAGATGTTGGGTGAACGGTTACTGAAAAATAAGATCGGAAGTATTGTTGCTATTGAGCCGGAGACAGGAGAGATTCTTTGTCTGGTATCTTCGCCGAATTACGACCCGCATTTGATGATTGGCCGTCAGCGTGGAAAGAACCATCTGATGTTGCAGCGTGATAAGATGAAACCGCTTCTGAATCGTGCATTGATGGGAGTATATCCTCCGGGTTCTACTTTTAAGACGGCACAGGGATTAACTTTTTTGCAGGAAGGCATTGTGACTGAGCAGGCTCCTTCTTTCCCTTGTTCGCGCGGTTTCCATTACGGCAGGCTGACGGTGGGATGTCATGCCCACGGAGCACCGATACCACTTATTCCTGCTATTGCTACATCGTGCAACTCTTATTTTTGTTGGGGACTGTTCCGTATGTTCGGCGACCGTAAATACGGTTCACCGCAAAACGCAATTACAGTCTGGAAAGATCACATGGTTTCCCAAGGCTTCGGTTATAAGTTAGGTGTTGATTTGCCCGGAGAGAAACGTGGTTTGATTCCGAATGCACAGTTCTATGATAAGGCTTATCGCGGCCATTGGAATGGACTGACGGTAATCAGTATTTCGATCGGGCAGGGAGAAATTCTGGCTACTCCTCTCCAGATAGCCAATCTGGGTGCAACGATTGCCAATCGCGGATATTTTATCACACCGCATATTGTGAAGGAGATTCAAGATAATCAGTTGGATAGTATTTATCGTACGCCACGTTATACTACAATTGAGAAACGGCATTATGAATCGGTGGTGGAAGGGATGCGCGGAGCTGCCACAGGCGGAACTTGCCGTATGTTGTCGGTAATGGTTCCGGACTTGGAAGCTTGTGGAAAGACAGGTACGGCACAGAACCGCGGACATGACCATTCTGTATTTATGGGCTTTGCGCCGATGAACAAGCCGAAGATAGCCATTGCTGTGTATGTGGAGAATGGAGGTTGGGGAGCTACATACGGAGTACCTTTCGGGGCATTGCTTATGGAGCAGTACTTGAAAGGCAAACTATCTCCCGAGAATGAATTGAGAGCAGAAGAATTTAGTAACAGAGTGATATTGTATGGTAACGAGGAACGATAGTTTGTGGAAATCACTGGATTGGGTAACGATTTGCATTTACCTGCTTCTGATTGTCGGCGGGTGGTTCAGTGTCTGTGGAGCCAGCTATGACTATGGTGATCGTGACTTCCTCGACTTCTCTACCCGTGCCGGCAAGCAATTTGTCTGGATTATCTGTTCCTTCGGTCTCGGTTTCGTGTTGTTGATGTTGGAAGGCCGGATGTATGATATGTTCGCGTACATTATATATATAGGAATGATAATTTTGCTTATCGTTACTATTTTTATCGCGCCGGATACCAAAGGCTCCCGTTCTTGGTTGGTAATGGGGCCTGTCAGCCTGCAGCCAGCCGAGTTTGCCAAGTTTGCTACCGCATTGGCATTGGCCAAATATATAAACTCCTATTCATTCAGCATAAAGAAAGAGAAATGTGCTCTGGTACTGGGTTTTATTATCCTCCTTCCGATGTTGTTGATTATCGGTCAGCGGGAGACAGGTTCTGCCTTGGTCTATCTTGCTTTCTTCTTGGTGCTTTACCGGGAGGGAATGCCGGGTGTGGTACTTTTTTCGGGGGTATGTGCGGTCATCTATTTTGTGGTAGGCATCCGCTTCGATGAAGTATTCATAGCCGATACACCGACTCCGTTGGGAGAGTTTATTGTGTTGCTGCTGATCTTATTATTTGCCGGTGGTATGGTGTGGGTATACCGCAAGCGGTGGGAACCTGCCCGGAATATTATCGGAGGAAGTTTGATTGTCTTGCTTATCGCTTATCTGATATCCGAATATTGGATCCATTTCAGTCTGGTCTGGGTGCAGTGGGGGCTTTGTGTCGTTGTGGTAGGTTATTTGATTTACTTGGCATTGAGCGAGCGTCAGCGCTCTTATTTCCTGATTGCTTTATTCTCAATCGGCTCCATTGGATTCTTATATTCCAGTAACTATGTCTTCGATAATATATTAGAGTCGCATCAGCAAATCCGTATTAAAGTAGTATTGGGTTTGGAAGAAGATTTAACCGGTGCCGGCTACAATGTAAACCAGTCCAAGATTGCTATCGGTTCCGGCGGATTGACAGGGAAAGGCTTTTTGAACGGAACGCAAACCAAATTGAAATACGTCCCTGAGCAGGATACCGACTTCATTTTCTGTACGGTGGGAGAGGAACAAGGGTTTGTAGGTTCGGCCGCGGTCTTGCTGGCTTTTCTTATTTTGATATTGAGATTGATATTCCTTTCCGAAAGGCAACCGTCTGCTTTCGGTCGCGTATATGGGTATTCGGTCGTGAGTATTTTCCTCTTTCACCTATTTATCAATATAGGGATGGTGTTAGGGCTGACTCCTGTAATTGGTATCCCATTACCCTTCTTTAGTTACGGAGGTTCTTCTTTATGGGGATTTACGATATTGCTGTTTATTTTCCTGCGGATAGATGCAGGGCGCGGCAGGAGACTCTAGTTCGTTTATTTTCTAATTCTCCTGTCTTTCAATTCGGATACCAATGTCATTGATTCCGGACAACTTCTCATCTTTCATCCCGTTCATAATTTTGAAGGTGTAATTAGCAGGATACAAAGGACGTACGGATTTGATAAAGACCGCTGATTGATAGATACTTCCCCAACCATTTCCGATCCACCTTCCCGTGGAATCAGCCAGGTTTATAGTAATAGTATCCGTCCGCCATACCGTAGAGTCTTGCAGGTTTTGACTGATAAATAGATGCAGGTTATGATAAGGGTAATCTGTTCTGTTGCGAACCTCCGCGAATAATCTGAGTGTAGGCGGAATACTGTCGGTGACAGGAATCAGAAAAGAGAGTGTATCACTCTTTCCCCACCCTTCGTCGGGAAGGGACTGATAGGAGTGATACACGGTATTCTCATTGCAGGCAGCCATTAGGCAAATACCGAGCAGACAGAATAAACTATTCCTGAGAAGGCTTTTCATTATTTTGCGGTTTCGCTTGATTTGGGTATCTTTCCGGTCTGGGTTCTGGTCTTGCAGGGCGTTCACGTTCCTGACCTTGCGGGCGTTCCTGGTTTTGTGGCCGTTCCTGTCTTCTCTCCGGACGTCTGTTCTCATTATTCCGTCCCTGGTTTTGTCCTCTGTTCCGGTTGTTATTATTATTTCTTGGTCTGTTTTCCCGATCTCCTCTGTTTCCGTTTTCCGCAGGTTGTGGACGACCCTCGTTTTCCCGTTGCGGTTGCTGCGGACGATTAGTCCCTTCTACTTGTTGTTGCGGTCGGTTGTTGTTGGGAGTTCCTTTTTTCTTTTTCTTGTTTCGGTTGGCGTTATTGCCTTCCTTACTGTTATTACGGCTACGGTCGAAACGGGTTACACTTTCCTGTTCCAACAAGTCTATCGGTTTCTTCGGCTCCGCTTTCCTTTCTTCTTCAAGCAGGCTGTCCGGTTTCATACCCTTCTTATTCATGCCGATCACTTCAAAAGCACGTTTCCCGCTAATAGTGACTAAGTTGGCAGGGAAGTTCTTATCTGTAGAATAAGAAACTTGGTTGCTGAGGATGTCGGCCTTGAAGAAATAGAAAGTACCATCCTTGGTTTCCAGCTCAATCTCTTTAGAAGGCAGACGTTTCTGTGCTTCTACGTAACAGTCTACTTCGTAGTTCAGGCAGCATTTCAGTTTTGCACACTGTCCGGCAAGTTTCTGGGGGTTGAGTGAGATATCCTGGAAACGTGCGGCGCTGGTAGATACGGAAACAAAACTCGTCATCCAGGTAGCACAACAAAGTTCACGTCCGCAAGGACCGATTCCACCGATACGTCCGGCTTCCTGACGGGCACCGATCTGCTTCATCTCGATACGTACTCGGAAAGCTTCGGCTAATACCTTAATCAGTTGGCGGAAGTCTACCCGTTCGTCGGCGATGTAATAGAAGATAGCCTTGTTACCGTCTCCTTGATATTCCACATCTCCGATTTTCATGTTCAGATTCAAGTTCAATGCAATCTGGCGTGCACGGATCATGGTAGCGTGTTCTTTATCTTTTGCTTCGTTGAACTTCTCCATGTCCACCGGTTTGGCTTTCCGGTAGATTCGTTTGATTTCCGCATCCGCTTTGAAGTTGGCTTTCTTCATTTGCAGGGGGACAAGTCTGCCGGTAAGGGTTACTACGCCAATGTCATGTCCGGGGGCAGCTTCAACGGCAACAATGTCTCCCTTTTCCAGTTTGATTTTATTGCTGTTGCGATAATACCCTTTGCGGGTATTTTTGAATTGTACCTCTACCATATCACTTTCTTCCGCATTGCCCGGTATGTCTGCCAGCCAATCGTAGGTGTTCAGCTTTTTATCTTGGCGGGAGCATCCTTTGCAACAAAGGCTGCCGCTCCCATTATGAAGTTTATATTCCATAGTTTATATATTTATTATTGCTTCAACAGTACGATCATCTTCAATGAGAAGTCGAAAAATACCATTTTAGCATTTACATTCTGTTCAATATGCAGTTGTGCTTCGCTTAGCTCGTCCATGATACCCATGACGTTACGTTCGTTGACGAAAGGAGCAAAGCGGATTGCAAAATTCTGTTCGTTGATAGTCATATAAGTAAGGTCGCGTTGATGCAGGTTGAAGATAAAGTTCTCCCGGATCATGCGCTGGCAATATTCCAGAAAGTTCTTCTGCCGTTCGCGTCCCATACCTGCCACTTGCTCGCTCCACATCTTCATCTCCCTGATTTTCCGTTGATAAGACAACCGCATCAGGCTGACGAATAAATCAAAGAACTGTTGGTTCTCCTCGTTCAGATGAATTGTTTCAAGCGCTTTTATAAAATTACCGTTTGCCAGGTGGGCAATGGAAAGACTGTCGGCAGGCTGAATGCTATATTTTGACTGTAATATCCGGTCGATACTGGCTTCGTCAATCTTCCGAACATTCATACGCTGTGTACGGCTCAGAATAGTCGGCAGAATCATATCCGGCGCTTCCGATACAAGCAGGAAAACCGTCTTCTCGGGTGGTTCTTCCAGTAATTTCAGCAATTTATTGGCACATACCGGGTGCATTTTTTCCGGTAGCCATACAATCGTAATCTTAAATCCGCCTTCACTGGATTTCAGACTGAGCTTCTTCAATATCTCGTCACTCTCTTTGGCATAAATCAATGCTTGCGAGTTTTCGGCGTCCATTTCGTTCAGCCAGTGATTGAGATTGAAATAGGGATTGTTGATAACAAACGGCCGCCAGTCGGCGATATAATCATCGCATACCTCCTTTTTCCCCTTCGCACTTTTGACGATAGGGAAAACAAAATGTACGTCCGGATGTACCAGCTTATTGAATTTTACGCAGGACGGACAGACGCCGCAAGCATCAGTCTCGCCCCGGTTGGTGCAGCTGATATAACGTGCGTAAGCAATAGCTAACGGCATTTTTCCGACTCCTTCCGGGCCGCAGATGAGCTGGGCGTGCGGAATCCGTCCCTCTCTCACTTCCTGAATGAGCCGTCGCTTGATTTCTTCTTGTCCGATTACGTCTCTAAAAAACATATCAATAAATGATTTTGGCTACTTCTTTGATACTGTCTACTGCTCCGATAGAGTAGAAATGAATACTTGGGACTCCGTGGGACATCAATTCCTTGCATTGTGTCACGCACCATTCGATACCGACCCGTTCGGCTTCAGCATCGTTTTTGCATTTTAAGGCCTCCTTTACTAAATCTTCCGGCAAGTCCACTTTAAATGTCTTAGGAATCATGCTTAATTGGGATAGTTTTTTGAAAGGTTTGATTCCCGGAATGATAGGGATGTTGATACCCGCCGCCTTTGCCTGTTCCACAAATTCGAAATATTTCTTATTATCATAAAATAGTTGCGTCACGGCATATTCTGCACCTGCTTCCACTTTCTTTTTCAGCCAATAGAGGTCGGATTCTATATTGGGAGCTTCTTCATGCTTCTCCGGATAACAAGCTACGCCATAAGAGAACGGACTGGCGGTGACTTTCATCTCCGAACCGTCTACAAAGATTCCCTTATTGAAGTTGTTGATTTGCTCCTGCAATTCAATGGCGTGGTGGTATCCGTCGCCTTCCGGAGTAAATACAGACTCATGCTTCGCCTTGTCTCCGCGCAGCACCAACAAGTCGGTGATATTCAGAAACTGGAGATCAAGCAGTACATATTCAGTTTCTTCGCGTGTGAAACCACTGCACAGAATATGCGGAACTACGGTGATATTATATTTGTTCTGAATGGCAGCAGCCACAGCGACAGTTCCCGGACGTCTTCTCAAACGGTTCCGTTGAAACAGGCCGTTGCCGAGGTCTTTATATACGTATTCGCTGCGATGCGTGGTGATATTGATATATTTCGGGTCAAATTCCCGGAGCGTATCGACTGTTTGATATAACTTTTCAATCCCCGTACCCTTCAGTGGAGGGAGGATTTCGAAAGAAAAGGCTGTTTTTTTGCTGTTATTTATTAAATCAATTACTTTCATTCTCTTCGCAAATGTTCGTTACCTATTTGGATTAAACGTGCATATTGGGACAAAAATACGAAAAAAGAAAGATTTCTTCTTGATTTACTCTAAAATAGTTTTGTTTTTATCGTACTATATACATAAAAGAGGGTATATCCTGTAAATGGATGCCCCTCTCTTACCTAATCATTATTAAATTAGAATTTACTTTTCGAGAAATGATTTCTTCATTCTGACAATATCCGTCAGATAATCCTGCAAATCCTGTTCATGTTCTTCTTCTTCAGCAAGAATATGTTTTGCGATGTCACAGGTGGTAAAATCTTTCCCGTTAGTAAAGTCGGCGATTTCTTGGTAACGAATGATTGCACAACGTTCGGAAGCCACATTGTCTTTCAATAAACTTACTGAATCAAACTCTTGCGGAGCATCATATTTGCATCTGGCTAGTTCGAACCATTTTTGAGGGTCCAGTACCGGAACTCCTTCTAACTCGATGATACGGTTGGCGAGTAGTTGTGCATGGCGGCGTTCCTCCTCGGCATGTTCCTCGAACTCACTTTGTACATCGGCACGCATAGCGCCTTCCACTACTAATGCACCTACCCAATACTGGTAGTATGCTAACCATTCCTCAGCTAATGCTGCGTTCAACTGTGAAATCAAACTTTCTACATCCAATTTCCCTTGTAGGATTTTTACACTTTCTCTAGCCATAATTTTTATGTTTAGGTTAATATGTTTAAGTTGCCTATGTAACAGCCGGGGGATATTTTTGTTTATCGCTTGTGGAGGTTTTAACAGAAAGAATAATTCTTTGGTTTCTCGTCTGATTCATGTAGTAAAGGTTCTTTTTCAGATTTGGTGGCAAAATTAATTAGGAAAATAATAATTTGATAATCGATAGTATTCTCCATTCTCCTCCTTCGGGAAGGAGGAGTCCCCGTAGGGGGAG
>OLXK01002017.1_pt1 | contig 12341 bp, 13 predicted proteins | sample 1674321 | NCBI WGS metagenome assembly OLXK01 (sample SAMEA103958162, study PRJEB25191) | human gut metagenome | reverse complement strand
AAGTTAACCGCCAAACAGCGGCAGACTATTGAAGCGCTTTACATAAATGGTTACAACGGCAGGGAAGCTGCCGAGCTGTTAAACTGCTCGCCTGCCATGGTTACCAAACACCATAAGCAGGCCTTAAAAAACTTACGCAGCAATATTGCGTAATTCAGGTTTTATTTTAAGCGCTGAGTTGCTGCTTATATAAAAAAATCGCTGTACCAAAAAGTACAGCGATTTTTATTTTATGCCTTATTATTTTTTCTCTGCAATTTCTTTTTGCAGCATGGCGATAAATTCATCCTGATTCATAGCGCCAATGTCGCCTTCGCCGCGGCGGCGTACTGCAACGGTGCCGTTTTCAACTTCTTTTTCGCCAATTACAAGCATGTACGGAGTTTTCTGCATTTGTGCTTCACGGATTTTGTAACCGATTTTTTCGTTACGGTCATCCACGTGTACGCGCAAACCAAGTTTAAACATTTTATCGTACAGTTTTTGTGCGTAGTCGTGCTGTTTGTCGGTAATCGGCAGAATGCGGACCTGGCACGGAGCAAGCCATGCGGGGAACGCGCCGGCATAGTGTTCAATTAAAATGCCGATAAAGCGTTCAATAGAACCGTAGGCAACGCGGTGAATCATTACCGGACGGTGTTTTAAACCGTCTTCGCCGGTGTAGGTTAAATCGAATTTTTCCGGCAGCAGCATATCAAGCTGAATGGTGCCGCACTGCCAGGTACGTCCGATGGAGTCGGTAAGGTGGAAGTCAATTTTCGGGCCGTAGAATGCGCCGTCACCTTCGTTAACAGTGTACGGCAGGCCAAAGTCTTCCATAGCGGCTTTAAGGCCGTTGGTTGCTTTTTCCCAGGTTTCGTCATCACCCATGCTGTCATCCGGGCGGGTAGAAAGTTCTGCATGGTATTTCAAACCGAAGGTTGCATATACTTCGTCAAACAGGCGGATGGTTTCCTGAATAACATCTTTAATCTGTTCGGGCATCATAAAGATGTGGGCATCATCCTGCGTAAAGCAGCGTACACGGAACAGGCCGTGCAGTGCGCCGCTCAGTTCGTGGCGGTGTACAAGGCCAAGTTCGCCAACGCGCAGCGGCAGTTCGCGGTAGCTGTGCGGATGGGTGCGGTAAAACAGCATGCCGCCGGGGCAGTTCATCGGTTTTACGGCGTAATCGGCTTCATCAATTTTGGTGAAGTACATATTGTCGCGGTAATGGTCCCAGTGTCCGCTGCGTTCCCACAGGGTGCGGGAAAGAATCATCGGAGTCTGAATTTCGTAGTAACCGTAGCGGCGGTGTACTTCGCGCCAGTAATCAATAAGGGTGTTTTTAATAATCATGCCGTTGGGATGGAAGAACGGGAAACCCGGGCCTTCATCCTGAATGCTGAACAAATCGAGCTCTTTGCCGAGTTTACGGTGGTCGCGCTTGGCGGCTTCTTCCAGCATGTGCAGGTAAGCATCAAGTTCTTCTTTACTGGGGAAAGCGGTGCCGTAAATACGCTGGAGCATTTTGTTGTGCTCGTCGCCGCGCCAGTAAGCGCCGGCAATGCTTTGCAGCTTAAAGGCTTTAACACGGCCGGTGGAAGGGCAGTGCGGGCCTGCGCACAAATCGGTAAAATCGCCCTGGGTATAGGTGCTGATGATTGCGTCTTCCGGCAAATCGTTAATAAGTTCTACCTTATATTTTTCGTTTTTCTCCTCAAACATTTTCAGTGCTTCGGCACGAGGAATTTCTGCCCTTACCAAAGGAATGTTGGCTTTAATGATTTTTGCCATTTCTTTTTCGATAGCGGCCAAATCTTCCGGAGTGAAAACGTGCTCGCTGTCAAGGTCGTAATAAAATCCGTTAGCAATGGCAGGGCCAATGGCAAATTTTACATCCGGGAACAGGTGCTGAATAGCCTGTGCCATTACATGCGCCGCAGTATGGCGGATAGCGTGCAGGCCTTCTTCGCTTTCGGGCACAACAAATTCTACGCTGGCATCATGGCTCAGCTTATCGGACAGGTCTTTGTTCTGTCCATCTACAACAGCAAGCAAAGCCTGCTTGCCAAGTTTTTGAGAAAGGCTTTTGGCAACTTCAAGCAAGGTTACGTTATCTTCGTATTCCCTTACGCTGCCGTCTTTTAAAGTAACTTTAACCATAATTTTACCTCCTGAATAAAATAAAAAACTCCATCCCTCATGTAAAGGGACGGAGTTATCCGCGGTTCCACCCTGATTGGCTGCTTGGGCAGCCCTCTTAGTTAACCGTTAACGCCGGTATACGATGCCGCCTACTGCTGTTTCGGGGCATAGTTTGAAGGTGGTTTGGCAATTACCGTTCCCAACTGCTCTCAGCCAAGGCAGTTTTTTCTGTAAGGCCGCTTTAAATGCCTTTTCCTTCGCATTACTGATGTAATATTGATTTACTACTATATTATAAGCATCAGGGCAGCAGTTGTCAAACCTTTAGCAAATAAATTTTTTAACTGGAAAAAAAACGTAAATAAATTTATAATAATACAAGGCAATGTAAAAATGTTTGGTGGAGATGGTTAAATGCATTTTAAATTTTATAAAGCCATGCTTAAAATATTATTTGCCGCGCTGTGTACTTTTTTAATAGTGCCGGGCGTACAGGCAAAAGAAAAATACAAGGGCACGTTTATTTATATTCCGCTTGATGACAGGCCAGTTACTTACAGCTACCCTGTTAAAAATTTGCAGGCCGCCGGTTATGAAATACTGACGCCGCCGGAAAAATACCTTGCTTCGGTAAACCGCAGTGGCGACCCGGACAAACTTTGGCAGTGGCTGGTGGAAAACGCGCCTGACGCCGACGCGGCAGTAATATCTTCGGACGCGCTTATTTACGGCGGGCTTGTTGCCAGCCGCACGCATTTTTTTGACGAAACAACCTTGCAGGCACGTGTTCAGCGTTTGGAAATGCTGCGCGAAAGGCTGCCCATGCCGCTTTATGTGTATTCCACATTAATGCGTACGCCGCGTGCAAGCTTCGGCAATGTTGAACCGCCGTATTACAGCAAAATCGGGCCTGCCATTTTCCGTTATTCCGAACTTTTGGATAAAGAGGACACCATCGGTTTAACACTGCGCGAAAGCCTTGCAAAACAGGCCATAAAAAACAACCTGCCGCAGGCTGATTTGAACGACTGGCTGCAAAGGCGTTTAAAAAACTACCATGTTAATAAATCGCTTACTGAGCTTACCGCAAAATACCGTTTTCATTATCTTGCCATAGGCAAGGATGACAATGCGCCGCTTTCGGCAACGCATATGGAAGCGCGTTACATAAAGCGCGACGCTTTTGCGCTTTCCGACCAGATTTTTCAGATTATACCGGGCGTTGACCAGCTTGGCATGCTGCTTTTAACACGCGCCGTTAACGAAAAGAACCGCGAGCACCCGCTTGTTTACACTTATTACGCCGAAGGCACAGGGCGTACCACAATACCGCAGTATTCCGACAGCACGCTTGGCGAATCCGTGCCGGAACAGATACTTGTTGCCGATGCACGCCCCACCGTTAACGCCGCCGAAGCCGATTTTATTTTGGCAGTTAACACGCCCAAAGACGGCGTAATGATGGATTCAACCGCACCAAGCAACCAGTTTTTTGCCTCGCCGCGCGACAAAAAATATATCGGCGAGCTGGAAAAATTTTTAAACAGCGGCACAAGGGTTTCACTGGCAGACGTTACATATTCCAACGGCGCCGATAACGGTTTTATGAACGAATTTGCCAACCGCGGCAATTTGGAAAAGCTTACCGCGTATAACGGCTGGAACACCGCCGACAACACCATTGGCTTTGCCATTGCCCAGGGCATTTTAGCCCCGCAGATAAACGACGAGGACAACGCACTGCTGATGCGTCTGCGCCTTGTTGATGACTGGTTCTACCAATCGAACGCACGGCGTGATGCCACGGACTTTTTGGAACGCAGCGGCAGCAGCGAAGAAGTTTACAAACTCGGCAGTTCCAAAAAGCATGTTTCTACGCTGGCGCAGGATGTTTGCGATGAGCTTGCACGCAAATACCCCTTTACCGAAGATTTTAAATTTAAAGTAGGTTTTCCTTGGGACAGGCTTTTTGAAATAAGCGTTACGCCCACAGACAGAAAGAAATAGCCATATACAGCAAAACTCCCGAAGCGGTAAACTTCGGGAGTTTTTATTTGGGCGTTATTTTGCAAAATTCTTTTCTTTATAGGGGCACAGCTCTGTCAGCATACATTCGCTGCACAGTGGTTTGCGCGCTTTGCAAATTTTGCGGCCGTGCCAAATAAGCCAGTGATGGGCATCGCTCCATTTTTCCATGGGTATTGCCTTTTGCAGTTCTTTTTCGGTTGCAAGCGGGTCTGCACCCTTTGCAAGCCCCAGCCGGTGCGAAACGCGGAAAACATGCGTATCTACGGCAATGGCCGGCACATTGTAAATAATGCTTGCTATTACATTGGCCGTTTTTTTGCCGACACCCGGCAGCGTCATCAGCTTTTCAATGGTATCGGGCACGGTGCTGTTGTATTCCTGCACCAGCATATGGCAGGTTGCCAGAAGGTTTTTGGCTTTGGCGCGGAAAAGACCGCAGTCGCGGATTTCGTTTTCCAGTTCTTCCTGCGTAAGCGCGCCCATTTTTTCGGGTGTATTATATTTAGGAAAGATGCGTGCCGTAATTTTGTTGACACGTTCATCGGTACACTGGGCAGACATAATTACCGCAACCAAAAGTTCAAACGGCGAATTGTAATTAAGCGCTGTTTTGGTATCTTTATATGTTTCTTCAAGAACTTTTAATATTTCATCACGCTGCTGCTTGCGCATTAGTTGGTCAGGCTCCTTACCGGTGCGGGTATTCTGCCGCCGCGGGCAATAAAGGCATCGGGCTTGAATTTGCTTACGGCAATAACCGGCGCATAGCCCAAAAGCCCGCCAAATTCTACCCTGTCGCCCACTTTTTTGCCCGGCACGGGCACAAGGCGCACTGCTGTGGTTTTATTGTTAATCATGCCGATAGCGGCTTCATCGGCAATAATTGCCGAAATGGTTTCTGCCGTAATATCGCCTGGTACGGCAATCATATCAAGGCCTACGGAGCATACGCAGGTCATGGCTTCGAGTTTTTCCAGCGTCAGACTGCCGCGTTCAACGGCGGCAATCATGCCGGCATCTTCACTGACGGGAATAAAAGCACCGCTTAAGCCGCCGACATAGCTTGACGCCATTAAGCCGCCTTTTTTAACCGCGTCGTTAAGCATTGCAAGCGCGGCTGTTGTACCGGGGCCGCCGGTGCTTTCAAGGCCGATTTCTTCAAGAATGTGGGCAACACTGTCGCCAATGGCAGGCGTCGGTGCAAGCGAAAGGTCGATAATGCCGAACTGCGTATTTAAGCGGCGTGCTGCTTCCTGCGCAACCAGCTGGCCTACGCGGGTAATTTTAAACGCCGTCTTTTTTATGGTTTCGGCAACGGTGCCAACATCGGCGCCGCGCACGGATTCCAGCGCGTGTTTTACAACGCCCGGGCCGCTGACGCCTACATTAATAACGCTTTCCGGTTCGGTAACGCCGTGGAAAGCACCGGCCATGAAGGGATTATCCTGCACAGCATTGCAGAAAATTACCAGTTTGGCGCAGCCGATAGCATCACGGTCGGCCGTTAAAGCGGCCGCTTCTTTAACAACGCGGCCCATTTCGGCAACGGCATCCATATTAATACCGCATTTGGTAGAACCTACGCTGACGGAAGAACAAACAATCTGCGTTTCGGCAAGTGCTTCCGGAATGGACGCAATCAGTTTGCGGTCGCCGTTGGTGTAGCCCTTATCGACAAGCGCGGAAAACCCGCCGACAAAATCAACGCCGATGGTGCGGCCTGCGTCGTCAAGAGCTTTGGCCAGCGGCACATAGCTTGCTGCGTCGCAGCTTTCGCCAACAATGGCAACAGGCGTTACGGATACGCGTTTATTAATAATGGGCACGCCGAGTTCCGTTTCCAGCTCCTGCCCTACTTTAACAAGGTTTTCTGCTTTTTTGGTAACTTTATCGTAAATTTTCTGCGCCGTTACCTTAATATCCGGGTGTGCGCAGTCACGCAGGCTGATGCCCATGGTAATGGTGCGCACGTCAAGATTATTTTCGGTAATCATGCGCGTGGTTTCTAAAACGTCTTTAATTTCAAACATAGGCGGCCTCCTAAATACGGTGCATAGCCGTAAAAATTTCTTCGCTCTGCACGCGGATTTCCACGCCTATTTCATTGCCAAGCGCAGTAAACACATCTTTTAATTTATCAAGCTGCAAATCGGCTTTTTCCATATTGGCAATAAGTACCATGTTAAAAAAGCCATCCATAATATTCTGGTTAATATTAAGGATATTAATGTTATGCTCTGCCAGTACGTTGCTGGCGCGTGCAATAATGCCTACTCTGTCTTTACCTACAATTGTTACAACTATGCGCATTTTTGTTCCTCCTCTTAAGGGGCCTTAAAATTATAAATATGTTATATTTTACCATAAAACGGATGGTATTTGTTCAATTTTCCAAAAATATTAATTATCTTTGTACACTCGTGCGCAGTTGTATGGCTTCGGCAATGTGTGCCGCTTTTATAGCTGCGCTGCCTTCAAGGTCGGCAATGGTGCGCGCCACTTTAACAATGCGGTCATGCGTGCGGGCGCTGAGCCCAAGCGCGGCAAAGTATTTGCCAAGCATGGCTTCGGCCTGCGGCTCCAGTTTGCAGTATTTATTAAGCTGCTTTTTGTTCATCTGCGCGTTGCAGTGCACGCCGCTGCCTTCAAAACGTTTGCGCTGCACGCCGCGCGCTTTTACAACGCGGCTGCGTATAACGGCAGAACTTTCGCCTTCGGTTTTATCTTTTAAGTCGTCATATTCAAGGCGCGGCACTGTTACCTGTATGTCAATGCGGTCTAAAAGCGGGCCGGAAATTTTGCGCCGGTAACGTTCAATTTCGTGCGGGCGGCAGGTACAGCTGTGAACCTTATCACCCAAGAATCCGCAGGGGCAGCAAGGGTTAGAACAAGTACGACCAAATCTTAAATATACAGGACAATTAGTAAGATATTACAGACTTCAAAGAGGCTATACCATTAAAAGGTTAAGTATATTATCTGGAATAAATGCTTCGGTGCTATGTAGTTTTGAACATAAGGCAAAAGTATGTTATAAATCATTAAATACTATACAAATAATCAGTAATGCTTTAAATATTCCTAGCTTTTATATTACGAACGCTGATAAATTGCCAGAAAATTCTTTAGCAGAAAGATTAGAAAAAGCACGTTTACTGCGTTGCCAAAATATTAAAACCGCCTGCCGAGAAATCGGGATTGATGAAAAAAGTTATTATAATTTAATGCGTGGTAAAAATATATCAAAAGAAACCCTTTCGAAAATAACAGCATATATACAAAAACATTTGAAATTTTGATTTATAATTTGATTGCTTTTTGTTTATCCCCTGATTTTTTCTAAAAACCACTTGCCAGCATCACAAAATAAATAATATTTTTGTGTTCCTGTACGACAGGTATACCGCATTCCCTGTCCGCCTTGCTTTAAAGATGCTGCTGGACGCATATCTGTTACCTTATCAATGTTTATCTTGCGGCCGAACCATATAAATGACAGCGGCACAACACGGCCATTATTATCAAATTTTGCTGTTACTTCTAAATAATCCATTTATTTGCCCCCTTTAGCGGAAATAAGAATAAGGATGAATTACATGGTCATCTTTTGGATTGATGCGCAGCTTATCATCTAATAATGTTGCGGCGCGCAGCACTGCATCATGGCCATACCTGCGGCGTAAATGGTCAACTGCTTTGGCAAGCCTGTCTTTTTTATCTGTATTGTCCGCCACAAACATTTCCAACTGGTAACCCTTTTCAGCCGTTACCAGATTAATGCCCCGGACACCTATACTGCGCAGATGTTTGTTTGTATAAAAATCATAATTTCTGTTTAAAAGCTGCATGGCTGCGTTAAGAATATCTTCCGAAAAATATGTAGGATAGGAAAGTTTTGTTTGCCTAGTTATGGTATAAAGACTGCTATCGCGCAGCGTTATTTCAACTCCTGTGCATTTTAAGGCATTTTCACGCAACCTGGCTGCTACTGATTCAGCAAGGCAAATGAATACCAGTTTAGCATCATCAGCACTTGTTATATCGCGTGGTGTTGTTACGCCGTTGCCAATACTTTTAACCGCGCTGCGCTCGTCAATTACGCGAACTGGCGAGCTGTCCAGGCCGCGCGCGAAATCAGACAGGATTAATCCCCATTTGCCCAGCGATAATTTTAACAGTGCCGGGTCGCGTTTGGCGAGGTCGCCTATCGTTAAAATAGCAATACCTTTTAATTTGCGTTCCGTGGCGTGACCAACGTACAGCAAATCCGATGCCGGTTTCGGCCAGATTATATCCTGGTAATTATCCTGCGTAATACATGTTACGGCATCCGGCTTTTTATAGTCACTGCCGAATTTGGCAAAAATTTTATTCCAACTCACGCCGATGCTGACGGTAAGGCCCAATTCATTTTTTACCGTTTTACGGATTTTTTCGGCAATTTCCGGCCCGCTGCCGAAAAGATTTACCGAACCGGAAACGTCAAGCCACGCTTCATCAATGCCAAAACTTTCAACCTGGTTGGTGAAACGGTAATAAATTTTACGCGCAGCGCGGCTAAAACGCAGATATTTATCGTATTGAGGCGGCACGCAAATAAGGTCAGGCACTTTATTTTTAGCCTGCCAGATGGCTTCGCCGGTTTTTACGCCTAACTTTTTCGCCGGCATGTTTTTGGCAAGAATTATGCCGTGCCGATTTGCCGGGTCGCCTGCGACGGCCACGGGTTTACCACGCAGAGCCGGATTATATAAACATTCAACGGAAGCGTAAAAATTATTCAAGTCAACGTGTAATATGGTACGCATAATATTGCCCCTCTTATTTGCAAACTCGTGTTTGTATTTTATATTATAAAACGAACACACTGCAAATGCAAGCATGAAGTTTATCATAATAATGGCATTAACTATGCAAAAAAGGACTGGCTGCAAAAGCCACTCCTTTTTATTACTGATTATATACTTATTAAGTTTACAGTGATTTCCCTGTCGGTTTTTACTTCCTTTTACTATGGCTATTTTATAATGTCTTCTGTTGACAAAGGAATAACTGTACCGTCCTTGGTTGTAATTGTTACGCTCCCTCCACAATAATCAACAATACGGATTAAGTCTTTTATGCTTGTAATGCCGCGGCTTATTCTGTTCGCTGCGCCTTGTGGGCTAATATCCAATGCAGCAGCCAGCTGGCGGCTGTTTACATTGGCGGAAGCCATTACCATTTTAACTTTATTATCGATACCCATAATATCACCACCCTTATCTTTGTTTTTATTATAACCTTTTTGGGTTATAGCGTCAATATTTTTGGTTAAAAAATAATTAAATTTATAACCTTTTTGCTTGACTTTGTAACCATTTTCGGTTATAATATAACCATAGAAAGGAGGTGATGACATGAAGAAGCAAATTAAAAGCCCAATTAAATGGGAAAAGCTGGAAGCGCAAAAAGCGCAACCAGCTCCGGAAGTGTTAAGGCGCAAACTTAACTTTTCCAAATAATCTAAACCGCTAACGCGGGCAGGCGGCGGTTCAAGCGCCGCCTGTGCTTTAAGAATAACAGAAATCAACCCAAAAATCAAGGAGAGATAAAAATGGCAAAATCAGTTTTTGAATTAACATCTAAAATAACCGGCAAAACTATAAAACTGGAAGCAGAATATCATGCTTATATGGGTCGCAAAATCGCCGATGCCGACGGCATTAAAGTTGATGTTGGCCCGGAAATTAAAATCACAAGTGAAATGGTCGCTTATGTTAACGGTGCAAAATACGATACCTGCCGTAACGAAAATTTTTGGCGTTTAATCGACATTGATAAACCGATGCGCGGCAAAAAAATCTGGGGTCTGCAAATCGGTTTTAGCCAACCAGAAGACGCAGCAAATTATGAAAAATGGATTGCTGACCTTATCGAAGCTGGTACGGACGAAGATGTAAAAGCCTTTAAAGCTGCCGAAGCTGAAAAGGAATTACAGAGCAAAATTAAAGTAGCAAAAAGAACCATTGAAAAAGCCGAAAAACAGGATAAAATCAGAACTGCCAAAGAAACCCGAGAATATCTCCGAAATTTAAACGAAGTATTAAACGAAGGCGGCGAAGGTTGGCTCCCGAAGCTGGTTACCCTTGAAGAATATGAAGAAGCTAAAAAGTTTTTAGCTGAAAATACAGGTAAATAAATATGGAAACGAAAAAAGCAGCTATTTATATACGCGTAAGTACATTAGACCAAGCGCGTGACGGTTATTCGTTGGACGCACAAGAAAAAGCATTACGCAAATGGTGCGCTGATAAAAATTATGCGATATATGATTTATATGCAGACCGCGGCATCTCTGGCCGCCATGCTGATAATCGCCCGGAATTTACTCGTTTGTTAAAGGACGCCCAAAATCAAAATTTTGATATTATTGTCTTTTGGGCATTAAGTAGATTTACGCGTAGCGTTGCAGACCTTTATATTACCGTAGAAAAATTAAGAAAATGGAATATAGGTATTGCTTCCTACACTGAATCAATAGATACTACTACACCAGCTGGGCGGGCAACATTAGGTGTTTTAGGTGTTTTTGCCCAATTAGAAAGCGAATTAATCGGCGAGCGTGTAGCTTTATCCATGGCTGAACGTGCCCAGCAAGGTAAACGAACAGCAAATGAAGTACTAGGATATGATAAGCTCGGCAAAGATACCTGGAAAATTAATCCAGCCGAAGCAATTTACGTAAAATTTTGCTTTGAAAGTTATTTAAAATACCGTTCATTATCAATTGTAGCGCGCGAAGCTCGCCGGAAGGGGTATTGTGGCAAACGCGGTGCGATGCCAAGCGCTTATCACATACAAGTCATATTATGCAATCCTATTTATTGTGGTTTTAACCGTTTTGGAAAATATATTTTTAAGGGCAACCACGAGCCTTTAGTGTCTATTGATACCTTTAATAAAGTTCAAACTTTACTTTTGCGGCAAGGTAAACTCTATGGGCATACACGTAAACACGCCATAAAGCAAATAAAATTATAAACTATAAATAAAAAAAGACTGGTAGAACCAGTCTTTTTTATTTCGTAATCCGCAAGGGACATCGCCCCTGACTGAACATCTTAAATTATTTTAATCCACCAGGTATTCCTGACACTTATATTATACAGCTTTTAACCTTTTCTGTAAATAATGTGAAATATTATTTTGTGGCAATAGCAATAACGCTGCCGACAATCCCGCAGCAAAAACCGTTAAGCCAGCCTTTCCAGTAAGCGCGTTCTTTAGCTTCCGCCGCCGCATCCCGTTCCGCTTCGATTTGCTTTTTCAGCTTCTGCGTATATTCGGTTGCAGTCCGCAATGATTTTTCGGCATTCGCCAACGATGCGTTGGCATTCATCAATGCTTGCTGCGTTTCTGATAACGCATTCCTGGCTTCTGTCAACAAGTTCATCAGCTCGGCTGATTGTTGCTCCTGCACTGTTAAGCTGTCCTGTAACATTATCAAGTTCACTTCCAGCAGCTGCGTGTTCTGTTTCAATTTGTTCCACTGTACTGTCGGTACTTTTATATAACAGGTCTGTTCCGTCATCGCTTCCGCAGCCGCGCACCGAGCAATAAGCTGCGGCGCAAAGCACCAAAGCAATGATAATAATGTAATTACGATTGCTATTGTTAGATTTTTTTTGCTCATTTGTCATAATTACCTCTATTATTATAATAAATTATTAAATAAACCTCTATTTTAGTAATTTATTCTTTCTTTTAATATTATTCCTCCCAGTTGTGATATACATTCATTACATCGTCTAAATCTTCTAAATTGTCTATTAATCTTTGCATTTTTTCTCCATCTTTTTCATCTAATTTAATATATGTAGATGGAACCATTTGAACTTCTGCCTCTAAAAATTCTATTTCTTGTGCTTCTAATGCCTCTCTTACACTTGAAAAATCTTCTGGTAATGTTGTTATTTCATATACCTCATCACTTACTTGGAAATCTTCTGCTCCATTGTCTAGTGCAAGCATCATTAAATCGTCTTCAGATAAATTTGTTGTAGTTTTGTCTATTACTATAACACCTTTTTTGCTAAATAGATATGATACACAACCTGATGTTCCTAAGTTTCCTCCTGCTCTGTCAAATGCATGACGTACATCTGCTGCTGTTCTATTTTTGTTATCTGTACTTGCTTCTACAA
>OLXK01002006.1_pt1 | contig 12400 bp, 8 predicted proteins | sample 1674321 | NCBI WGS metagenome assembly OLXK01 (sample SAMEA103958162, study PRJEB25191) | human gut metagenome | reverse complement strand
TTCTCCTGAAGTTCTTTGTCCATTCTTGCAGTACGTCCTTTTTCCGGCTTGATCAGCACAATCGCACCGTGCGTATTCTCTAACAGATATTTGCGGATCAGTTCTTCATAATATCCTGTTCCGACCTGTGCCTTTAAGAACTCGAATGTATCCAGCGCTTCGATATGGATAAATGGTTTTTCGTCATCGTATAACCAGCTGTCCATAATCTGCAGTCCGTACATCAGTCCCTTCGGATAACCTCCGAAATCTGCCTCTCTGTAACGGAACTCATTATAATTGATTCCGGCTTCGAGAGCTTTCTTATCCATTCCATTTTCAACAATATCTTTTAATGTATCCTCGATTACTTTCACAAATGCTTCTTTCTGTTCTACATTCGCATTCTTCGCAATGACAGAAAAGATCGGCTGGTAAATTCCGTTGTCATACGATCCCATAATGTCTTTTCCGATCCCGGCATCCGTAAGTGCTCTCTTAAGCGGTGCTCCCGGTGCAGATAACAATGCATAATCCAATACTTCAAATGCCAGATACAGCTTCTCATCCAGGCTTGTTCCAATGACTTTATTGTAAGAAATGTAAGTATTATCCTCTTCTGATTCATCGCTTGCTATGGAATATGGCATCTCTTTTTCGATTACTTTATCAAATGGTTCCTGATAGCGGATCTTGGAATCTACCGGCGCATAGTCGAATTTGCTCAGATATTCCTGATCCAGCCAGTTTAATTTTTCTTCCATGTCCATATTTCCATACAGGTAAATGTAACTGTTTGACGGATGATAATATCTTCTGTGGAAATCCAGGAACTGCTCATACGTAAGTTCCGGAATCACTTCCGGATCCCCGCCAGATTCGTTCGCATATGAGGTATCCGGAAACAGTGTATTCAATACCACTCTGTCCAGCACACCTTCCGGTGAAGAGAATGCTCCCTTCATCTCATTATATACAACACCGTTGTAAGCCAGATCATCTTCCAGAGAATCCATCTTGTAGCTCCAGCCTTCCTGACGGAAGATCTCTTCATGCTGATAAATATTCGGATAGAATACCGCATCCATATATACATGCATCAGATTCTGGAAATCCTTATCATTACAGCTTGCTACCGGGTAAACCGTCTTATCCGGATAAGTCATTGCATTTAAAAATGTATTCAGTGAACCCTTTACCAGTTCTACGAACGGATCCTTCGCCGGGAAATTCTTAGATCCACACAGTACGGAATGTTCCATGATATGTGGTACTCCGGTACTGTCTGACGGCGGTGTACGGAATCCGATATTGAATACCTTGTTGTCATCATCATTTTCTATCAGTAAGATCCTTGCCCCGCTCTTCTTATGCTTTAACAGCATTCCATGGGATTTGATCCCTTTTAAATCTTCTTCCTTTACTAATTCGTAAGCACTTAAGTCTTTTACACTCATGAATTTCTATGTTCTCCTTTCGTCTGCAATCTTCCATTTCCCCAAAGCAGAAGATTCTTCTGCCCCGCAATATATCTACTGGAATAATTGCCACTCATGCAAGATATTATAACACCTTTCTTATTATTCTGCACCTATCAAAAAAAGACTCCAAAGCAACTTTTGCGCCACATACTTTTATGCAAGGCAAAGAGTCTTTGAAGTCTCTGCTAATTTTAATTTTTTAACAAATCATTTATGAATGGCTTTCTGTTCTCTTCTTCATGAACAGTAAAGCTGCTACCAGAAGTACCATACCGATCGGAAGACAGATCAATGCATTCTGAACAAATCCGGCAATTACATAAGTAATGCAGGAAACAACTGCAACGGTTGCCGCATACGGTAACTGTGTCGTTACATGGTTGACATGATTACACTGCGCTCCTGCGGATGCCATGATCGTTGTATCCGAAATAGGCGAACAATGATCTCCACATACAGCTCCCGCCATACAAGCTGAGATAGAGATGATCATCATAGTCTCGTTCGTTCCCTGGAATACCGCTACTACGATCGGGATCAGGATTCCGAATGTTCCCCATGATGTTCCAGTTGCAAATGCAAGGAAGCATCCTACGAGGAAGATAATTGCAGGCAGGAAGTTTAATAATCCTCCAGCTGCGGACTGCATAACATTAGCTACATACTCTGCTGCGCCAAGACTGTCTGTCATTGCTTTTAATGTCCATGCAAATGTCAGGATCAGGATTGCAGGTACCATAGCCTTGAATCCTTCCGGAACACATTCCATAGATTCACGGAACTTAAGTACTTTTCTAAGTGCATAGAATACAACCGTAACAACCAATGCGAAGAAACTTCCAAGCATCAGACCTACCGATGCATCACTTGCCGAAAATGCTTTAACAAAGCCTGTTCCACTAAAGAAGCCTCCTGTATAAAGCATACCGCAGATGCAGAAAATGATCAGGACCACTATCGGGAATACCAGATCGATCACTTTTCCCTTTTCTTCTACGATCTCATTCTCAGCATTTGCATATGGCCTGTCCGGTGTAGTATAGATATCACCCTTTACAGCATTATCTTCATGTAATTTCATCGGGCCATAATCAATCTTAAGCACTACGATCAAAACCATTGCAAGAATTGTGAGTAAAGCATAATAGTTATACGGAATCGCACGCATAAAAATAGAAAATCCATCTTCACCTTTTACAAATCCTGTTACAGCCGCTGCCCATGATGAGATTGGAGCGATGATACATACCGGTGCCGCTGTCGCATCGATCAGATACGCCAGTTTCGCACGTGATACATTGTGCTTATCTGTGATCGGACGCATAACACTTCCAACTGTCAGGCAGTTAAAATAATCGTCAATAAAGATCAGGATTCCAAGCACGATCGTTGCAAGCTGTGCCCCAACTCTTGTCTTGATGTGAATACTAGCCCAACGCCCAAATGCTGCCGAACCTCCTGCATTATTCATCATGCAGACCATAATTCCAAGAATAACCAGGAATACCAGGATTCCCATATTATAGCTATCTGTCAGTACTCCTACGATTCCATCTTCAAATATATGCAATACTGCCTTTTCAAAATGGAAATTAGACCAGAAGATTCCTCCGATCGCAATTCCGACAAACAAGGAACTATACACTTCTTTCGTGATCAGTGCAAGACCAATTGCCACAATTGGGGGTACCAGTGCCCAGAATGATGAATACATCTTTGGTACATACTCTTTTCCTCCATCTGCCGCAAATACGGTAATTACACCGCATGCAAAGATCATGAGGCAGGTGAGTACGGCAAAGAGTAATTTTTTTCTTTTTCTCATAACTCTCTCCTTCGTTTTTTTCCAAAAAAATACCATGAACAATTTCCTCTGCGTGGATTGCTCATGGCATATATCATCTTATAAGCAGGACATCCGTATTTTCAGATCATTCAACACTTCATTTATGTCCTCTATATAACTCTAAATACAAATTACATAATTAAACTCTTATATCTTCTATATACTCCGATAGCGCTCCACTTACTGAAGTGACAGTCCGCAGCATATTCTGCTGCGTCCCAGGAAGTATATCTCGAATATAATAAGGGATGATATCTTCCTTCGGCAGTTTTCCCTTTCAGGCAGAAATGATTTCCCTTTATCTGTTGTTCTGCCTTACTGATGAAACCTGCGCCTCTATCTAGTCTCATTATTCATATAATAATATTTTTATCATCTTTGATCTATTTTGTCAATACAATATGACAAATGCATGGCAACGCAAAACTCCCGCAGATCCTTTCGAATCTGCGGGAGTCATGATTTATACTATTCTATTGCTAATCAGATATGATTACTCCTCTACTTTGTAAAGGTCTGTCAGTTTAGACAGATAATCGTATCTCTCCATAGCCTCTGCCTCATTCTTAGCGAAGAGTCTTGCAGCCTTTTCCGGATTAGCTCTCTTAAGAGCGTTGTAACGAACTTCTCCGTCAAGGAATGCCTGATAATCTTCTTCCTTAGGCTGTTTGCTGTCAAGAGTGAATTTGCTTCCCTTTTCAGCTGCAGGATTGAATCTGAAGTTATTCCAGTATCCGCAATCTACTGCTAATTTTTCTTCTGTCTGAGCTTTGCTCATACCCTTCTTGATACCATGGTTGATACATGGAGCGTATGCGATGATCAGAGATGGTCCCGGATAAGCCTCAGCCTCTGCAATTGCTTTTACAGTCTGGTTGAAGTCTCCACCCATAGCGATCTGTGCAACGTATACATATCCATAGCTCATAGCCATGCTTGCAAGGTCTTTCTTCTTCGTCTCTTTTCCGCCTGCTGCGAACTGAGCTGTAGCACCAGTCTTAGTAGCCTTAGAAGACTGTCCACCAGTGTTAGAATAAACCTCTGTATCGAATACCATGATGTTGATGTCTTCACCACTTGCTAATACGTGGTCAACTCCACCGAATCCGATATCGTAAGCCCATCCGTCACCACCGAAGATCCACTGAGATTTCTTAGCGAGGAAGTCTTTGTTCTTAACGATGTCTTTGCATGTATCGCAGTCACATCCGTCTAATGCTGCAACTAATTTATCTGTAGCATCTCCGTTTGTAATACCACATGCGAATGTATCGAGGTATTCCTGGCAAGCTGCCTTAACCTCTGCTGAAGCCTGCTCTGATGCTGCAACAGTTTCAACTTCTTCTTTCAGTCTCTTTCTGATTGCTTTCTGAGCAAGTAACATACCATATCCAAACTCTGCGTTGTCTTCGAACAGTGAGTTAGACCATGCAGGTCCCTGTCCCTTAGAGTTCATTGTGTATGGTGTAGACGGTGAAGAGTTACCCCAGATTGAAGAACATCCTGTTGCATTAGCGATGTACATTCTGTCACCAAATAACTGTGTGATCAGTTTTGCATAAGGTGTTTCTCCACAACCTGCACAAGCTCCTGAGAACTCAAGTAATGGCTGTTTGAACTGGCTTCCCTTAACTGTCTCTGGTTTGAATTTAGCAACAACTTCTGGTTTAACCTCGATCTCACGTCCGAAATCAAAGATATCCTGCTCTGCTGCATTTTCTTCCATGTTTGCCATAACAAGAGCTTTTTCACCCTTCTTACCTGGGCAAACGTTTACACAAGATCCACATCCTGTACAGTCATAAGCTGATACAGTCATAGTGAATTTCATTCCTGGCATACCGATCATATCGATAGCTTTTGTTCCTTCTGGAGCTTTTGCAAGCTCGTCCTCTGTAAGTGCTACCGGACGGATAACTGCATGTGGGCAAACGTATGCACAACGGTTACACTGGATACAGTTTTCTGACTGCCATACAGGGATATCTACTGCGATACCACGTTTCTCATATGCTGCACTACCTGATGGTGTAGATCCATCTGCATAGTCAGTAAATGTAGATACTGGCAGAGTATTTCCTTCCTGAGCATTAACCTTAGACTGGATGTTCTTAACGAATGCTACAACATCGTCTTTTCCACCCTTAACTTCTGGTGTGAATAATCCTTCGTCTTCACAAGATTTCCAAGATTCCGGAACTTCGATCTCAACTACCTGTTTAGCACCGGCATCGATAGCATCGTAGTTCATCTGTACGATCTTGTCACCTTTTCTTCCGTAAGTAGCTTTTGCAGCTTTCTTCATCAGATCAATTGCTTCTTCTTCCGGAATGATAGATGCCAGTTTGAAGAATGCTGACTGAAGGACTGTATTGATACGTCCGCCAAGTCCGATCTCTTTACCGATCTTGATACCATCAATTGTGTAGAACTTGATGTTGTGATCAGCGATGAATGCTTTTACCTGTCCTGGTAAATGTTTCTCAAGACCTTCCATGTCCCAAGAGCAGTTCAGAAGGAATGTTCCTCCGTCAACTAATTCCTGAACCATGTTGTATTTGTTTACATAAGATGGATTGTGACATGCTACAAAGTTAGCCTTGTGGATCAGGTAAGTAGATTTGATTGGCTTCTTACCGAAACGCAGGTGAGACATTGTAACACCACCAGACTTCTTAGAGTCATAGTCGAAGTAAGCCTGTGCATACATGTCAGTATTGTCACCGATGATCTTGATAGAGTTCTTGTTAGCTCCTACAGTACCGTCAGCTCCAAGTCCCCAGAACTTACAGTTGATTGTTCCTTCTGGTGTTGTAACCAGTGGTGCACCAACTTCAAGTGAAAGATTTGTAACATCATCGTTGATACCGATTGTGAATCTTTCTTTGTCTGCGTTGTTGAATACTGCAACGATCTGTGCAGGTGTTGTATCTTTAGATCCTAATCCGTAACGTCCGCCGTTAACCGGTACTGCGTCGAACTTAGATCCCTTTAATGCAGAAACAACATCCAGGAATAATGGCTCTCCCTGAGCTCCTGGTTCTTTTGTTCTGTCAAGTACGTTGATGTATTTTACTGTGTCAGGAATTGCATCAATTAATGCCTGTGCACAGAATGGTCTGTAAAGACGAACCTTAACAACACCAACTTTTTCTCCAGCTGCTGTTAAGTAGTCGATTGTCTCTTCGATTGTGTCACATACAGAACCCATAGCGATGATAACTTTCTCTGCATCTGCTGCTCCGTAGTAGTTGAAGAGTTTGTAGTCCGTTCCGATCTTCTCGTTAACTTTATCCATGTACTCCTGTACGATAGCCGGCATAGCGTCGTAGTATGGGTTACATGCTTCTCTTGCCTGGAAGAAGATATCCGGGTTCTGAGCTGAACCTCTCTGGCATGGGTGATTTGGATTCAGTGCATGATTTCTGAATGCATCGATTGCGTCCATATCTACCAGATCTTTCAGATCTTCATAATCCCATGTCTCAATCTTCTGAATCTCGTGTGATGTACGGAATCCATCGAAGAAGTTGATGAATGGAAGTTTTCCTTTTAATGCTGCACAGTGTGCAACTGGTGTTAAGTCCATAACTTCCTGTACGCTGGATTCGCAAAGCATTGCTGCACCAGTCTGACGACAGGCGTAAACATCAGAGTGATCTCCGAAGATATTCAGTGCGTGGCTTGCAAGCGCACGAGCGGATACGTTAAATACTCCAGGAAGCTGTTCTCCTGCTACTTTATATAAGTTAGGAATCATTAACAGAAGTCCCTGTGATGCTGTAAATGTTGTTGTCAGAGCACCAGCAGAAAGAGATCCGTGTACTGCTCCTGCAGCACCAGCTTCTGACTGCATCTCTGTTACCTGAACAGTCTGTCCAAATATGTTCTTTCTTCCTTCTGTAGCCCATTCATCTACATGTTCCGGCATAACTGATGATGGTGTAATAGGGTAAATTGCTGCAACTTCTGTATATGCATATGAAGCATGAGCTGCGGCCTGGTTACCATCCATGGTCTTCATTTTTCTTGCCATTTTCGTTGTTCCTCCTTGATAATAGTACAAATCATATATTGACGTGTATGGTTTTATTATATCTCCTGTATCATCAAAAGTCTAGCGATTCCGACTGTTATTTTGTTCATTTTTTGGTACAAATACAGATTCTCGTATCATTTTGTCGGCATATTTGCCCATAAAACTGAGAATAAATCCCAAATTCATTTGGAAAGAATATGCTTAATAAGCACATACATCACAATCGCAAATGCAAATAAATACCCAATCGCACCAATTGCCGGGATTCCGCAGATCTTCGGGCTCATATTGGTAGTGCAGATAATGCTTGAACTGATCAGCAATGCCATCACCCACAATCCCATTACCACATTCCGCACCAGACGCCTCAGTAACTGTGCCAGATCGTTGGATGCATGCAGATCCAGGTTAACTCTTGTCTGACCTTTCATCAGACCATGTAGTGCATCCGCCGCAAGTCCCGGGACTTCTACTGCTTTATGCATCGAACGGTAAAGATTCTTTCCTGCATGTTTTAATTCTTTTTTCCAATCCAGATCTTTCCACATACTCTCTGAAATATGTCTGGATGCGATCTCGATCATATTGATCTGTGGAGCAATGTCTGCAAGCACGCCTTCCATGTTAGTCAATCCTCTTGCCAGCATCGTCAGACCATGCGGCATACGGATCTTATTTTCCTTCATCACTTCCATAAGATCCATCATCACTTCTGCAACATCGATCTCTCCCATATCTAAGGACCCATACTTCGACATCAGTTCACTGATATCTTCATACAATACGCTCTGATCTGGTTTCTCTTTAAATTCACCCAGTGCCATGACTGCTTCCTGGATCATGCTGATATCATTTTCTGCAATGCCGCGAATTGCTTTTCCGATCAGTTCTTTATCCCGTTCGGTCAGTCTTCCCATCATTCCCATATCGATCCATACAATCTTGCCATCCTGGATCTTTACATTTCCCGGGTGGGGATCTGCATGGAAGAAACCGTCTTCCATCACCTGTTTGATATAATTATCGATCAGCTTGATCCCGATCTCTTCCAGATCGTATCCGCCTGCCAGAAGTTTCTCTTTATCATCGATCGCAGGCCCTTCGATGTATTCCATGACCAGCACATGCATGGTTGTATATTCCTGATATAGTTTCGGTGTTCTTACATATACGACATCCGCATTCCGTCTGGCAAACTCTTCCATATTCGATGCTTCGGTGAGAAAATTCATCTCTTCCCGTGTCACATTCCAAAGTTCATCCAGTACCTGGTCGAAGTCAGCCATTCCTTTCAGACTGATCGGCGGCATCAGCTTTACTGCCTTCCGAAGGAGTCCGATATCTCTTGCCATAATTTCATAAATGCCTGTTCGCTGAACCTTGATAACAACCTGTTCACCGCTGAGCAGTTCTGCTCTGTGGACCTGTGCAATGGATGCTGATCCCAGTGGTGTATCGGAAATAAATGCAAATATTTCATTCCACGGACAACCATATGCCCGTTCGATCACTTCTTTTACTTCCGAAAATTCCATCGGAGTTACTTCTGAACGCAGACACATCAGTTCATCACAATATCTTTTCGGTAAAATGTCTGAATGCAGTGACATAATCTGACCGATTTTAATATAAGTAGGCCCCAGATCCTCCAGTATCATCCGGAGTTTCTGAGGCGTAATTCCCCTGGTGATTCCATATTTATGAAGTACGGATGTAATCTCCTTTAACCTGGTACGGTATTCTTTGGATTCTCCCTTACTCATGAACCTGTTCCTCTTTAAATATCTTCGTTCTCAGCTGTCTCTTCTTCCGCTGCTTTCTCTGCCGCATCTTCGCATACGGATTCGTCTGTCACATCTTCTACCGTCTCTGCTGCTTCAAATTCTTCCTGTTTTTTCTCCATCTCATCAATTCTCTGTTTCAACAATGCCCTCTGTTCCGGAGTCATCTTATCCAAAAGCTCATCCAGTTCTTCCGGTGAAGATGTTTTTACTTTTACATTCACTTTTTCTTTTACTGTCGACTTGATGTTATGCTTAAGTTCTTCATTCAGTGCTTTGCCCTGTTCAACAGTCAGCTCACCCTTTTTCACCATCTCATCCAGAAGTTCTTTTGATTTCTCTCCTGTGACTGCAACTGCTCCGATTCCTGCAAGTAATACTTTCTTTAATCCGCTTCCTAATTTTTCCATAGGTCGTTCTCCTTTCGATGTCTATATAGACAGGCTTTCCAAAAGCTTTGGAATAAATATGATCATCCCTGCAATTGCTGCCATGATTGCCGCGATCAGTACTGCTCCGGCCGCCGCATCTTTTGCAAGCTTTGCAAGCGGCTTTCTCTCTTCCGTGACCAGATCAACCACTGCTTCTACCGCCGTATTCACCATTTCCAATGCCATGACAAGACCAAACAATGTCAGGCAGATACACCACTCTACCGGTGTAATATGAAATACGAATCCTGCGATCACCACACAAACCATTGCCACACAATGAATCTTCATATTCCGTTCCTTCGTTACCACTGCAAATATTCCGGCAAATGCATAACCGAAGCTTTTATACAATGGATCTTTCTTTTGTTTCTTCATTTTTGCACCTGTCCTTTGTTTTCTTACATTTTAACACATTTTGCACAAATTTACACAAATATTGTATGTATTTTGTTTTATTTTAGAAATAATACGGACTTTTAAAGAAAAGTATGACCTTTTATAAATTCTGCATCCAGCATATTTTTTCTATCAAAATAAGAGGGCAAAAATAAATACAGGGATTCTGCTTCTTATACCAAAATCCCTGTATTTTATCACCATATGCTCTACAGAACTTATATTCTATTATGCATTCTCTGCATTCATTCCTTTGAGAATTCTCTGATTCTTCTCTTCCACATTCAGCTTTTCCGTAAATGCTTTCGTTTCTTTTACTATGACTTTGCTGAGTGCAAGCAAGACTATCAGATTCGGGATTGCCATCAATGCATTGAAGATATCTGCGATATTCCATACTGCCGCAACCGTCATATATGGTCCGATGAATACACATATAATATAAAGCCATCTATACGCTCTTACAGCTTTCATATTCTTATTAAACAGATATTCCAGGCATCGTTCTCCGTAATAATCCCATCCAAGAATCGTTGTAAAGGCAAAAAATACCAGACAAATCATCAATGCAAAGGATGCCACAACCGGCGGGAACGGAAGTCCCCATACGACTCCGTCAAACCATGTGATAAAAGTGTCAATACGTCCAAAAATTCCCATAATTCATTCCTCCATCCTTTTGCCTGAGAGATTTGCAGATCTGTTTTCTGCTTACACCTTCGGCGCTTTTCATTTCATTACGAAAAGACTCTCCTGAGTTTTTTATGATAACGTAATCGCATTGCAGCAAATTCGTCAAAGTAATTGTCATTATTTTGAGAATAAATCCTCACCCAAATCGCTTTAGCACGTCTTTACTTTAGCACGATGCAGGATAGCTTATCATGAATCTTTACATATAGCAAGATATTTTATAATTAAAAATGCAGGCAGCATTTATAAGTTATAATTATAATTCCTGTCTGCATCTGTATTTTTATTCTTTTCCGACTGCCTTTCAGAATCCGAAATCTGCATAATCTTCCGGCAAAAAACGGTGATAGATCATATGACACCCTTCGTCCTTAAAGCAGTAATAGTATTCGTCCTCATTTTCTTCCGGAAATCTTACCCAAAAGTCAAATTCTCCGTTGTGCATATCTCCCACCCTGATATCTTTTGCCTCTTTCTGAAATATCGCAAGGATATCTTCTTTTTTGATTCCGTGATTCATCATCAGCTCCACCAGCTTTTTGATGAATTCATTTTCTGTCGTATGTTCATGTACATAGACACTTCCCTGTTCCGGAATATAAAAACAGAAACGCTCTTTTTTTGCCGTCACACCTACATCCCCAAGTTTTTCCTGCCAGGTTTCCGGCAGATGCTGCAGGCGATGAAGCATTTGTTCTTCTCTCTCCTGCACATCAAAAAAGTGATTCAGAGAGGACAGGGGATAGTATAACCGGATGGCTTCTTTTCGAAATCCCAGTTTTGCCTGTTCCTCTTTGATCGTGTCCGTCAGACTTTTTTCCAGCCGCTCGTATCCCATCCTGTCCTCCTGTATCCATAAACTGCATGCTAAAATCTGCTTTACCGCTCCTGCAGCAGAATCTGCCGTGTCTTGGGATCATCCGGCGGCAGATTGCAGTGCAGGACATGAAATCCTCCGGTCTGTGACCCTTCAATCACATTGATTGCCCCATTGTAGAGTCTTGTCTTTCCGGTTCCGATCTCATGATTCGTAAGCCCTGCCAGAAGCACATTGATTGCCGCTCCATGGGATACCGCAGCCACTGCCTGATGCCCCGTTGCCGCAAGAAGCTCTATCGCATGCTCCATGCGTTTCTGCACATCGGCAAACGGCTCCATTCCTTCGACATGGTCGCCTGCCGCAAGTGCAAAATACTCTTTTTTATCTTTTACCAGTTGTCCGGAAAACGGGCCAAGATCCCGCTCAATCAGCTCCTGCATCGGCTCTACACCGTCTCTGCTTAACCCGATCTGTGCAGCAATCTCCTCTCCTGTGCAGTGTGCACGTTTCAGTGGGCTTGTATACACAGCTTCTATCCCCAGTCCCTGCAACGTCTGCCCACAGCGTACTGCCTGTGCAATTCCTGCCGCATTCAGTTCTATATCTTCCCTTCCCTGAAAACGGTGGAAACCTTTACCGAACCGGAGGACAGGAATATTTTCTCCTACGTTATGGAAAAGCACCAGAGGAACCAGAGCGCCAACGGGAAAATTATGAACTACATGGAACAGACCTTCCTCTATCCCAATGATTTTGACACCACCCTGTATGCCTCCCAGCTTTTGCAGGCGGAGGCCATACGATACGGTGTGGAGCATTTCCGGAGAAACCGGGGAAGATGTATGGGGACAGTCATCTGGCAACTGAACGACTGCTGGCCGGTGGCGAGCTGGGCCTCCATAGATTACTGCGGAAGATGGAAGGCACTGCA
>OLXK01002004.1_pt1 | contig 12409 bp, 8 predicted proteins | sample 1674321 | NCBI WGS metagenome assembly OLXK01 (sample SAMEA103958162, study PRJEB25191) | human gut metagenome | reverse complement strand
GCCGGTATTGGGGATGGTGTTGGTGACTACCGCCATATTCAGCACTGCCTGCAGGGCCACCTGCACCACAAAGCCCACTACCAGCAGCGCACCGAACCGATCCGGTGCATGCGCCGCCAGCGTGATGCCCCGCCACAGCAGCAGCGCAAACAGCAGGATCACCGCGCAGGCTCCCACAAAGCCAAGCTCCTCGCACAGGATGGAAAAGATGAAGTCGTTCTGCGGTTCGGGCACGAACAGGTGCTTCTGGCGGCTGCTGCCAAGGCCAAGGCCCGCCGCGCCCCCGGAGCCGATGGCGTACAGGCTCTGGATGGTCTGGTGGCCGTCGCCCAGCGGATCGGCAAAGGGGTCCAGCCATGAGCTGAGACGGCTGGCCGCGTAGGGCACAAGGTCCGGCATAATGATGATGGCAGCTCCAATGGCCGCTGCACCGCCCGCCCCGGCCAGCACGAACCACTTGAGGCCGGTGCCGCCCACGAACATGAGCACCGCGCCGATGCCCAAAATGAGCACGGTGCCGGAGAGGTGCGGTTCCAGCAGCATGAGCACCGCCACCGCTCCCAGCACCAGTGCAAAGGGCAGCACCCCCACCGCAAAGCTGCCCATGCGGTCGTGGTTGAGCGCAATGATATGCGCAAACACCAGCACCACCGCAAATTTGGCGATCTCGCTGGGCTGCAGTGTGCCCAGGCCCGGCAGCACCAGCCAGCGCTTGCAGCCGTTGTACTCCGGCATGAACAGCACCGCCGTCAGCAACACCATTGAAAGCGCCAGCAGCGGCCATGCCAGCTTGTGGTAAACATGGTAGTCCACCCGGCTTGCCACCCACATGGCCCCGATGCCCAGCGCAGCATACAGAAGCTGCGGCCGCAGGTAGGCAAAAGCATCGCCCCGCCGGTACAGCGCCACTGCACTGCTGGCACTGCCCAGCATTACAAGGCCAAAGCCCACCAGCGTGAGCACCAGCACCAGAAACGGCAGGTCCATGGCCGGCAGATGCCGCAGCGGCAGACCGCGCTTTGCATGGGCAGCAGCTTTGTGCATCCGTATCACCTCCGTTCCTTTATTGTACGCGGCGGCGGTGCCGGTTAGTCATATCCCCGGCGCACCGGCGCATACACTTGCCCAGAGAAGGAGGTGCCTGCCATGCCAAAACCGGAGCCGCGCCCCTTGCGCACCCTGCCGGAACGGGCATTCCATGCCCGGGCACGGCTGGTGGCCGCGTTGATGTGCTGCGTCTGCTTTGCGGGGCTTGCCGCGCGGCTGGCGTATCTGCAGCTGTTTGCGGGCGGCTGGTATACGAGCCGTGCCCTCGGCCAGCAATTGCGCGATACTGTGGTGCCTGCCGACCGGGGCCGTATCTACAGCGACGACGGTGTACTGCTGGCCGCCAACAGCAGCTGCTGGACATTGCGGGCCTCCCCGCGCGAGATGCCGGAGGAAAAGCTCAGCCTTGCCGCGCAGGGCCTTGCGGAAATATTGGAGCTGGACGAAGCGAAGCTGCTGGAAAAGTTCAGTGACCGCACCTCCAACGACTGCCTTTTGCGCTACCGCGTGGAGCGCGACACCGCCGACCGCGTGCGGGATTTTTGTGAAGAGAACGGCATCACCGGCATCCGCATCAATCAGGACTCCAAGCGCTGGTACCCGGAGGGGGAATTTCTGGCCAGCGTGCTGGGCTTTACCAATGTAGACAACGCCGGTGTGAGCGGGCTGGAGCTGAAATATAACGATGTGCTCACCGGGCAGAATGGTGTGGTGCTCACCGCCGTCAACGCTTGGGGCTACACACTGGAGCAGAGCTACGAGACCGAAAAAGTGCCCTTGGAAGGCAGCGGCCTGCGGCTGACTGTCGATGCCAACATCCAGCATTACCTTGAAAACGCGCTGGATTATGCGGTCAAGGAGCATCATGTGGCGGCGCGCGCCGTAGGCATCGTGATGGACGTGAACACCGGGGCCGTGCTGGCCATGTCCACCACGCCTGCCTACGACCCGAACCAGCCGCGCGTGATCTACGATGCAGCCGCCCGCAAGGCCGTGGATGCCCTTACCGGCAGCGAGCGCGCTGCCGCCCTGCAGCTGGCCCAGCAGACCCAGTGGCGCAACAAGGCCGTCAGCGACCTGTACGAGCCGGGCAGCGTGTTCAAGCTCATCACCTGCGCCGCCGCGCTGGATGCCGGGGCTGTGAGCAAAAACTCCACCTTTTACTGCGGCGAGTCCATCTCGGTGGCGGGCACACGGTTCCACTGCGCCAACCACAAGCGCCACGGCAGCCAGACCGTGACACAGGCACTGGAAAACTCCTGCAACCAGAGCTTTATCCAGATCGGGGCGCGGCTGGGCAAGCAGGCTTTCTGCGATTATTTTGCCGCTTTCGGTCTGCGGGAGCCCACCGGCATCGACCTGCCCGCCGAGCCGAAAAAGAGCCTGTACTACACCGCCGACCGCATGGGGCCGGTGGAGCTGGCCTCCTGCGCCTTCGGCCAGAGCAGCAAGATCTCCTATATGGAAATGGCCGCAGCCGTGTGCGCTGTGGTGAACGGCGGCAGGCTGATGCAGCCTTATCTTGTCAGCGATATCCTGAACCCGGACGGCAGCATTCTGCAGCACACAGAGCCGGTGTGCAGGCGGCAGGTGATCAAACCGGAAACTTCTGAAACCATGCGTGAGATGATGGAAGCCGTGGTGCTCTACGGCGGCGGGCGCAATGCCCGCATCCAAGGCTACCGGGTGGGCGGCAAGAGCGGCACCAGCCAGAAGCTGGACAGCGCCGACGAAAAAGCCCGTATTGCCAGCTTTGTGGCCGTGGCTCCCATCGACGACCCGCAGTTTTTGTGTCTGGTGTGCTTGGACGAACCCCACAGCTGGACGACTGCCGGCGGCAGCCTTTCAGCCCCGGTGTGCGCCGAGGTTCTGGAACAGACGCTGGTGTACAAGGGCGTGCCCCGCGCCGTGGAACCGGAAACCGATACCGATCCCGCCCAGACCGCTGCCGACCTGCCCGCCGACGGTGACAGCTTTGACGGGGCGTAAGCAAAAAACGGCCCCGGAAAGGTCTTCTGACTTTCCCGGGGCTGCAATGTTTTTTTGTTTAATTCTGCTGCGGCTGCTCGCGGAAGACGATCTCGCCGGTCTCGCTGTTCATAGACTCCACAATGGCAAGGCTCTCCAGCTGGATGCCCTTGCTGCGGATCAGCTCGCCGCCCTGCTGGAAGCCCTTTTCCACGGCGATGCCGATGCCTTCCACGGTGGCACCGGCTTCCTTGGCCAGATCCAGCAGGCCCATCAGGGCACAGCCGTTTGCCAGGAAGTCATCGATGATCAGGACATGGTCCTCCGCGGTGAGGAACTTTTTGGAGACGATGACGTTGTAGATCTTTTTGTGGGTGAAGGACTGGATCTTGGTCTCGTAGTTGTTGTAGTCCAGATTGATGCTCATGGACTTTTTGGCAAATACCACCGGCACGTTGAACTCGCTGGCCACGATGGCTGCAATGCCAATGCCGCTGGCCTCGATGGTGAGCACCTTGTTGATGGGCTTGCCTGCAAACAGGCGCTTCCACTCCTTTGCCATCTCCCGGAACAGCGGAATGTCCATCTGGTGGTTGATAAAGCTATCCACCTTGAGCACATTGCCCTCGCGTACGATACCATCTTTGCGAATACGATCTTCCAGCATCTTCATAGTGCAGCAGTTCCTCCAACCTGATCTTTTCCATGCCCATGCGTTTGCAGCGCATATTTCTCTTTTTATTTCACTTAGTATACCGGATGCTCTTTCCTTTGGCAAGAGGTTTTCTTGATAAATTTATAGGTTTTCCGCTCTTGTACTTTTTACAGATTCGAGTATACTGTAGTTAATATAAGGTGTGTCCGGCATCTGTGCACCGGCACACAGGAGGGGAGAGCATATATGAAAACGGGTCTTGTGCTGGAAGGCGGTGCCATGCGCGGCATGTTTACCGCCGGTGTTCTGGATGTATTGATGGAGCATGGCATCGTGCTGGATGGTGCCATTGGCGTTTCGGCCGGTGCGGTGTTCGGCTGCAACTACAAGTCCCATCAGATCGGCCGTGTGATCCGCTACAACACCCAGTATTGCAACGATAAGCGCTACGCAAGCTTCGGCAACCTGCTGCGCACCGGCAACCTGTACAGTGAGCAGTTCTGCTACCACACCGTGCCGGAAAAGCTGGACGTGTTCGACGCAAAGGCATTTGCAGAGAACCCCATGGACTTTTTTGTGGTGTGCACCGATGTGCGTACCGGCGACCCCATCTATCACAAGTGCCGCACCGGCGATGCCGAGGATATCCAGTGGATGCAGGCATCCGCTTCCATGCCGCTGGCGGCCAAGATCGTAAAGATCGGCCATTATCAGCTGCTGGACGGCGGCATTGCCGATTCCATCCCCGTGCGGTTCTTCGAGTCCATCGGCTACAAACGCAACCTCATTGTGCTGACCCAGCCCAAGGGCTTTGTGAAAAAGAAGAACAAGATGCTGCCCGTCATCCGGGCACGCTACATGCGCTACCCCGCTTTCGTGGAAGCCGTTGCCGACCGTCACGAGCGCTACAACGAAACGCTGGATCACATTGCCATGCTGGAGCAGACCGGCAAGGCGTTCGTCATCCGCCCGCCCATCCCGCTGGAGATCGGCTCCATGGAGCGCGATCCGGTCCAGCTGCGCCGCGTCTACGAGACCGGCCGTGCCGTTGCCGAAATTCAGGTGGATAAGATCGCCGCCTTTGTGAACGAATCCAAAGCTGCAGCGGAAGAGTAACGGCGGCACAAACAGATATCCTGCATGTGCATAGCCCCCACGGGGAAGCAGCTCTTTTGATCGAAGCGCAGGTGCGCAGCCAGAAGGTCTACATGTGATGTTTTCGCGGCATCACGAAAATGTTAACGTCAACAAAATTATGGTATAGCAGCAGCCCCGGTGAACCTGACGGTCCATCGGGGCTGTTTTTGCGCCGTCTTCAACGACATCGCCGCAGCTGTTCGAATCCACCCTCGAGAGTGAGACTTAAGATGCCGGGCAAAACAAAAACCAGCGTAATTTCTACGCTGGTTCTTTTGGTGGGCGCGGGTGGATTCGAACCACCGAAGCTGAAAGCAGCAGATTTACAGTCTGTCCCCATTGGCCACTCGGGAACACGCCCATATTCACTTTTTGTGTCCTTCGCCGGACGACTTGTTTATTCTATCATGCAGAAAGGCTTTTGTCAACTGTTTTTTTACCTTTTTCTTCAAATGCGTTTTCCGTGCAGAGAAACGGCGGGAAAAGCCCTGCAGCCATGCAGGCACGGCAAAGTCGGAGAAAAAAGCCAGCCGGAAGAAATTGATAGGCAAATTGCAAGAAAAACTCGGGACAATATGTGAAAAGTGCAAGACTTTTTGTCCCTGCATTGAAAAACGCAGGAAGGCGTGATATATTAAAAACGCAACAAAGTGCAACAAAATGGATGGCGCTTTTGTCACTCTGTGGCAAATCAGGCGGGATCAGTAGAAAAAGAAAGGCATAGCGACAAACCATGACGATTCAGGAATGTTATAGACAGATGGGCGCAAATTATGAGGATGTGCTCAAGCGGCTTTACAACGAAGGCATGATCTGCAGATTTACGCTGATGTTTTTGAACGACGACAGCTATCCGAAACTGGAGCAGGCATTGAAGGAAGGAAATGTGAAGGAAGCATTCCGTGCGGCACACACGCTCAAGGGCGTGTGCCAGAACCTGGGCTTTACCAACCTGTATCAGCCCACCTACGATTTGACCGAGGTGCTGCGCACAGGCACACTGGAAGGTACCAAGGAGCTGTTTGACAGCGTGACCTGCCAGTACAAAATCACCATCAATGCGATCCGTGCGCTCCAGTAAGTTCCGCATTTGGCTCGATCTCCAAACGGCATCCTTCCTTATAAAAAGGCAGGATGCCGTTTTTTATTGCATTCTGCGCAGTTTTATGATATAATGCCGGACGAACTGAACAGAAAAACAGCAGGTGCCTTTTGCCGATGCACTGCACGGCGGAAAGGGTAAAAGGGAAGCGGGTGCAGATCCCGCACGATCTCGTCACTGTGATAAGGGAGTCCGCATCAGGGTGCTTTGCACCAGCCACTGGAGCATTGCTCCGGGAAGGGGATGCCGGGCGGCGATCTTTCAGTCAGGAAACCTGCCTGCTGTTGGTACGGGGGTGCAAACCCCAGATCACGAGGAATTGGTTGTACCAAAAAGCCCTGAAACAACAGAGGTCTTTTTGTCATGCCATCCGCAGGACAGAAGGGCCTCTTCTTTCATCTTTCTTTCCTGTACCCTTTGTTTGGTTCAAACCGCAATTTATCCAGCAGGAAAGGACAAGAACAATGAGAAAGATCGAAACCAAAAAGCTGGCCGCAGCTGTTACGGCTCTGGCTCTGTGCGCCGGCGTGCTCACCGGCTGCGGCGGTGCTGCTTCCGGCACTGCATCCAGCACCGCTGCGTCTTCCGCTTCCAGCGAAGCGAGCAGCGAGGAGGCTGACGAAATGGCAGCAAAGAACGTGGCAGACCTAATCGATGCCATCTATGTGCAGGAGCGCAATGAGGATACCGATGCCCAGTGCGAAGCCGCCAAGGCTGCATGGGATGCCCTGACCGACACCCAGAAGGAACTGGTGGAAGGTGAGAACGCCGACCCCGACTACTTTGGCCGTGACACCGGCGATGCTTCCAAGGACGATGCCCGCAATCAGGACGACATTGGCGACAACGAGCTGCTGGTGGTCTCCTTCGGCACCTCCTTCAACGACAGCCGCGTGAAGGACATCAAGGGCATCGAGGATGCTCTGCAGGCCGCATACCCGGATTGGTCTGTGCGCCGCGCATTCACCGCACAGATCATCATCAACCATGTGCAGGCTCGTGACGGCGAAAAGATCGACAACATGCAGCAGGCCATGGACCGCGCTGTGGAAAACGGCGTGAAGAATCTGGTCGTCCAGCCCACCCACCTGATGCACGGTGCTGAGTACGACGAGATGATGGAAATGATCGACACCTACCGCGACAAGTTTGAATCTGTCGCTGTGGCTGAGCCCCTGCTGGGCGAGGTCGGTTCCGATGCCACCATCATCAATCAGGATAAGGAAGACGTTGCCAAGGCTGTCACCGCTGCTGCCGTGAAGGAAGCCGGCTACGACAGTCTGGATGCCGCTGCTGCGGACAAGGTCGCCTTTGTCTTTATGGGCCACGGCACCTCGCACACCGCAAAGGTGAGCTACAGCCAGATGCAGACCACTATGCAGACTCTGGGCTACGACAATGTGTTCATTGGCACCGTTGAGGGCAAGCCGGAAGAGACTGCCTGCGAGAACGTCATCGAGGCTGTTAAGGCTGCGGGCTACACCAAGGTCATCCTGCGCCCGCTGATGGTGGTTGCCGGCGATCACGCCAACAACGATATGGCCGGTGAGGATGCCGACTCCTGGCTGAGCCAGTTCAAGGCTTCCGGTGCTTTCGACAGCATCGACTGCCAGATCGCTGGTCTGGGTGAGATCGAGGATGTCCAGAAGCTGTATGTCGCCCACACCAAGGCGGCGATCGATTCTCTGAACGGTTGATCAAACGAACCCTCTCCGTCTCGCGGCCGCTTTGCGGCATCCGGTGGAGAGGGTTCATTTTTTATCTGAACAATGGTATAATAAAAGCTGATTTCTTATAATGTAGAGGTATTTCCTATGAAACGCGTTTTTTCCTGTGTTGTCGCTGCTTCTCTGGCACTGAGTCTGCTGGTGGGCTGCGGCGCTTCTTCCACGGCATCTTCTGCAGCTTCCAGTGCTGCTTCTTCCGAGGCGGCATCCTCTGTGGCTTCTTCTGCCGCTGAGACCGCCGCTTTGGCGGATGGTGTGTATACCGCCGAGTTTGACACCGACAGCAGCATGTTCCACGCCAACGAAGCCTGCGACGGCAAGGGCACCCTGACCGTGGAGAACGGCCAGATGACCTTCCATGTCAGCCTTGCTTCCACCCATATCGTCAACCTGTATCTGGGCAAGGCTTCCGATGCCGCCGACCACGAGGCCGACTGGCTGCAGCCCACCACAGATACCGTCACCTATTCCGACGGCACCTCGGAGGAGGTGTACGGCTTCGATATTCCGGTCTCTGCTGTGGATGCCGACTTTGATCTGGCCATTCTGGGCACCAAGGGCAAGTGGTACGACCATGTCGTCAGCGTGCGTGATGCCGTGGAAAAGGCTGCGGAAGCCGAGACCCCGGCAGACGGCACCTACACCTGTGAGGTGACGCTGGAAGGCGGCTCCGGCCGTGCCACCGTGGAGAGCCCCGCCGCCCTGACCGTGGCAGACGGCAAAATGACCGCTACCATCGTGTGGAGCAGCCCCAACTACGACTATATGCTCGTGGACGGCGAGAAGTATCTGCCCACCAACACCGAGGGCAATTCCACCTTTGAAATTCCGGTATCGGCGCTGGATACCGCACTGGATGTCACCGCCGACACCGTTGCCATGAGCACCCCCCACGAGATCGAGTATACGCTGACCTTTGATTCCGCAAGTCTGAAGTGACTCCTCCAGTCACCTTCTTTGGCAAAAAGATAAACTTTACCGTACTGCCAAAGCCTCCCTCTATGAGGGAGGTGGCGCGGCGTAAGCCGTGACGGAAGGAGTTACCTATGAAGATCACCCGCAACCAATTTCTGAAACTGATCCCCGCTGCGGCGCTGACGCTGACCAGCTGCGGCAGCAAGGCTCAACCTGCCAATACGGAAAGTCTTGTTTTCTCCCATCATTACAAGCTGGACTATGCACAGCAGTTCACAGCGGACTGCTATGAGGGCGGCTATACCATGCTGACCATCGCGGAGTCGGATGCACGGTTCCTTGTTGTGCCGGAAGATGCTGCGGAGGTGGACGGTCTGCCTGCTGATGTGACTGTGCTGCGCCAGCCGGTGGAGAATATTTATCTGGTCTCCACCTCGGTGATGGATCTGCTTTTGCATCTGGACGCACTGGACAGCGTGGCCTTTTCCGGCACCAAGGCCGAGGGCTGGTATCTGCCCGCGGTGCAGCAGGCCATGGAAGAGGGAAAAATCGCGTATGCAGGCAAGTACAGCGCCCCGGATTACGAGCAGATCCTGGCAGCGGGCTGCCGCCTTGCCATTGAGAATACCATGATCCTGCACACGCCGGAGGTAAAGGAGCAGCTGGAACACTTTGGCATCCCGGTGCTGGTGGAGCGTTCCAGCTACGAGAGCGACCCGCTGGCCCGCATGGAGTGGATCAAGCTTTACGGCATCCTGCTGGGCAGGGAAGAACAGGCCGAGCAGGTGTTTTCCGCGCAGGAGACAGCCGTTCAGCCCATCCTCTCGCAGGAACCCACGGGAAAAAGCTGCGCCTTCTTCTCGCTGACCACCAACAACCTTGCCACTGTGCGCAAAGGCAGTGACTATGTGGCCCGCATGATCGAGATGGCGGGCGGCAGCTATGTCTTTGCGGACCTGACGGACAATGGTAACAGCCTTGCTACCATGAACCTGCCGCTTGAGGACTTCTATGCAGGTGCAAAGGATGCCGATGTGCTCATCTACAACAGCGCCATCGAGGGCATGATCGCATCGGTGAACCAGCTGACCGAGCGTTTCCCACTGTTGAACGAGTTCAAAGCGGTGCAGAACGGTCAGGTGTGGTGCACCACCCAGAGCCTGTTCCAGCAGAGCATGGAGCTGGCAGACCTGATCGTGGACATGAACCGGGTGTTTACCAAGGGCACACCTGCCGCCAGTACCCTGAAATTCCTCACCCATGTGGATTAAAGAAGGAAAATTTTACAGAAAGGAAAGCCTATGACCCGTACCAGACGCCTTGCAGCCGCCTATATTGCCCTTGCGGCAGCCGTTGCTGTGCTTTTTGCGCTGAACCTGTTCTGGGGCAGCGTATCCCTTGCACCGGGTGCGGTGCTGACGGCGCTGCTGGGCAAGGGCGGCGATGCGCTTGCGGGGAACATCATCCTGCAGCTGCGCCTGCCCCGCGCGGTCATGGCGGCGCTGTTGGGGGCAGCCCTCAGCGCGGCAGGCTACCTGCTGCAGACTTTTTTTGCAAACCCCATTGCCGGGCCATTTGTTATGGGCGTTTCCAGCGGCGCAAAGCTGGCGGTGGCCCTGACCATGGTGGTGTTTCTGGACCGCGGGATGCTGACCAGCTCGGCCACGATGATCGCGGCTGCCTTTGCGGGTGCCATGGCTTCCATGGCCTTTGTGCTGGCGGTGGCCCGGCGGGTGCAGCGCATGAGCATTCTGGTCATCTGCGGTGTGATGATCGGCTATATCTGCTCCGCCATCACCGATATCGTGGTGGCCTTTGCGCAGGATTCCAACATCGTCAATCTGCACAACTGGTCGCAGGGCAGCTTTTCCGGCGTGACATGGGCCAATGTGCAGGCTGCGGCACTGGTGGTGCTGCCTGCGCTGGCGGCATCCTTTCTGCTTTCCAAGCCCATGGCCGCCTACCAGATGGGCGAATCATATGCCCGCAGCGTGGGCGTGAATGTCAAGCCTTTCTCGGCAGCGCTGGTGCTGCTATCCAGCCTGCTGGCGGCCTGCGTCACCGCCTTTGCGGGGCCGATCTCCTTTGTAGGCATCGCGGTGCCGCACCTTGTCAAGCAGCTGCTGGGCAGCGCAAAGCCGCTGTATGTGCTGCCGGGGTGCTGCTTGGGCGGTGCGGCTTTCTGCCTGTTCTGCGACCTGCTGGCCCGCAGTCTGTTCGCGCCCACGGAGCTGTCCATCAGCTCGGTCACGGCCGTGTTCGGCGCACCGGTGGTCATCTGGCTGCTGGTGCGGCGCAATTCAGAGCGGGAGGGCGCATGATGAACGAAAAAGCACTTTGCACTGCGCGGGAGCTTGCCATCGGCTACGGCAAGACACCGCTGCTCTCGGATATTTGCCTCGGGGCGCAGCCGGGCCAGATCCTGACCTTGATCGGGCCGAACGGCGCAGGAAAATCCACCCTGCTCAAAACGCTGGCGGGCCAGCTTGCCCCTATGGGCGGCACAGTGCTGCTGGCGGGGAAGGATCTTACTGCCTATACCGGTACCCAGCGGGCGCAGAAGCTGGCTCTCATGGCTCCCCACAGCCGCCGGATGGAGCTGACCACCTGCTTTGACTTTGTTTCGGCGGGGCGCTATCCCTACACCGGACGGCTGGGCATTTTGTCTGCCGAGGACAGGCAACAGGTGCACAGAGCTTTGGAGCTGGTGGGTGCGGCGCAGCTGGCAGACCGGGATTTTAACCGCATCAGCGACGGCCAGCGCCAGCGCATCCTGCTGGCCCGGGCACTGTGCCAACAGCCGGAAGTGATCCTGCTGGACGAGCCGACCTCTTTTCTGGATATCAAGGGCAAGATCGAGCTGCTCACCATTTTAAAGGAGCTGGCCCATACCGGTCAGCTGGCGGTGATCCTGAGCCTGCACGAGCTGGAATTGGCCGAAAAAATAGCGGACACGGTGGTGTGCGTTTCGCCCGGTGGTGTTTCCGGCGTGCTGACCCCGGAACAGGCGTTTCAGCCGGAGAACATCCGCACCCTGTACGGCCTGACCGAACAGCAGTACACGGCTCTGTTCGGCACACCGGAGCCGGAAGCCGAAAAGGCACCCGCCGGAAAGCCGCAGTTTGAGCATTACGTCCGCAGCGGGCAGAAGCTGCTGCGCTGCGGCTATACCACCGGCACTTGTGCGGCGCTGGGCGCGGCGGGCGCGGCACGGTTGCTGCTCACCGGCCGCACCCCTGAGACGGTGGCCCTCCGCACCCCGAAGGGCATCGTGGTGGAGGTAGCACCCCTGTTCTGCCGCCGCACCGACACTGGGGCCGAATGCGCCATTGAAAAGGACGGCGGCGACGACGTGGATGTGACCACCGGCCTGCCGGTGATCGCCATAGTGGAACTGCTGCCGGACTGCACGGACATCCGCATCGACGGCGGCAGAGGTGTGGGCCGGGTGACCAAACCCGGCCTCGACCAACCCGTTGGTGCCGCCGCCATCAACCATGTGCCCCGGCAGATGATCACCGAGGCGCTGCGCCGGGAGGCGGAAGCCGCCTGTTATCCCGGCGGCTTTGCCGTGACTATCTCTATCCCCGGCGGCGAGGAGGTGGCCCGGCGCACCTTCAACCCCCATATCGGGGTGGAGGGCGGACTGTCGGTGCTGGGCACCAGCGGTATCGTAGAGCCCATGAGCCAGCAGGCCATTCTGGACACCATCCAGCTGGAGATGAATCAGGCGGCGCTGCGGACAAACGACCGCCGGCTCATCCTCGCCCCGGGCAACTACGGGCTGGACTACCTGCACGAAACGTATCCGCAGTTTGCCGCTATCCCGGTGGTCAAAACGTCCAACTTTATCGGAGA
>OLXK01002003.1_pt1 | contig 12416 bp, 8 predicted proteins | sample 1674321 | NCBI WGS metagenome assembly OLXK01 (sample SAMEA103958162, study PRJEB25191) | human gut metagenome | reverse complement strand
CCAGTGCATTTGCCCTTCATTTGCGGAAAACAGACCCGGATGTCAGCCTCGTGACTCGGCACTGATGGTCAGATAACCATTTTCCAGTGTGGCCTGAACTTCATCTTTTGTGAATCCCGGAAGGTCAACCACTACCTCGTAGCCATTGTCCAGCTCGCGGATATCTGTTTTCATCACATGGCTGGCTTTGCGGCCATACAGTTTCTTTTCGGTATTCTTCATTTCTTTGTCATAATCATAGAACGGAAAATCGTTGAAAAAGTCGTCAAATAAATTCTCTCCAAAAATACTAGGCATTAACATAAGTCATCGCTCCTTCTTATTCTTCTCATGGAACCTGATCCATGCTTTTTCTCCGGTTTTTCTTTTCACCGGATCTTTTTGTTTACCTGTTTCTTTGGAACGGAAAGGCTTCCGGGTACCGGAGGTTTTCTTCTTTTCCTCTCTTTGTATCCCTCTTCCTTTGTTCTAGCTGTAATATAACACTTATTATTAGCACTGTCAAGATGTGAGTGCTAATTATTTTGTGAAGATTTTGTGAACGCTACGAGCCATGCAAAATGGTGAAAAAAGACGCCCTGCTAGTTTACTTGCAAAGGCGTCTTTTTTTGCTATTTTATAGGGCGACAGCCCTACAGCGAGGGAATTCTTTCCCGAGCTGTGCATGGCGTAACATTCTCTTTCGCACTCGATTTTCTTGGTTTGACCACATTTTTACGACAAATTCTTGGAAAAATATATTTGTCTGATTTTCTTACTACTCCTCATCTCTTTTATTATTAGATTTCAGGCATACTTACTATTTTCTTCTATTCAGCCTTCCCCTCTGGGAAAATAATTTTAAACACAAAGAAAAAAATCACCATGGAAACTCCACCTGTAATAATTGTCACAAGCATGTTATAGACTGCCGGGGCCACATATGCAGATGCAACTGGCATCCACAGATTATTAAATCCATTACAAATCAGTGAAATTACCACCCATGCAACAAAATACCAAATTGCCTGATATACAGGATTTCCATGGCTTTTAAAAGTAATATTTCTCTGACGTGGAAAATTGATACACTGTGCAAGAAATGACCCCAATTCATAACTGATAAAATAGCCAAGTCCACCACCGATCAGTATATTTCCCGTTGCATCACGCAATACATTATACCCCAGCAAACTCCATGTAAATTTTACTCCAAACAGATTCATGGAAACCTTTGGCCACATAAACTCTGTACCAGCCAGTCCAATTCCCAAAATCCCTGGTAAAAATGTAAATACAAGATACTGGAATACTGTCACGCCCATACTGAATATAACAAAATAGAATATCTGATAAAGCCATTTTGCAATAGCAGAATGTTTCTCTTCAAAACATTTCCATATTTTTTATATGATTCATCTGCACTTCCCTTCGGCTCCTTTTAATAATTTTTCATATTTCTTATTATTTCTTCTGTTTCTGAAATATCCGCCAACTACTTTTTTTACTCCACGCATAAAGTGTCCATTCACAGCATCGACAATTCCATATACCATTTCCATACTGACTGCCCCGCCGGTCATTTTGGCAATACCTCTAAATGGCATGTTGTAAATAAAAAGAATATTCAGATCCGGCTTTCCCTGTGCCTCACTCTTCTTTTTCATTTTTGTGAGACATCTATATATCAGTCTTGCAAGTCTGCTTTTTGCATAATACATCTGTTAGATTGCATCATTGATTTCCAGATTTCCACTCCATCTTCCATTCGGTATCTCATGACCAAGAAGTTCACGAAATTCCTCATCTGATATTTTCTGCACGATTCCTGTATAATAGTAAGGCATTTTGCCGGATTATAAGGATATCCTTTACTGTTTCCTGTTCTCTCGGTCATACCTGTTAAACGAATATCTGCAACACTGGCACCTACCATAATCTGATAAGTTCCTGTTTCTGTTTCCCACTGTCCTGTTTTTATATTCCAATAACGGAATGTCTTATCATCAAAGGGAATTCTGATCTGTCTGCTTTCTCCTGCCTTTAAATAAACTTTTGCAAAACCTTTCAGTTCTTTTTCCTGTCGGAACACGATTGCATTAGGAAGTCCTACATACATCTGAACAACCTCAGCTCCATCTCTGTCACCTGTATTGGTAACCGATACTTTGATTCCATCCTCTTCTATGATAAGATCAGAATATGTAAATTCTGTATAGGAAAGCCCAAAGCCAAATGGATATTGCACCCGGACTTTTGAAGTATCATAATAGCGATATCCCACATAAATACTCTCGCGGTATTCCGATGTTTTCTCATTACTTGGATAATATCGGAATGCCGGTGTCTGTTCATAAGATATGGGATATGTTTCTGCCAGTCTTCCTGACGGATTCACTTTTCCGGTCAGAATATCCATCGTTGCAGAAGCGCCTGCCTGTCCATTCAGATAGCCATGCAAAATCGCTTTGCAGCAGGTGTGCCATGGCATTTCTATCGCAGATCCTGCACTCAGTATTCCAATAATATTTTCATTCACTTTACTGATATCCTGCAGAAGATCGATCTGGTCCTGCGGAATACGCATATGGGTTCTGTCCAGTCCTTCTGATTCACTGATCTCATCAAGACCAAAGCAGAAAATCACAATATCTGCGTTCATGGCCAAATTTAATGCAAACTTTCTATCATTCTCATCTACATCTCCATTTCTCTGATAGCCTCTTGTCATCCCCAGAATATTCAGATCATATTGTTGCAAAATCGATGACATATCTTCTACTTTTGTTGGATTGACCATAGAAGATCCTGCCCCCTGATATCTGGGTGAAAAAGCAAAATCTCCAATAACAGCGATGGATTTTTTGGTATCCAGCGGAAGAATCTGTTTTTCATTTTTCAGAAGAATCATGCTTTCTGCTGCTGCTTTCCTTGCCAGTTGATGATGTGCGTTTCTGTCAAAGTTTTTATCTGAAGGCTTCTTCCCTGATGTCAGTTCCATCACTGCGTCCACCAGTTCTCCAACTCTTTCATCCAAATCCGCTTCCTTCAGCTTTCCATTTCGGACAGCTTCAATCACTTCTCTTGCAGAATCGTACCCACAGGACGGCATCTCCAGATTTGAGCCGGCAGCAACACCTTTCACATGGTCATTGCTTCCGCCCCAGTCTGTTACTACAATTCCATCAAATCCCCAGTCTTTGCGCAGGATATCTGTCAAAAGATGTTTGTCCTCATTAGCATAAATCCCATTAATCTGGTTATAACTGCTCATGATTGCTTTTGCGTGTCCTTCTTTAACAGCTATCTCAAAACCGGTCAGATAGATTTCTCTTAATGTCCGTTCGTCAACAACTGCGTCCATTGCCATTCTCCGAAGTTCCTGACTGTTAACCGCCAGATGCTTCGGGCAGGCATAAACGCCTTTACTTTGTATTCCGCGAATATATGACGCTGCCATCTTCCCGGAAAGATATGGATCTTCTGAAAAATATTCAAAATTTCTTCCACATAATGGGCTTCTTTTAATATTTAATCCCGGACCAAGCAGGATATTTACATCCATACTTGCTGCTTCCTCTCCAAGAGCCTGTCCAATCTCTTCCCCCAGATCCTGATCCCAGCTGTTTGCTATCGTCGCTGCTGTGGGAAAACAGGTTGCATTCAAGGATGCATTCAGTCCCAGATGATCTCCTGCTCCCGCCTGTTTTCTGATTCCATGCGGTCCACCGGAATGCAATACCAGATGATATATTGTAACTGTAAATATTTCGATGATACAATATGTTTCCCGGGTAATTTGCCCGGGATTTTTTATTGCATTTCTTCTATATATATGTTATCATAACACGTGACCAGAACACACAAAATGGTCAGAAAAAAGAACAATTCTTTTCGCCGCGTAGCTGCGGCGTTTCTTTTTGCCCCGGAGATCCCCGGGGCTTTTTTGTTGGCCGATTACTGGCGATTGCACCATTCCTGCAGAGCGCGTACCATCGCGGACGGGTAGCTGATCACGCCGTCTACCGGTGTGCCGAGCTTTTTCTGTAGCGCACGGATGGTCTGCGGTCCGATATAGCCGTCTTCTGTGGTTCCGGCCCACTTTTGCATAGCTCTGATCAGGTCAGAGCCGCCGGACAGTTCGTCAGACCATTCGGCCGCCGTGATGCCAGCGCAGTATTCTTTATTGGCTGTTGGCTGATTGCTGATCACGCCGTCTACTCCGGTTTTAAAAATCTCCTGTAAGCGTTTGGTCAGCTCATGACCCCATACGCCATCGACTGCGATCGTTTTTGAGTAAGTGCAAAATTTTGCGTTGCAATTGATCCAGCCCGCACCGGATAACAGACGTCCCCAGCTTGTGTTTTGGATCTCTGTCACCGTATAACTGCCCTGATCCGTGATCATGCCAACGATACGGCTGTCTGCGTTTGGCTGCTCACGGATGTTTAGGTCGGTATTGACCTTGTAAATACCAGGCTCATATTTTCCGCTTTCTGGCTGTTCGGCCGCTGCCGCACCATTGATTAAGCTCTTAAATCTTGCCCAATCGCCTCTCTCGATGATCTGGCTCGGGCAGTGCTTGCTACAGATATCATAGTGACGATACACGCGTGCAGCCGGGATGCCGGTCTCTCGCATAATCTCTTTAACTAACGCAACCGTATTCTGGAAAGCCTTTTCGTAGTCGTATCCTGCCTGCACGCACATCTCCACGCCAATGCTGCTACGGTTGCCGTATCTGCCGAACAGGTTATTACCACCATAATTTACGCCCACGTGCCAGCATCCGCGGCTGTGTGGCGCTGCCTGGTACGCTGTTTCTCCGTCATCAACATAATAATGCGCAGACATATTGGACAGCTCACCATTATGCTGCGCTTCTGCGTGTGTACGGGCATCGGCACCCGCACGGAAATTGTCCGTGTTATGGACTACGATGCACCTGGGATCATTTTCTTCATAAGTGTTCTGGGTGCTGATAAAAGATCTGTCAATTTTCATAGCTGATTCCTTTCTGCCAAGCAAATTGCGCCGGCGCAAAAGAAGGACGGTCTTCGGCCGCCCTTACTCTGGTTTCTGTGTCTGTTTAATAATCTGGTTCACATAGTTGCTGAGACCTGCTACCAGGATGCCCTGTGTCACGGCTGTAAAGACTGCCATGGCCGCCTGCTGTCCGGTGCTCACCTCACTAGTAGCCAGCACCCAGGTGGCGCAAAGCACGATGCTCACGCCGCCGAGAATCAGAGGGATATACTTATCCTTTACAGCCTGCGCCTGTTTGAGTGCCATACCAAGGAAATACAGGGCAACTGCCACCACAATAAGTTCCGGTTTCACATAATTCATAATCTGTTCCATATTAATCACCTTTCTTTTTGATATGTAATTCATCAATTTCCTGCTTCATTTTCGTTACCATACCATTTCCGCCCAAGGCATGATATGCCTCGTACATTTCGCAGAAATTCTGATATGCGTACGACGGGATATCTCCAAGCTGCGTGTACTTGCTGTGGTATTCGATCAGCTGGACTCTGAGCAGCAACATAGTTCCTTTACTGTTCGCGTCGCGATCTCTTTTCTGGTTCTTCAGAAGCCAGACAATATACCCCAGTAACGCCGGAAGCGCTATCGTATATGTCTGCATTAATATTTCATTCACTGCTCTGTCTCTCTTTCCCACTATTGAACGCAGAAGAAGGACCGTTTCCGGCCCTACTCAGTTTTTTCCTTTTCTTCCAGCTCTGCAGTGTACTTATCATACTCATCCCAGATGTCGTTCTCGAATTTGTCAACAACATCATCGATATCCTTTTTATTGGCACGATACTTTCTACCGTTGTTGATGTAGCGATTGATGATTGGAACATCCGGATGTTTTGCATCCATATTGGCGTCCATAGACACAACGGTCTCGCCGTCAACTGTGATGATTCCAGAATAATGAATGTCCTTTGTGTAAGTTGCTGATACTGCCATATTTTTGTCCTCCTAAAAATTAATTTGTATCTCCAGAGATATTATCTCTCATGGATTCAAGTTCACTTCTTAGATCCGCAACCTCTACTTCAAGGTTCGATCTTCTTTGCTTTTCGAGTTGAAGCTCATGCGTTATTATCGCAATCAAATTAGTATATACCATACTATAAGTATCAATATAGCTATCCTCAGTGTTCTTCCTGTCGTGGTGTACCAGATCCAGCTCGTCTTCTCGGATTCCGAGTTCTCGCATGGCTTCTACGACATCCTGTGCGACGAATCCATAACAAATGCGCCCATCACCGTCAATCATCCGATACTGAACTGGTTTTAAGCGATCGAACAGCTCTGAATGAATATCCGTCTTATTGATCTTGCTCTCACCGAGTGGAAATATGTTTGTTTTGGCGCGGCGATCGGATGTGACCTGTGGGGAGTTTTTAACAATCAAACGCTCCCATACTCTTCCACTATCTCCCAACATAATCTTTTCGGAGTACGCCTTGGTCGGTGCGAACGCTCCAGTATACACTCCTCCAGACCAGCCACAGCCATAAAATTCGACCTCTGCCTGATAACCTTTCTTCTTTGATTCAAGAATAATGCTACCGTTACCAATATCGAAGTTTGCTTTGTTGTTGGCATCCGAGTAAGTATTTACAACAAAAGAATCGTCAACAGCTCCGGCTATACAGCTTCCAGAAGAACTTGATGTCTCCAATACAGATTCATGGACACCTTTAATATCTACATATTCGCTCTGGATTGACAGAGCCGCATTGCCGGATTTTGTTTCAACCAAAATCTTACCGACACCGCCACATAACTCAATAACCGCATCTTTTGCGTTCTTTCCAAGCTGGATCAACTTATCACCATAATATGCGAGTGTCGTTCCTGCCCGGTTAAGAATCTCAAATGCTGATGCTGAAATCTTAGTCCGATAGCCAGACCAAGATCCGCTGGTTTTATTACCAACTTCCAATCCGGTCCCATCAGTAAACTGCATAAAGTTGGTGGCTGTTTTTGCTGCATTAAAACTATCAACTTGATCTGCTTTCTTACTAAGTTGTACTTGAAAACCATTCGCTGTTTGTTGTAGAGTCGATATATCTCCTTCGGCATTAGAAATCCGTGTTTTCATTGTCTTTGCATCTGATTTTAAAGTGTTAATATCTCCCTGGGTGTTCGTGATTTTTGTCGAAAGACCAGACGCGGTAGATTTTAAAGTCGTGATATCTCCTTCAGCATTAGAAATCCGTGTTTTCATTGTTGTAGCATCTGATTTCATAGTATTAATATCGCCTTGTGCATTAGAAATACTCTTTTGTAGCCCAGAAGCTGTCGCTTGTAATGAACTTACGTCTCCTTGTGTATTGCTTAAATCCGCTCGAATGCTTGTTGCTGTTTGCTCTACTTTTGTGATAGCGGTACTTGTATCTTCTGGTGCAGGAGACCATTCGGAATGTCGATTTCCCTTTTCGACTTTGAACATTTTCCATCGAACAGTTCCACTTTGGACATAATCATGTCTTAGATTAACAAGCCAATATGAATTTTTTATCTGGTCTGCAGAAACGGTTGTCGTATATAAAAATTCTTTCGTTCCGCTTCCAGAAATAGCAATGCTTGGACTTGATGGAAATGCTCCAGAACTCCATCCCGTTACATTTCCACTACCTTGTATCCATACTTTGGCAGTTTGCCCAGTAGCAGCAACAATATTTGAATAATTATAATATAAATGAATCGTAATTTCATCACCTGCAGCAAGACCATCTGTTAAAACGGTTGCAACTGATGGGCAGATATTTGCTGCACCACTAAAATCAGAAAACTCAGAAGAATAAGAACTGGATGTATTTCGAGCAAGATTTCTGCCTCCAATATAAAGAGAATTGAAATCTGTTTGTTTTGTATATGTTTTAGATACTTCTTGTGTGATGCTATCTGCTTTCACTTTAATAGCACTATTCATTTCTGTTGTTGTAGAATAATTGGCAAAATTACCATTAATCTCTTTTTTTACTTGATCTAACTGCACATTGGTAGCACGTAAAGAAATATCATTTGTATTTTGCTGAATTGCTGTTTCGGCAGAAGATATTCTTGTTTCCATCGCCTTAATACGAGATACAATCACATTGCGAATTTTTAATGTTCCTGAAAAATTTCCCCAACTTTCAGTTTGAAGGAATACTCGAAAATATCTTGAATTTACTGGAACGCTAACTACAGAACTAATTTTTGTAGCTGTTGCTGCGGCAGTAGCAGTTGTTCTTGTGCTATAATTAATACCAACGCTTTGTTTTTGAGCATTAAATCCATATAAGCCGATCGCAGTACCTTTATAAGTACTATCTGTTCCTTCATTCGTTGAGTTGCCTTTTACAGAAGTAGAGATTTCAAACTCTATATTAAATGATTCTCCACCCATGCATTCATAATATCCAGAAATAAATTTATCCCTTGACAAAGTTTTTACTGTATACCATTTACCATCTGCCGTATTATCATATATAAAACCAAAATAATCTGCAGTGTCTTCTTTTAATTGTGAATAATTCATTGGATCGCGGCTAAGAATATTAATATTAGTATTATTATTTGTTATTTGCGACTGAAGATTTGTTGACGTCCTTTGTAATTCAGAAATATTGCCTTTTGCATCCGAAATATCTGATTTCATTGTCTTTGCATCTGCTTTTAAAATGTTAACATCTCCCTGGGCGTTCGTGATTTTTGTCGAAAGACCAGACGCGTCAGATTTTAAAGTCGTGATATCACCCTTAGCAGTTTTAAGTTCTGCTTTAATTTCTGTATCTGTTTGAGATAAGGTAGTAACGTTTCCTTGAAGTGTTTTGACATTGGTTTCGATTTTTCCAGCACGTTGGTCAAAACTTGAATATTTGCTCGTTGCGTCATTTTTAGTTTCATATGTAGATGCAACTGTTTGTTTGAATCCTGTAGCATCTTGTTTTATAGAAGCAATGTCTTTTTGGACACTTGTTTGATTGTTTTTGACTGTGGTTTTAACATCGGATACTTCCGAGGTTATTTCGCCAATCTTAGTTTCTTGCGAACTCACTTGATCCCGAAGAGATTTAACGGTTGTGCCATCATAATTATTTACTGCGGTTGTAATATCTGTCTGCCAAACCTTGTTTGTAATTTTCTTGTCGATACCATCCACTTTGCTAGATACACCATTAACTCTGGTAGTTACAGTAGTCAAGGCATCCTTCATTTTGTCATCAGATAATACGATAACCGTCTGTCTGTCTAGCACAACAGATACTTTGTCAGTTTGACTTAATGTACATCGTACACTTTTAATGTTATTTGACGTTGGGGTATAAGTTAAAGATGATTCATTTTTTGAAGAAAGATATGTGGATTTGAAATCACTTCCTGTTGTCGATTCTTCTATTGTAAAAAGACCATGATACGGAATTCTATCGCTTCCATCTTTCTGATAATAAGCATTAAATGTAATAGAAGCAGGAGAGAGTGTTCCATCATATGTTTTGTTTATTACATATGATGATGGTTCTATGGAGTAGATATAGGACAACCCACCATCTTTAGATTTTGCCCAGGTAAAGTTTTTAACTAATGTTTTTCCATTTATACTAAATGTTAAGACTATATTTCCAGTTAATGTTGATTCAGTGCCAAGTGTAGCATTTTTTACGATATTCAAAATTATCGATCCATCATTAGATATTGTACAATTCTCAGTTGACCCAAGAGTCATTCCAGATGGAAGAGTGCCGACTGCTACGTTACATGGTGTTCTTGTTAAACCTCGATATCCTACAAATGATATCTCTATTAACATATCATTAATGACATGCCCATCATATGTACATGGAATATTTTGTGATTCGTTTCCAAGAGATATACTTAAAGCAGGTTCGCCAGGATTTCCTTGACCACCAACCGCACCCGCTTTTGCAAGCGACCAAGAAACTTCTTTCTTAAATACTAATCCATTTACAGAAATTGGTATGGAGAATTTTCCGTAATCTGTTTCAATTTTATTTCCAGCATCGACAGAAAATGTGATTGTATTATTTTTTTGTGTTACCGAAATTCCATTTTTACTTTCAACTGTTCCAATAGTGAAATTACTAACTGCATCTGTACCTTTGAATACCACAACAGAAGTATCAAAAGATTGATCCATTAAAGCAATATTATTTTGATTAGAAACAGAGAATGTTATATTTTCATTTTGAAGAATAACAGTATATGCCGATTCTCCATCGTTACCTTTGATTCTTGTCCATGTATAATCGTTAGGATTATCTGATTCATGTTTTTCAGTTTTGTTATAAGCAATGCCTATATAAACTGCATTGGTTGGATCGTCCGTCAAGCCAGTTCCATTTTTATCTTGTGCATACTTCACCCAGATATATTTAGAATCTGCGGATGTTCCATCTTTTCCATGTTGCAAAATCAACATGTCTAATTCGTTGCTTGATAGTAACATTGCTCACCTCCTTTTTTATGTGTTACATTTTTTCAATTAATGTATCGATATCTTTATCTGTTAACGTATTCGCATTTTCCTTGATTGCATCGATAACATTTGTTCCAATCTTTTCATAAGATTTGCTGAGTAATTTATTTAAAATTGCATCTGCTAATAAATCATAATTTATCTGCTTAAGAGATTTTCCACTATTGACAAATACGCTATCAGAAGAATCAAGCACTTCAGTTGTATTTACATCAATAATATTTTTACTCGAAGCAGAAGTATCTGATGCTGCTTCAACGGAATATAGACTAGTTCCATTTTCATCTTGTAATGTATTTGATTGCTCGTCCGTAATTGACACTTGTGCTACGTCTCCAATATCAACTAGACAACGAATTCTCTTACGTATAATTGATTTATCAACATTAATTGTCAATGTTTTATTATTTCCAACCGTTTTCCAATCACCTGACTCGTTATTTATAATTTGCCATTTGTAAGATATCGGTTCCATAGGCGTAGCACCTTTATATACTTGACATGTACATATAGTACTCGTAATTGTTGTATCATCATCAAACACTACTCCTTTTTCACTGGTGATAATTACAGAAATAGAAGGTTGTCCATCGATTCCATTTAAACTATCCAAAATATGTACAGTTAATACATCGTATAATTTTTTTGTGGAATCTTCGACTTTAATAACTAAAGATTTTTTTGTTGATGGTAATGTTGCAATATAAGAAGATGGTATTGTGATTGAAGTTTTATCCGTAGATACATATCTTGTATTTTCTACATTATCTATATACCATTTACCGATTTTAACATCATTTCTATATTTTGCCGTTATAGTTATATTGTTTGGAGATATAACACCATCTATTTTTCGAAATATCTGTTCACCATATAAGTCTAGTGTACCAATTTTACCCTCTACATTTTCAATCTGATCAGTAATTTGTTGCTTAATTGAAGTGAACTCTGCATCAACTCCATGACCATTAACGATGACTTTCGCCGCGTCAACATTTCCATTCTTATCCGCTTCAATAACATTGAAATTCAGTTTATCTTTAGAAAGAGTTCCATCCGCAACCATATCGTTTTTAATCAATCCATCAGCGATAGCAGATTCTTTAATGCCTTTAGAATCAATTAATACACCTTTACCTGTCTCATCATACAAAGTAAACGTAAAATTATCCTTTGCATCACGACCGATTTGGATACGTACATTATTGTTTTTGTCTTTAAATTGCATCGTGTTACCAACGATAGTAAGTCCACCATCATCGGAAGCAATATTAAATTTATCAGCAGAAATAGTACTTGCTTTTAGCATTGCTACAGTAATATTTGCCGCGATTAAATCACGAATTACTGCATCGTCAACAACAACATTACTAGCAGTAAGATGAATAAGATGTCCAAGTTCTGCAGATATATTTCCAGCCAATAAACTATCAATCGCAGCAACAACTGCGGATAATTCCTTAAAATTACCACTACCTGCGACAATTTTATCAGCAGAAATTAATTTTGACTGTAGATATTCGAAATATCCATTCTCACCATATAGATCAGTAACTTTAATCAACTTGGCATTTAATTCTTGTAATGATATAGAACCACTACCAAGCATACCTGCGAATTCATTATTTATAATGGAAGAAACTTTATTGCTGAATGCACCAGAAGATAAAAGCTTTTGGATTAGCCCAGATGTAAGAGTGATGCCTTCATTGTTTAAGAAATTATTAGACGAACCAGATGCGGAAGATTTACTACCACCAGATGAATTATCCAGAAGATAAGAAATATCAGAAAATCCATTTTTTGTTCGAGTCATATTGGAAAATGTTAATTCGATATTGTTGTCCATTGTTAATGGATTGTATGTCATTTCAATTAAACGCAGTTTTACAACATTATTATTTCCAATCGTTAAATACAAATAATC
>OLXK01001986.1_pt1 | contig 12494 bp, 14 predicted proteins | sample 1674321 | NCBI WGS metagenome assembly OLXK01 (sample SAMEA103958162, study PRJEB25191) | human gut metagenome | reverse complement strand
CGCTGCTCAGGGGGGAGAAAACGAAAGTGATGCCGCTCAGCCTCGTGCTCCTCGGAGTGGACGTGGTGATGGACGCCACCCTGCAACTGGTGCGCAAGGACGACGGGGCACTGATTGAAATCCTCGGTGTCAAGCCGGTGGCTTGACAAACGCCCATCCATTATAACAAGTAAAAAATGTCAAACCGCCGTTTCCCGTTTTCCGGTTCCGGTAGCGGGGAACGGCTTAAATTTTATCCGAACATGAAAGCAATCATAGCAGAAAAACCGAGTGTCGGCATGGATATAGCCCGTGTGGTCGGGGCTACCGACAAGAAAGACGGCTACTGTACAGGTAACGGGTATATGGTCACGTGGGCGTTGGGACACCTGGTGTCGCTCGCCATGCCCGGTGCGTATGGCTACACGAAAACCTCCGCCGAAGACCTCCCGATGCTGCCGGACCCGTTCCGTCTGGTGTCCCGCCAGGTCAGGACGGACAAAGGGATGGTGACGGACATCGCCGCCGCCAAACAACTGAAAATCATCGACAGCGTGTTCGACCGGTGCGACAGCATCATCGTGGCTACCGACTGTGCCCGTGAAGGGGAACTTATCTTCCGCTGGATATATTCCTACTTAGGCTATACCAAACCGTTCAAACGCCTGTGGATCTCCTCTCTCACCGACGAGGCCATCCGCGAGGGTTTGGCGAACCTCCGGGACGGCAGCAACTACGACAGCCTGTATGCCGCCGCCGACTGCCGGGCAAAGGCGGACTGGCTGGTGGGCATGAACGCGAGCCGCGCGTTGGCGATAGCTTCCGGCTCGGCGAACAACTCCATAGGACGTGTACAGACCCCGACGCTCGCCATGATATGTGCCCGCTTCAAGGAGAACCGGAATTTCGTCTCTACCCCTTACTGGCAGCTGCACCTCACGCTGAAACGGCAGGACGCGCACCGCATGTTCATCCACACGGAAGAGTTCAAGGAGAAGGATGCGGCAGAGGCGGCATACCGGAAAATCACTTCCGGTTCTGTGGCAACAGTCACTGGGTCGGAACACAAGAAGACTTTCCAACAGGCCCCGCTTCTGTACGACCTGACCACGCTTCAGAAAGATTGCAACGTCCATTATGACCTGACAGCGGAGAAGACCCTCTCCATCGCCCAATCCTTGTATGAAAAGAAGCTTATTTCTTATCCGAGGACGGGAAGCCGCCATATCCCGGAGGATGTCATGCTGTACATTCCTTCCTTGCTGGGAAAAGTGGTTTCCATGCCGGAATTCAGGGAATACGGACAGTCTTTCGACCTGTCCAGTCTGAATACCCGCAGCGTGGATGACACGAAAGTGACCGACCACCATGCCCTTATTATCACGGGTATCATCCCCGAAGGGTTGTCCGAGGCGGAATCTACCGTTTACACCCTGATAGCCGGAAGGATGCTGGAAGCATTCTCGCCACCCTGCGAGAAGGAACTTTTGGTCATGGAATGTGCCTGCGAGGGAATGGCGTTCCGTTCCCGCTCTTCCTCCATTGTCAGACCGGGCTGGCGCGGCGTGTTCGCCAGAAAGGAGGACAGGGAGAAGGACGAGCCGGAACGTGACGGAGGGACGGCGGAGTTTGCCGAAGGCGAGACTGTTCCGGTCATGGGACACGGGATGGCGCAGAAGAAGACCCTGCCCAAGCCGCTGTTCACGGAGGCCACCCTGCTGGCGGCGATGGAGACCTGCGGGAAAAACATCACGGACGAACAGGCGAAGGAGGCCATCAAGGATTTGGGCATAGGCACACCCGCCACCCGTGCCGCCATCATTACCACCCTTGTCAAACGTGACTATATCGCCCGCTCCGGCAAAAGCATCATCCCGACCGAAAAAGGGATGTATATCTATGAGGCGGTGAAGGACATGCGTGTGGCGGACGTGGGACTGACGGGAAGCTGGGAGAAGACCCTGGCGCAGGTGGAGGGGCATACCCTCGATACGGAAACCTTCATGCAGTCCATCCTGGATTACACCCGCAGGGCAACCGAAGAGATCCTGCGTCTGGAATTCCCGGCCATGCAGGAAAGGGCGTTCACCTGCCCCAAGTGCAAGACGGGGAAAATCATCCTCCGTTCCAAAGTGGCCAGGTGTGACCATGACGGGTGCGGGCTGCTGGTGTTCCGCCGTTTCCTGAACAAGGAACTGACCGACCGGCATCTTGAACAGCTTTTCTCATCCGGCTCCACCCGGCTTATCAAGGGTTTCAAGGGTAAGAAAGGATGTTCTTTCGATGCGGCACTCACCTTTGACGACAGTTTTAACCTGAAACTTTCTTTTCCCAAGCCCAAAGGTGCAAAAGGCAAATGATCCCGCCATTCCAATTCTGCGGGCAAAGGTAGCGGAACCGCCCGTTTCCACCTGCAAGGTCGGGCCTTGCAGGTTTCGGGGAAAATCATCCTCGCCCCGCTCCGGTATTTTCCCCGAAAACCTTGCCTGTGGAGGCGGTCCGCTCTCCGGCCCCCGAAATTGGAAATGACATGTTTCACCCATTAACAATATACGGTCATGAAAACGAGGGAATATATCGGAAAACTGACAACAGGCAAATGGACAAGGATGACAGTATTGGCCATCGCGGCCTTCATCGTGTTCGGTTATCTGTATTCAAGAGGCGTGTCGCCCGTGTGGACGGCAGTCGCCATCGTCTGTTTCAGGGGATTCTTCAGGTTTCTCTATAAGGTAGCCTGCTTCCTGGTGGCAGCGGCGATACTTTTTTGTATCCTCAGCTACCTGGTATTCTGATTCCACCGGCATAAAATATAGGAAGATGGAACAAATACGGCATATAAACCGCTGCAATACCTTGCAGGACAGGGCTGTCCTCACGGAGGACGGCTCTTTTTGTGTTCCATGCCTTATGGAAACAGGGATAATGAAAACACGTTCGGAAAGGAAAGGGAGGCATATACAGCCATTGACAGACCGGAGAACTACCGGGCAAAGTTGGCAAACGCCTCTTTTCGGACGGCAAGGCCGGGCCCTCCGGGTTTCGGGGAAAAATCATCCTCGCCCGGAGGGCTTGCGGTATTTTTCCTGAAAACGATGCGGAAGAGAAACACTCGATAATACAGGCATTGAAAACCAGCCATGGGAGTCGCAAACAAGCAGCAGGCATACTGCATATTGATCCGTCCACACTATATCGGAAAATGAAAAAATATGGATTGAATGACAAATAACCGTCATTCCATATTTCTGTTTGGAATAAAATGCCTACATTTGCATATGATTGGAAATCCTTGTAATATAGGAATGACAGTCACAACATAAGGAGAAAATATCGGCATTGCTTTAAGCCTTGCCGAACATTACAACATAAGTCGCAAGACGTCTCAGGTAGAAATCTGGTAAATTGATATTGTAGAGGCTTTTGCGTGTAGCTTATGCTATGTCCTATAGCGTGAGCTCATGCATGATTCTACAATGGGCTTACCAGAGCCTCTACCTGATAGTGCGTGAGTTTCACGCTTTTCATTTAGAGGAAAAAAGGTATGGCCAAGTTACAGGTTCTGATAGCAATGACATTAGACGGTTCCATTCCGGCGGAAGACGACCCCTTATTACAATGGATGAGAGACGACAAGGACGGATTCTCATACGGGCGCGACAAATGTACCCGCCGGCTCTATCCGGGTTATCCGCTTGTGGATTTCATGTGCGAGAAAGACATGTCAGACCCATCCATCCTTTATCAAGCCGAGATACATGACGAAGAAAGCATAGAACTTTTGCGTGGTCTCTCAGTTTATCATCTCATAGATGAAATGATCATTTTCCTGTTTCCTTCCACTCGTCCGAACCATAAATCCGTCTCAAAACATCTGCCACGTGGAGAGTGGAAAACCGTAAAATCCAAAACATTCAAAAACGGAATTTGTCGCCTGGTTTATTGCAAGACATTGCAATAAGGCATTGCAACATATTGCATTTGCAATACTTCCATCAGTCTCATTTTTATGGGGCTGATTTTTTATTTTCCTATTACTCAATGACTTGTCATGCTTTTATGTGGCGATATGTTCCGTTGGTCTATGTTTTGGCCTATATCATAATGAAACCTGTTGCGCAACACGGTGTAAAAAATGGAATTATTACACTAAAAACAGAATTCATTATGATACAGATAAACAGGGAGACATTCCAGATGATGCTCCATCAGATAATGGAACGGTTTGACAGGATAGATGACAGGCTGAACCGCATGAACAGGCAGACGGCCGCTCTTGAGGGTGACAAGCTGCTTGACAACCAGGATATGTGCGAGCTCCTTGGTGTTACCAAGCGTACACTTGCACGCTACCGCCAGAAGAAACTCGTCACCTACTACATGATTGACGGACGTACCTATTACAAGGCTTCGGAAGTCCAGGACTTCCTGAGCAGGAAAGGAAAGGTACTTCCGGCAAAAATTAAAAAGGAACTCGGTATTCAATTCTAACAAAACGGCAGTATGGAAATTATATGTATAGACAAACGGACATTTGACGAACTGGTTGTCCGATTCAGCATGATAGAGAAAAAAGTCACTGGTATATGCAATCCGGCCAAAGATGCAGGACTGAAAAAATGGATGGACAATCAGGAGGTATGCGGGATTCTCCGCATATCAAAGAGAACGCTTCAGGTATATCGTGAGAAAGGGCTGTTGCCTTTCACCCGGGTCAAGAACAAGTTCTTCTACAAGCCGGAAGATGTGCAAAACATGTTGGAATCAAGTTATCACCCACAAAAAAGAAAGCCATGAGTTACGATCTTATAGACAGAAAGGACCAGCGGATTGATACTATTTTCAAAGGGCTGGAAAACATGGAGCGTATGATAGACGCAATAAGGACGGCTCCGAGACCCGCATTCCACAGTGATTATTTCCTCACGGACGAGGAACTTTCAAAGCTGTTGAAAGTAAGCCGGCGTACCTTGCAGGAATACCGGACCCTCGGCGTGATACCTTACTACCTTGTGCAGGGAAAAGCCCTTTACAAAGAGTCAGACATACAGAAAGTTCTTGACGACGCATATAAAAGATGCAGGGAAGAACAGCGATGGGTATGAAACAATGCAAAAGAAACGGCCTCGTTACAAGGTCGTTTATTTTCTGATAGCTGGCTTTGGGATTTTCGTCTCTGTTTCCTTACTATAATATCCTCCTCATATAAGCCGGATGTTTGGCTTAGACCAGCTGCCTTCAGACGTTTCATGTCTTCATCTACTTTCTTGTCGGTGACTTTAGCATAAAGCTGCGTAGTTTCAATTCGCATATGGCCCATCATTTTACCGACCGTTTCAATTGGAATGCCCATTGAAAGAGTTATATGAGTTCCGAAATTGTGTCGCGCCTTATGGAATGTGAGTTCAAAACCGTATACCTCACCTAACTTACGGGTAAGCATAATGAAATACTCACGCTTGTATAAATTGAAAACCTTGTCATCATGACGCTGTTCCCGATACTTTTCAATTATCTTCAACGGAATATCCAACAGCCGTACAGAAGACAATGTCCCTGTTTTCTGACGTTGGATATGAATCCACCACGAACCATCCTCAGATTGTATAATATCATTAACAGTCAGTCTTTTCAAATCTGCATAGGCAAGTCCGGTAAAGGTGGAGAAAATGAACATGTCTCGGACAAACTGAAGCTGTGGCTTCTCGACCGGGGTTGTAAGCAGTGTCTTCAGATCTTCCAATTTCAGATGACGACTTTTCCGTTTGGGTAATTCCGGATGAAGACGACAGTAAGGATCGCGGCGTATTGTTCCCTGACTGACAGCCCTCATAGTCATCTTCTTCAGTCTATAAAGGTGTTCATGTACTGTCTTCGGACTTAAGTTCCTGTTCGTCCTGAGAAACAGTTCAAAGTCATCATAAAAAACACGATCAAGATTCCGTAAAAGAACATCCTCTATACCACGTTTTTCCTGCACAAAAGCAGAAAGGTGCTTATATGAGCGCAAGTAGGAATCATAACTTTCCTTTATCCGATCCACCCCGATACGCTTCTTGAACTCCTCGTTATGCTCTCTGAAAAGAGCCAGCAGAGTTAGCGGTTTCTGACCGACTCCCATCACAGCATTCTTTACCTGCTCTGCCGTAATAAATCCCAGACTGTTCTTAATCCGCCTATAATGCTCCTTGATTTCTTTTGTCAGATCATCAATGGCCCGGTTGACGGTAATAGCATTCTCACTGCGGCCGTCAGCCCGTCCCTTTTCCGGATTCCAAACGGCAGGATTGACAGACACTTTCGTTCCTATCTGTTCCCATTTGGCATCTATGCTTATCTTGCACAGCAGCTGACATGTTCCGTCTTTACGGATTTTGGTACGGTTTATATAAAACAATATCGCAAATGTACTGCGACGTTTGATTTCCATATTATCAGTATTTCTTTTCATAATCCTATTTTTTGCCATTATCAAATAACTACAGAAAACCTCTCAGCAATTTTTTTATCCAATGCTTTTGTATCTGTATCTATCTTATTGTCTGTAACCTTTGCATAAAGCTGTGTAGTACCAATTCTGCTGTGTCCCAACATCTTGCTGACCGTTTCAAGTGGTACACCATGGGAAAGGGTGATTTCGGTCGCATAGGTATGACGGGCCACGTGGAAGACCAGCTTGCGTTCTATGCCACAGAGTACGGCTATCTGTTTCAAATAATGGTTCAACGAACTGTTGGAATACATAGGAAGAAGCTTTCCCTCAGGAGCCACATCCCGGTACTTTTCAATGATATGAAGCGGCAATTCCATAAGCGGTATTTCAAAATCTACACCGGTTTTCTTGCGTGAACTCCTAATCCACCAAATGCCATCTTCAGCAAGGGAAAGATTCTCATTTGTCAGCATACACATATCGCTATAAGGAATACCAGTATAGCAGGAAAACAAAAACAAATCCCGTACATGATAAAGGGTGCGACTATGCAAAGGGGTGGTCATGATTCTGTTCAATTCCTCTGTTGTAAGATATTTTTGTTCCGATTGCGGATGCGTCGGTTCATAACCCACAAAAGGAAACGCTGTAATGATACCGTCCGCAATCGCTTCTCCGACAATTGTTTTCAGCCTTACAGTAAGATTTACAATCGTTCCTGGAGCCAAATGACATTCCGTACGCAAATGCAAATCGAATTTTTCAATGAAAGAACGGTCTAATGCTGCAAAAGGAATGTCTGACAACTTGTATTGTGACTGTAAGAAACGAACCAGATGATCATAGGAATTTCGATAACCGTTCAAGCTGCTTTCCGTCCGGTTAATCCCAACACGTTTCTCGAAATTTCTCATGAAAAGCCTGAAATAGCTTAACAAGGTTTCCTGTTCCGAAGCCATTCCCAAAAGCTGGTGTTTTACTTCTTCTGCAGTAACAACTTCACGGTTTGCGGATTGTTCCGCGTAGGCTAAGCACCCGGCGCCTTACCGTATTTCTACGGCAGGTTTCCAAGAACTCGCCCCCGAACCGGACTTACACCTCTCGGCGTATCCGGCTCTCCACTAATTTTTTTCAGTCTAAACTTTTCCCAGATGCCGCAGCCTGTGGCAACTCGGACACAACGCAATGGTCTTGCGTTTTCGGGCTGACATGAGCCGTTTCCAACTCTCTTTCCCTTTCAGGTCTTTGAGGTTGCGGACATGGTGCATAATCAGCTTGCCCGTTGCCCCACACAATTCGCATTTTTCCGCTTTGAGCCTGTCCGTCAAATTGGTTCGGCTCACGTCTGCAATAGAGTACGGTTCGATGTCGCAGCTTCCGTTGAACGCCGTTGTCCGGCGTTTGAAACTTGTCTTGTAAAAGGTTCGGGACTTGATTACCCCTTTCTGCTCGTACTTTACGGTGAACAGTTTGTTGAGACGGTACTTTTTGTTGATTTTTCGTACCGTGCTCCTATATTTGCCCGCAAATGTTTTATACATGCTGTACTCCATGATATATCTGAAGTTGTGCAGTACGACGCAGTTGTTGGCGATCAGGTAATAGTTGCAAAATCCCACTGTTTCCCGATTGTATCGGTCGAGGATTTCAAGATCGTCGTTGAATATCAATCCTGAACGGCATTTGGGTTTCCAAATCTCTTTCCCGTTGCGGAGCTTGATTTCCATAGCTCCGTATTCCAGAAGTTTGTCCCGCAGCGTTGCCATGCTGACATTCAGCCGGACACGCTTGCCGTAGGTGCGTCGCAGACGTCCTTGCACATCCCGTCGTTGATGATTGTTCCGTGTTACCGTAATCTCATATCCGAGAAATTTCGCCGATTTACCCGTATGGGTTATCAGCGTCTTTTCTTCGGACAGTTCGAGGGCGAGGCTTTCGGATAGGAATGATTTAATATCCTCCTTTATCCGCAGTGCATCCTCTTTGCTACCGATTACACCCAGAATAAAATCGTCGGCGTAACGGATGTATTTGAGCCTGCGGTAACTTCCGTCCATTTCATCTCCGCTTGGAAATGCTGCACGTTCCTGTTCGATGGCTTTGAGTCTTGCGACCAAAGCCGCCTTCTCAGTCCCGTCTTTTATCTTTTTCAGTTTCCGCACAGTCCGTTTTCGTTCATTGGCCAAATCGTTGCTCTCTTTGCCCGGCCTGCATTTGGTTCCCATGTCGAAATGTCGGATATACTCTTTCACGTACTTGTCTAATTTATCGAGGTATATATTCGCCAGAATCGGGCTGACGATACCTCCCTGCGGCATTCCGCTGTAAGTGTTGTGAAACGTCCAATCCTCGACGTATCCCGCTTTCAGGAATTTCCGTATCAGACGGATAAAACGGTCATCTGAAATGCGCTCCCGCAGGATTCCGACAAGTACATCATGGTCAATGTTGTCGAAGAACCCTTTGATGTCGCCCTCGATAAACCATTTCGCCCCGCTGAACGTCTTTTGAATATGAAGTAATGCAGTGTGACAGCTCCGTTTAGGTCGGAAACCGTGCGAGGTGGTCTCAAAATGTCCCTCGTAAATGGCTTCCAGAATCATGCGGACTACCTCCTGCACCAGCTTGTCTTCAAAAGCCGGTATTCCCAGAGGGCGCGTTTTCCCGTTTTTCTTCGGGATATGCACCCTCCGCGACGGGTGAGGCTGATAACTTTCGTCTTTCAACGAGGCTATCAGCGTTTCGATCCGGGCAAGGCTCATCTCGTCGATACTGCGACCGTCGGAGCCTTTGGTCGTACTGCCTCCGTTCGATGCGATCTTTTGGTAGGCAACATAGAACAACTCTTCGTTGAACAGAATCCGGTAAAGGCGTTCGAACTTGTAGCTCGAATCCTTACTGTGTTCGTTCAGACTGTTTAATACTCTTTCCGGACTTCTCATAATGTCTCTCACATTATCCATTAAATTGTATTAAAGAAAATTAGCTGCCTCCCTTCGCCATGTGCAGGGCGTTACCCTGCCCGGACTACTACGGAGGCTCCGTTACCGTGCCGGATATTCAGAGGTCTGCACCTCATAGCCTTACGGCGTTCCGGTTTAGGTAATCCCCGTTTACTTACTTAGTAACTGTTGGCATGATGGATTGTCGGATGCGATTTCCGTCCTTTACCATTTATCATGGTTGCTCTGCGGCAAGTTCTTGCTGGCATCCGTACCTGTACACCGGAGCAGTACCGCAGTATGACGATTTCAGTTACCTTACGTCATAGCCTTCAAGTAGAGCAGCTCGGACTGTCGTTCAAACAATTCGGTTTTCATCCTCATATCCATCGTTTCATCTTGCCGTTCAGTGGCAGTCTGGTAACTGACTGACTTACGACGTTCCCGACATGCTACACTCCCCGTCCGGTTTCCCTTTCGGATAAGTCGGGTGATGATAGGTTTTTCAAAGAACACTTACCTAATCCCTTGCCAGTGGGATATTTACTAAGCAGCTTGTACGGGCGCACATAGATACTGAAAGCAGCTGCACGTATTTCATCCAGCCTGTTATTTATGTCTCGGGCCGCAGCGCTTTTCCCACAGGCACGTCCAGATAACCACAAAGACTGTGGCACACGAAGCTTAACACTGAATGCTGTTTCAGAGTACTTGCCGACAATAAGCCGTGCCATTACGGGACAATTTCCCTTGGCATCCGCCTCGCTCTTTTTAAGGTAGAACGAAACCTTTACATCTGTTTGATTCATAATCTGTTCCATTGTTTGCAAAATTAACGGAGACAGAGTTAATCATCGGCATGTAAAATATCGTCAAACATAGACAAAGCTATCACCATTGACTTCCGGAACCTATATTTTTCATATCTCAAAAAAAATAAGTACCTTCGCTAAGCCAAAATGATAAAACTGCGTTCTTTATGGTCGGAGCAAAAAGGATTTTCAAACAACTCCATACAACTGGAATGGGCAACGGATAGGTAGCAATTTTTCCGCTTAACTATTCAAAAAACAGCTTCAAAGCACACGTTTACAAATGCGGAATAATGCTGCGTATCTCCCTGAAAACCCAATAGTTTACATTATTTTTCCTGAATCCATCCATAATCGGGCGAGTTTCACTATCTTTGTTACAGCAGTCTGTGAGGATTGCTGACATTTTTGGGATAAAAAGCGCATCGGCTTTTTTTCTTACCGCCGAAAATTGGACACTTTTGTGTAACGTAAGGAATAAGGGTTGATGCTCTCGCTGCTTTCCAGCGTGGGCATTTGCCGCATTCTACGTTACGGGTCGTCCAATACCTCGGCGGTGGAGCAGCAAGTCTGCCCGCGCTTTTTTTCCGGACCAAGCAAGTTTGGAGAAATGAGAAGATGTGAGCGGAAAATGTTGAAATGCAATGCTGAACTTGTAGATATCGTATTCCGTCTGATGTTCGAAACGTTTTGGGTGGCCCCTTACGACCTGCGGCGGGATTTCCCGGTGCTGGTCAATTTCGAACGTCATGCGCGCCATGCGTCGGTGCTGTTGGGTAAAATCGACTTCGCCTCGGCCTCCGGGGCGCAGATATACGAATTGGGAAAGACCGTCGCAGCGCTCGACCGGGCCGTCCGGCAGATCGCCGAAGCGCGGCTGTTTTCGCCCGTGGAGTGTGCCGAGGCGCAGGAACTGGTCGGACGCATCCGGAATGCGCTGCCTGCGGCCTGCGCCGCCGGGCTTGCGGCGGCTCTTTCGCACGATTCGGAATAGCTGCGGGATGCCGGCTCCGCCCGGCCCCTGCGACCGTAGGTCGCAGGGATTCTGTCATGCACCCTCGCCTTCGCTCGGGATAACCGCGCTCCGTGATTTCCCGGGCGGCTCCTCCTGCCGCCGAAATTACGTCGCATCCCTCGCCTTCGCTCGGGATAACCGCGCTCCGTGATTTCTTGGGCGGCTCGGCAAAAGCCGGAAAAACCGGAGCCGGTTTAAAACGCAACGGACCCCGCCTGGGAAATGAATTTCCGGCGGGGCCTGATGCGTTTTAGTCCTTCGGACTTTATTTTCCGGCTTTTGCGCTCGCCTGGCGGCGAAATTCACCACAGACGATGCCCGTGGCCATGGCGACGTTGAGCGATTCCGAACCCCGGCGGTCGGCCGGCCAGGGCGGGATGAAGAGTTTCTGCGTGACGGTGCGGGCCACGGCGTCGGTGATTCCGCGCCCTTCGTTGCCCATCACGACGATGCCCGCCGGCTTCAGTTCGGTTTCGTAGATGTTCGCTCCTTCCAGAAAGGTTCCGCAGACCGGAAGTCCCAGCGCGGCGGCCTTCGAAAGCAGCGCCGCGAGGTCGGTGTAGTGGACCCTTACGCGGAGGATCGCCCCCATCGTGGCTTGTACGACCTTGGGGTTGAAACAGTCGGCCGAGGCTTCGGAGCAGACGATGTCCGTGATGCCGAACCAGTCGGCCAGCCGGATGATCGTGCCCAGGTTCCCGGGGTTCTGCACGTCGTCGAGCGCCAGCGTCAGCCGTCCCCGCAGCCGCTCCGGCTTCAGGTCGCAGCGGGGGATTTCGACCAGCGCCAGCGAGTTGCTCGGGGTTTTGAGCAGCGAGAGCCGCTCCATGTCGCGCGGGGCGACGGTCTCGACCTCGGGCCCGTTGAAAACCCCTTCCAGCGAGAATATCCTGCGTACGGAGAGATGCGATGCGCGCAGTTCGCCGATGAGTTTCTCCCCCTCGGCGACGAAAAGTCCGTGCTCCGTGCGGCCGCGTTTGTCGGCCAGCGCGCGGACGAGTTGTATGTCGGCTTTTGTCATCGTTGTTTTTCGATGGTGTAGGTGGTTCCTTCGGTCGCCGGGTAACTCTCGGCAAAGAGCGTCCGCGCCTCCTCGACCAGCGGCGTTTCGTCCTTGTAGCGCGACGAGTAGTGGCCGATCACGAGCCGCCGGGCGCCCGCTTTCAGGGCGGCTTTCGCTGCGTCCGTCGTGGTCGAGTGCCCGCGGTCGCGGGCGCTCCGCTGTTCGGCGGCGGCATAGGTCGCTTCGTGGTACATCAGATCGACTCCCCGGCACAGTCCCGCGGCCTTGGCCGAGTAGTTCGTGTCCGAGA
>OLXK01001975.1_pt1 | contig 12566 bp, 12 predicted proteins | sample 1674321 | NCBI WGS metagenome assembly OLXK01 (sample SAMEA103958162, study PRJEB25191) | human gut metagenome | reverse complement strand
TTTTAATTTAGTGGTTCGTCGGTATGGATACGGGTACTGCGAAGATTCAACCCGTGTATTCACAATCAAAAAAATTGATCATTGGCACTCAAAGATAATACAGAGTTGCGACTTCGCCATTGTTAACAACTATACCGACAAAACCGGTACCGTGCTCCAACAGTACATACGCTTCAACAAGGAACAGCGCTCATATGTTTGGGCTGATCAGACCAAGGGATACTATACGAAACCCAAAGAAGTTTGGCTGAAAAAGCATGGGTGTTGGGCTGAAGTCCTTGATCGTTATCTATACAAAAAGAACAATAACGAGGGCTTGGTAAAAAAATCACGCGCCTTGTACGCTGAAGCGATAAATGAGATTTATACAAAATATAAGGTAAAATAATATTGTGTGATTCCGTCGATGACGCTTTGGAAAGAGATCTAAAAAATTGAGTGATGCTACGGAATTTTTTAATGTGGTCTTTAATTATTTCGTCTCATGCACAAACAGATTTCGAAAGAAATCTATTGAAATTCAGAGAGAAATATAGTACAATAAACGCATATACTTAGCGTTAAATTGTTGAGGTTTGGGATTGTAGGGACGCAAAATAAGATTCTATAACACTTCCAAAGAGTAACACGGAGAACAAAAGGCAAATATCTTTTGACATGATAGTGCTATTTTGTTTTCTCCATATAATTTTGACGGGCAATTAAAGACTGGTCCTTTACCTGAGAATAAGGAATTATACCGAAGTGGGAATACAGACTTTCTTCAAACTGGAAGCATATAGTAATTTGTGAAATATATAATATTTATTCGGAGGTACATTATGAACAACTCGCATATAGCAACAGCTGTTGCGCTTAGAGATTTAAATTGCTTTACTCTAGAAACAATTAACGATAGAATTCTTTTGCAAAAAAAGGTGTATTTGGCACAGGATATTGGTTTGCCCTTGGGGTATGGATATAGTTGGTATATTCATGGTCCATATTCGACTGATCTTACGGCGGTAGCGTATCAAATTATTCCCGAAGGAGATACTTCGATTGAAAATCAGTCACTTAGAGAGCCTTATGCCTCAATGATTAGAAAAGTAAACTCATTGGAAAATGTTATTGATGAGCAGAAATTGTCGATTGGTGTGGTACAATGGTATGAATTGATTGCCTCAATTGCCTATTGGTACAAGCGCGGATACAATACCGAAGAAAAAATTATAGAAAAAATACATGCTACAAAGCCCCAATTTACAGCGCAACAAACCAAGACGGGTTATTTATCCTATGTTGATTTCATAACCGCTGCATAAGGAGACACTGAAATGCAAGATTCGTATGCAGCTGAATTTAATTATAAGATAATAAATGACCCAATATACGGATGCATTAATCTTTCCAAGACAGAAGTACAACTACTTGATACTAGAGCTATGCAAAGGTTGAGGCGAATCAGGCAAATGGGGTTCGCCTCATATGTTTTCCCAAGCGGAGAGCATTCAAGATTTGTGCATTCCTTAGGCGTTCTTTGCATTATGGGAAAAATGTGCGAACACCTTTATCGGCAGTATGGTGAAAACGAAGATTCTAGCACAAATTTTACTATAGAAGACGTACGCAAGGTTCGTATTGCGGCACTATTACACGATGTGGGTCATTTTCCTTTTTCGCACCTGAGCGAATGCGTTTATAGTTATATAGACAATGTAAAGACAACAGACAAAATGGTAGAGGGCCTCAGTACTTCTGCTGACGACAATACATCTCTTTTGAGTGATATCGCAAACTTCAAAAAGCGAAAAGCGAAAGATCATGAACATATGGGGGCTGAGGTTATACAAAATGATCCGGAGATTCACGCTATTCTAGAAGGTATAGGCGTATCGCCTGAAGAAATAGGACAGATAATCATTGGAGATACGCAAGCAAAACCTGTATATGCGCAGTTATTGCATTCAAGTTTAGATGCAGATAGACTAGATTATTTACTTAGAGACTCCAAACAGGCGGGGGTTTCTTTTGGAAATGTCGAGTTGGAGTATATCCTCCGTCAGTTAAGGATTAAAAGTTGTGTTCTTCAAAGAGACAATGGATCAGAAGAAGCAATAGATCTTGTAGTTTTCGATATACGGGGTCAACATGCTATCGAACACTTTTTGATGGCAAGGTATTTTCATTATTCTCAAGTGGTACAGCATAAAACTTCTTCTGCTTTTGAAGCAATAGCGAAAGCTCTGGAATATAAGGTCTTGACCGCATCGACAACACCATATCAGACATATGATGATATTGTTGGCTTAATTGGAAGTGACGATTTTTATCAATTTACCGACGACTACATGTGGGAAACAATAAGAAATTATTGTGAAAAATCAAAAGATCCGTATATAGTGGCACTGTGGGAATGTTTAAGTCAGAGAAAAAAGCCAACACATGTTCTAACTATGACTGATATTATACCGAAGGCAGCAGCTAATTCTATGGCTAACCCCGTCAATGACTCGGTATATTTGTTAGTAAAATGGTTAATTCAGAATATGCACTGTGATCTAGCAGCGGAAATCGGAATAAATCCTGCAAATATAGGATTCGTTGAATCAAAAGTAAATCTGGAATCCATCCCATCTCATTTAAGAGCGGAAGATTGTTCGTTGGATAAGTTTCCAGACGACATACGTGGAGCCATTCGAATTATTGATAAAGAAGGAAGAATATCATTTCTTGCTTCTGACAACAAATCGTTGATCAATAAGATGGTTGACTTCACTTCAAACACGCTTGATGCCTTTGTTATCGGGGATATCTGTGAGGAAAAGGCTGAAGAATTAAAAAAACTAGTTTTATCGAAAGCACGACAAAGCTAACATTTTGATCAGAGTCCAGCTTTTCGATCAGCATAATGCGAGGACATATAATACGTCTTTGTGGTGATATCTTTTTCGGTGCAACAAGCCATATCGAGTGTTCATAACCAACCTGAGAGTTGGATGTGGACACTCGATTTCTTTTTGTCTTTTTGTGCCTCTTTGTATGTATGAGCAGGAATTGTCCTGCTCTTTTTTTGTTATGCCGATCGTGCGTTCGGAACATATTCCACGGCAACGCCCTTGCGGGTTTCTTCTCGGTAGTTGTACCTGCTCCCAAGGCTCGGCAGTTCCAGATACCCTACAAACTTATAGTGTATGTGGCAAGCTGCTATGCAATGGATAATTTGCTGCGGCAAAAGCAAAACAATTTCTTTGACGATGATAAGGTTATAGTGTGTGCGGGAACAAAGGCGGGTATAGGCATAGACGCATTAGCACCCGTGCTTAACGCTATGGGCGACCCGCTTAAAACAAAAACTATTACGCTATCCTGCGGCAAACTTACACCCGGCGTTACGGTAAGACCGTGGGCGGGCGTGTTTATGCTGCGCAACTTAAAATCGCCCGAAACATATTTTCAAACGGCATTCCGTGTGCAGTCGCCTTGGGAAATTAAAGACGAGCACGGCAATCGTGAGGTTGTAAAGCAGGAGTGCTATGTATTTGACTTTGCTTTAGAGCGTGCGCTTCACCAAATTTCAGACTATTCCTGCCGCTTAAAGGTGGATGATACAAGCCCCGAACAAAAGGTTTCGGAATTTATAAGTTTTCTGCCGGTGCTTGCGTTTGACGGGTCATCAATGAACAGAATAGACGCACAGGATATACTGGATATTACATATGCCGGAACATCCGCCACATTGCTTGCAAAGCGCTGGCAAACCGCGTTGCTTGTTCATGTTGATTTGCAGGCAACGGTATCGGTTAGTAAATATCGTACAAGCTGCGTTTGTTCATCACGGGAAAGGACACGCGTTTCCCGGCGGCTTTCCTTCGGGTAGTTAATTTCAACCGCAGGAAAAATCCCCGGCAGTTGTGCGGCAGTGTGTTTCAGTACACCGTGCAGCACAACTAAAATGTCATGTGCGGTTTTGACGGCAAGCTCGTCCTCAAACAGCAGCTCATGGCTAAAGTCATCCACAACTCCTGTAGTAATTCCCAACGGAAAGCATCCACCCAGCTTCGGCTTGATATGCTTTTTCAAAACCGTATCATACTTGATGTAGGTGGATTCCCGTATTTTGCTTTTTCGCAAGCGCAACCATTCGTCGCAGTAGAAAGCAAAGCGATGTCGTGTGCCGGTCTGCGGTGTCGGTTTGCCTGCAAGCAAAGCCACCTTGTGTTTTGTAACTTATTCTTTTGCCTCCTTGTAGGTTTTACCGTAACAAAAGCCGTACTTGATTTTGCCGGACAGTTCATAGCCATTGATATACCGAATCTCCCACCGTCCGTCTTTTCTCTTGAAAATGTTTTCACCCTTCTTCATCGTTTGAAGCCTCCTATTTTTATTGTCCGACTGGACAATCTATATTTTAACGAATATCTGACTGCCCGTTTGACTGTTAATGCCCCTTCGCTCGGTAGCATTTACTTATTGCGTAACGCTTTTTGACAACCAAAAAACCGAACTTTTTTTGGAAAATGGCAAAAACCCGTTGATTTTACTTGATTTTTTCGCAGAACGGTGCTATAATATTTCCGCTTAATGGGTGAATAGCCCTCACAGAGTGACTAACTCTATGATAGAAATTATAATTTTATATTTCCCGTATTGACGGGAAATATATTTTGCGACATTTCATAAAGGGCTTTAAGTCATGGCAAAAATTGATGAAAGGAAGCGCAGCATGGCTTCGCAGAGAACCCCGGAACAGTTAAAAACCATTATTCTCAAAACGACGCAGCATCTTGTTGCTGTCGGGGGTATGCAGAATTTCAGCTACCCAAAGTTGGCGGCGGAAACCGGAATCAACCCACCGACGGTGTATGAGCATTACAGGAACAAAGAAGCCTTGCTCACCGCTTGCTTCCTGACCATCGACAATGAAATTGCCTGCAAAATTGCCAATGCCCCGAAAAGCCTATCCGCCGGAGTAAAGGATTTGCAGAGCTTAGACGATCTCTGCTGGCTGCTGTGGCTGCCGTATTGGAACTACTTGACTGCCAATTATGACCGCACCCTTTTTTACTGGCACTTCTGCAATTCGGAGTATTATACACCGACGGTCGTTCAGCAGCGTATGCAAAACGGAAAAGCGTTTTGGGAGCTTGTGCAGTCGGTGAATGGGTTGTCCCCGTTTTCTGAAAGGTGCAATCTGGAAATGCTGGTTTGGAATCTCCTTGACAACACGGTGGCAATGGCAGCCAAGGTACTTAGGGGCATTTATCCGAACGATGAGATCAATGTCAATACCGTGTATCATATGGTCTTTCAGCCGGTGTTCTCCGTGTTCGGACAGAATAGCGGCGATAATAACAAAGCGGACGGCAAATAACCGCCGACCGCTTCACACAGCAGAATATTTAGCAATTTTTTAAGTAAAGGAGGGAGTCGGAGTGAAACAGAAAAAGAAAATCAAAATAGTCATTATCATTCTCGCCATTCTGCTCGGACTCAGCCTTTTAGCCCTCGGCGGTACGCTTATATACAATAAAATAGCGAACGCCACCCCTGCCACCGTGACCGTGCCGGATAATCTGATTACACCGGATGAGGACACGACCAAGCCCGACAACAGCGATAGCCAAGCGCCCGACAGCAGCGATACCGAGAAGCCGGACAGTTCCGATACGCAAACACCGAACAGCTCCGCCGCCACTTCTTCCTCTGCCGTCCCTATGCAAAGCACGACCGCCGAAGTAAAGAAAGCAGCGACCGTTGAACTCTACAATAAACAGCCGGAGGAAAACACGCCGTTTCAGGTTGGCAATATGTTCCCCGGCGACAGCGAAACAAAATACTTCCGTGTGCGGGTGTCCTATCACGATACAATCACCGTGCATTACAAAGCCACCGTCCGTCCCGGCTATGAAAAATTAGCCGAAGTGCTGAAAGTACGAATCAGGCTGCTCTCCGCGGGCGAAACGATGTATGACGGACTTATGCGGGATATGCCCGAAAGTCTGACGCACAAATTGGCGTCAAAGAAATCCGCCACCGACGAGCTGTACTATGAAATCACAGCGTATTTAGATACAAGTGTAGGCAATGACTATCAGAATAAGGACTTGATTGCCGATTTCAAATGGTGGGTCGAGGAAACAGGAAACCTCGACGATTCTCCGCAGACAGGCGATACCTCTAACATTCTGCTGTGGGCGGTGCTTGCAGCCGGCTCACTCGGTATGATAATCATCCTGCTTGTAACCCGCAGGCGTAAGGAGGATGAGGAAAATGTCTGAAACCAAAACCGCTAAAAGGCTGACGGGCGGCATTATCGCCATTATCGTCCTTGCCGTTTGCCTTTGCATCACCACCTTTGCTCTTGTGTATGCTTCCGTTTCCGTTGAGAATAACCTGTTCCACACAGGCGGGGTCAAGATAAACCTCAACGACGGCAAGCCCGTCATTCGGGAACACGAATTTCTGTTTGAGCCGGGTATGACCGTTGTAAAGGACTTCTTTATTGAGAATGACAGCACCTGGGATGTGTATTACCGCCTTTATCTCGATAATGTTTCGGGCGGGCTCAGCCGTGTGCTGACCGTGACGATAAAGGACGGTGATAAGACCCTCTACTCCGGCACGGCAAACGAACTGACAAAACAGAATGTTATAGCCGCCGATGATACCCTCAAAATCGGGCAGCGCCGCAACCTAACCGTAGTGTTCCACTACCCCGAAAGCAGCGGCAATGACACCCAAAACCTCGACCTCACCTTTACGCTGTGCGCCGAGGCAACGCAAACGAAAAACAACCCGAATAAGCTGTTCGGGTAAAAAGGAAAGAACCGGTCAATGCAAACACCCAACACAGAAACCGACAAATGCGCTTGCGCGGATGCGATACAGGAATCCCGAAGGACTTGCCCACATCCAATCGCAATTATTATATCGAAGGCAGCCGGGCGTTATGCAACAAATGCTATACCTAATTATATATCAATAAATCCGAGGACGAAGCCACCGTTTTCCTCTATAAAATGAATGAGCTGATTCGGTTGAGCCGGGAATAAGCTGTAAGGAGTGAGCAAATGAAAGCATTAAAAATAATCCGGTGTATATTTGTGTGGCTGATGGTAGCTCTTGCCGTGGGAATGATGATATTCACCATTGTTTCGGTATCCACCTTTGACCGTGCCGACCGCAATCTGTTCGGCTATAAGGCGTTCATTGTTCTGTCTGACTCCATGAGCAAGACCGACTTCAGCGCAGGCGATTTGGTACTTGTGAAAGAGGTTGACCCCTCCACCTTAAAAGAGGGCGATATCATCGCCTACACCTCGCAGAATACATCCAATTACGGCGAAACCGTAACCCATAAAATCCGCAGGCTCACCACAGACGCAAACGGCGAACCGGGCTTCGTCACCTACGGTACAACAACGGACACCGACGATGAAACCGTCGTAACCTATCCGTATGTGCTCGGTAAATACAGCAGCCGTATCCCGAAGGTGGGTACATTCTTTCAGTTTTTGAAATCGACCCCCGGCTATATCGTTTGTATCCTCATTCCGTTTCTGCTCCTCATTCTGTTAGAGGGCATCCGCTGCATCCGTCTGTTCCGCAAATACAAAGCAGAACAGCAGGCGGAGCTGCAAGCTGAGCGGGATAAAATCGAGGCTGACCGTGCCGAAACACAGCGTATGATGCAGGAGCTGCTGCAAATGAAAGCGCAGATGGCGCAAAACGGCGGCGAAACGCCGAAAAAGGACGACACTCCGTCCGACACCACTACGGTGTAACTCACTGTAAAACCAGTGTCTACATATTGTCATTGAAATTGTCATTGAAAAAATATTGAATAAGGAGGCAAACAAACAATGACAAGCATTAAATCTACCAAGCGGGCATTGATTACCAGCGCGCTGGCGATCCTTATGTGCGCCGCAATGCTCATTGGAACCACCTTTGCGTGGTTCACCGACACCGCCTCCACCGGTGTCAACAAGATTCAGGCGGGCAATTTGGACATTGAATTGCAAATGAAGGACAATGACGGCAAATGGGTCACTGCCGAGGGCAAAACGCTTTCGTTCCTCGTAAATGGCAAGATTCCCGCCGAGGAGACTCAAATTCTTTGGGAGCCGGGCTGCACCTACACCCTACCCGAGCTGAGAGTTGTCAACAACGGCAATCTGGCGCTGAAATATAAGGTCGTCGTTTCCGGATTTCAGGGCAGCGCAAAGCTGAACAACGTTATCGACTGGACAATGAAACTGGACGGTGCCGATTTTATTATGGGCAGCGAGCATAGTTTGGCTGCTAAGAATAATGATACTGTTGATTTTGATATCTTCACTATTTCCGGTACGATGGACAAGAACGCCGGAAACGAGTATCAGAATGAATCCATTGATGGTATCAGCATCAATGTCTACGCCACGCAGGACACCGTGGAGAACGACAGCTTCGGCAACACCTATGATGAAAATGCAGGCAAAGACACTGCTTTCTACACTCTTGCTGAGTTCAATGCTCTGACCGAGATTCCCGAGGGTGTCAAGGTAGCATATGTTAATCTGAACGGTGCTTCTCTCGAGAGCGGCCTCACCATCGGTAATGCGAATATCGCAGACCACTATGCTTACACTGATTGGAATAGCGATGTCGCACCCGCTGGTTATCCGACAAAGGTTGGGACTGATAAGAGAGCGAGTGATGGTGCTACTCGCTACATCTACTCCACCGGTAAGTCCGCAGCTGATATCATTCTGATTGGCTCTGTAACGGGCGCAAAAGACACCGGAGGTTTCAATGCAGGCTCCATTACGCTGAAAGTTCCCGATGCGGCAAATGTGATTTTTGAGAAGGTAAACTTTGGCGCCGGTCAGATGGCAATGAGTATGTGGACAGAATCTCATGTAGCGTCTATGACGGTTGCTCACCGTGTTGCCAGCGTGACCTTTGACGGCTGCACCTTTAACGGCAACTGGATTCAGAATGGTGCTTTTGGTGCTGATGAAATGGTCGTGAAGAACTGCACCTTTAATGTGCATGAAAATACGGGCTACAAAAACAACTCCAACCCCATTTGGATTCAGAACCTTGGGCGGTGCAATGTGACCATTGAGGGCTGCACCATTAACGCTGTCCGTCCCATTAAGCTTTGGGAGGGTACCGCCAGCGGCAGTGTAACCATCAAGAACAATACATTCAATATGAGTAACTTTGTAGATGCAACTGGCGGAGATGCCTATAAGAATGTTGCTGTGATGTTCTGCGGTACCACCGAACAGGTAAAGCTGGGCAATGTTGAGATCACCGGCAATACTGTTACCAGCAGTGCAACAGGTTTCGTTTGCTTCTATGACAGCAGCACGCAGCATCCGTCTATGGCTGACGGCGCGACTTTCAAGCTGTCTGGTAACACCCTTAACGGTGCTAAGGAATCTGTCATTTGGAAAACTAACACAGAGTGGAAGCCTTCCTATGTTAATCAGTAAGAAAAAATAAACTTTTCAAGTCCTCTCCGCCTCCGGGCGGAGGGGCAATCAAAGGGAAAACCGCGTTTACATATTGCTATCAAAAAAATAAATATGGAGGAAAAACAACAATGACAAGCAGTAAATCTACCAAGCGGGCATTGATTACCAGCGCTCTGGCGATCCTTATGTGCGCCGCAATGCTCATCGGCGCCACCTTTGCGTGGTTCACCGACACCGCATCCACTGGGGTCAATAAGATTGTGTCCGGCAATCTGAAAGTGGATATTATCGGCGCGGACAGCGATTCTCATATTGAGAAGCTGAACTTCACCAAAGCTGCTACGACGGATGCAGAAGCTGGCGCAGAGATTCTCTGGGAGCCGGGCTGCCGTTATCTGACCGAGGGCTTCAGAATTGCCAACAAGGGTAATTTGGCTTTGAAGTGGAAAGCACAGGTCAACACGGGCACTACCGCTGCTAATGAGGGTAATTTCGATCTGTTGGATGTTATTGACTTCTATCTGGTAACAAAGGCAGCTGATGGAACAGAAACAGAAACTGCGCTTGACGAGTTCACCGGCAATCTGAAAAAGACCGAAACCAGCGATGTATATTACATCAAGGGCGTGATGCAGACCACTGCCGGCAACGAGTACCAGGGACTGTCCATCGACGGTATCGGTATAACCGTTGTTGCTACTCAGTATACATACGAAAGCGACAGCTTCGGCAACACCTATGACAAGGATGCTTCGCTTGATTTCGTTCCGGTCAGCACCACAGATGAGTTGAAGGCTGTGTTTGCAAATGCCGCAGATGGTGAGGATATCAGTGTTTCTCTGACAGATGACATTGACTTGGGCGCAGACAAAACCCTCATGATCGTTGACGAAAACAGTAGTGTAGGAGATATCAACATCCAGGCGAACGGTCACACTGTCAAGAACGCAGTCGCCGGTGCGCGCGTTCTGCAGATTGCAAAATCCGATACTGAGCGCACCATCACCATAACGGGCGCGAAGATTGTTTCCGAAGGTGCGGTTACCAGCAACGAGAACCGCGGCGTACAGATTTTCAGCGTTGATAATGCGACTGTCAATCTCGTGAACTGCGATATCGAAATGAAGGCCAACGACTATAGTTATCCCGTTAAGATCGGCGGCACAAGCAAAAATACGACCGTCAACATTACCGGATGCACCTTGACCGGCGCAAACTGCATAGAGAGCTTTGGTACGAACTGCACCGTCAACATCACCGATTGCGTACTGAACTCCAACTATGCTCCCAACGAAACCTACTGCGGCAACGGCATTCAGGATAAGAACGGAACCAACAATACCTACAATATCAAGAACACCACCTTCAACGGTACCAATGCGCAGCCTTGGGAAAAAAGCGCTACCACCGTCATCAATGACCTTGGCGGAAATGTGTATAACACGACCCGCACTACTGAATAATTGCACCGTTACACTTTAAGAAGTCCTCTCCGCCGACCGGCGGAGAGGCAATCACGGGAAAACCGCGTTTACATATTGCTATCAAAAAAATAAATATGGAGGAAAAACAACAATGACAAGCAGTAAATCTACCAAGCGGGCATTGATTACCAGCGCTCTGGCGATCCTTATGTGCGCCGCAATGCTCATCGGCGCCACCTTTGCGTGGTTCACCGACACCGCATCCACTGGGGTCAATAAGATTGTGTCCGGCAATCTGAAAGTGGATATTATCGGCGCGGACAGCGATTCTCATATTGAGAAGCTGAACTTCACCAAAGCTGCTACGACGGATGCAGAAGCTGGCGCAGAGATTCTCTGGGAGCCGGGCTGCCGTTATCTGACCGAGGGCTTCAGAATTGCCAACAAGGGTAATTTGGCTTTGAAGTGGAAAGCACAGGTCAACACGGGCACTACCGCTGCTAATGAGGGTAATTTCGATCTGTTGGATGTTATTGACTTCTATCTGGTAACAAAGGCAGCTGATGGAACAGAAACAGAAACTGCGCTTGACGAGTTCACCGGCAATCTGAAAAAGACCGAAACCAGCGATGTATATTACATCAAGGGCGTGATGCAGACCACTGCCGGCAATGACTATCAGGGCCTGACGCTGGACGGCATCTCCATCACCGTTGTCGCGACGCAGGACACGGTTGAGAGCGACAGCTTTAATAATCAGTACGACAAAGATGCTGAATATCCTATTTTAGTTACAACGGGAGACGAACTGCAGGCCATTGTGAGCAATGCAACAGCTCCTGTCAATATCGTGCTGACGAACAGCATTACGACCAACAACTTCGTCATCCCTGCGGATAAGGATGTAACCCTGGATCTGAATGGTCGCACTGTAACGAATGCTGGATCGCACACCATTCTGAATAAAGGCCATCTTACTCTGACAGATTCAAGCGCAGATAAAAGCGGGCAAATCATCTCCCTCAAGGGCAACACTGCAGCACTTCGCAACGGAGATAATGCAGTCTGTGTAGTCGAGGGCGGAACAATTTCTCGTGACGGGGCCAATGGAAATACATGGCATGTAGTTGAAAACTTTGGCAAGATGACTTTCAATGGTGGTAAGGTCGTCCTAAAGAACGGAAATGGCTTTGCTATCACCAATGGCTGGAATTATTTTGATCCTGGTGCTTCCACTACGCATGCAGTGATGGAAATCAACGCTTTGGAACTTGATACCGATTCCAGTGGAATTAAGAATTGCAGATATGGCGATCTAACCGTAAATGATGTGACCGTGACCTCCACCGGATATTGGGCCCTTTCCAACGACTATCTTGGAACAGCCGTAATCAACGGTGGAACCTTAACTTCAAGTTCTTTCAAAGCAGTTTCCAACGGTGCTGCAATGACGGTGAATGGCGGAACCTTTGACGGAACAGAAGGGCTTTTCGTTCAGAGCTATGCCACATCCACAGTTCTCAACGGCGGAACCTTTACAAACATGAACGTTAACGCACTCTCTAACTATGTCGGTACGGGACACACCGCACAGCAAAGCGGCACATCCGTGATTATTAAGTAAAACCCTATTTCCACCCTCTCCGCCTTCGGGCGGAGGGGCAATCAAAGGGCATAAACTGTGTATTATGCC
>OLXK01001974.1_pt1 | contig 12573 bp, 12 predicted proteins | sample 1674321 | NCBI WGS metagenome assembly OLXK01 (sample SAMEA103958162, study PRJEB25191) | human gut metagenome | reverse complement strand
TAACTTGCGCTCCTTTCTTCGGTTTTAGGTTGTGTGTTCTAAGAGACTTCCCAACTGCTTGATTAAGAAGTCTTTTAGAGCATACAACACCCGCCGCCATTTTGAATTTGCGGTACTGCTTGACGGCGAAGTGGTCCGGCTCCCGTTCCTCCAACTGAGAAAAAAGCAGGTCCACCGGGCTTTGATAGGTTTCGTCGTCCTCTCTGGCTTCACTGGCATTGATAAGGTCCAGAAGTGTGATGAAGTTCTTTTCTTCCTCCGTGGCCTCGTACCAGATGTAGCCAATCAGTGCGGAATAATAGAGGCGTTCCGCTTTGACCCAGAAATCTTCCGAAGATTTTTCGCCTTCGCCCTTCGTGTTCATAATCAGGGCGTTCACCAGCTTTAAGATATCTTTCTCTGATCGGATATAAGCCAGCGGATTGTATTTCATGGATTTTCGGAAGTTTATCAGGTTGAGGCACTTGATACGGTATTTCTTCCGTTCCAGGAAAGCGCCGATCTCCGGCAGCAAGGTTCCTTTCGGATCAGTGCAGACATAGGACGAATGAGCTTGCAGCAGCGACGGCTTACAGAAGAACCGCGTCTTGCCGCTGCCGGAACCGCCGATCACCAGAATGTTTTTATTTCTGGCATACTTCGGCTGCTTTGGACGGCTCGCCATCGTAATCCGTTCCGTCTGCGTCATGGGGATGTTCTGGAAAAAGTCCTTGTCCATGTAGGGAGCAATATCCGCCGCCGTACCCCAGCGGGCAGAACCATACTCGATTCCGTGGCGGTATTTCTTGGCATTTTTGCCTTTCAGGTAGACCGCCATGCGAAGGACCACCGTACCGGCTATACCGATCAGCAGGTCCGTGGGATGGAAACTGAGCCACGGGGAGGAAAGGGCTGCCGTGAAGCCGTCCCCAATGGAGAGCAGCTTGCCGGAAAGGTCAGCACCGGGCGCAAGCCGGAAAGCCTGTGCCAGCTTATCGAAGGGATACACGAACAGAAGATACGGAAGGTTCAGCAAAAACAGTTTTTTCATGTTCATCTCTGCACGCTCCGATCTTTGACCTTTACTTTTTCCCGGTCAATGGTGCGGTGTTCCGGTTTCTCCGCCGCCTGTTCCTTCGCCTGGGTCAGCCGCTCCCGGATGGAGGGCTTTTCCTCACGGCTCATTTTCCGGCTGGCAAACTCCTGAAATGCCGCTGTGATGGCATCCGCGTCCCGGCTTTTGAAAAAGACCAGGTAACGGGGCTGCTCTGCAACGGTGTCCTTCTTCAAGGCAAAATCCACATGGTATTTCTTCGCCACATGGGAGAAAGCCTTGATATTCTTGTCACTGATCTCGATATTGGCAAGACCGGCGTTCTGGCTGGCAAGCTGTTTAAGACTCTGCCTGCCGCGGTAGATTTTGGGTTTCTGGCTTTTCTGGATTTCCTCCAGGAACTTTTTGACGGCTTTTTCAAAGACTTGCTCGCTTAGCTTGGCTCCGTCAACAATGAGCGTTACGGCGCCCCGCGTTACTTCCTCCTGCATTTAGCCTCGCCCCCTTTGCCCGTCCCCGTACATATCGTGCTGCACCAAGGAAGAATAGTAGCTGTTGATGGTGACTGGGGCATTATACAGCGCCGCCAGCAGATATTTCTTGATGTTGCGGACATAGGTGGTGTTGTCCTTCATGCAGTCCATGACATACTGAACATGAGAACTGTCCAGCTTCAGGAACCGGGATTTGACCACTTCTGCCGGATAATCGTCCCCGGCAATACGGATCGTCTTGCGGGCAGAACATACGGTATCCACGATCAGCTCCGTGATCTCGTCCAGCATCTCATGGTCAACACGGTCACTGTTTTTCCAGAAGTCATATTCGATATTCTCTAAAATCAATTCTCGATAGCTTTCTCTGGCTCCCATCCCATCCGTTCCCATCCTCGCCCCTGCGGGGGTAGGGGGATTTGATTGGATAGGATTTGATACTTCCGTACTTGATAAATCAGTTCTTGATGGATCGTTACTTGATTTATCTTTATTTAATTGGGCGGGTTCTTCCTGAACAGGCGTGACCAATGTTGGGTTTGCCTGTACGGGATTTTCCCGTATAGGTTTTTCCTGTGCAGGCGTTGGCTCTTTAGGTTGCTCCAAAATGGTGTACTCAATCGAGCCGAGCTGACCGTTTGCGCCTCTGACGCGCTCACGGATCAGATAGCCGTGTTCCTCCAGCTCCCGGATGCCGCCACTGATACTGTCGATACCGTCCTTGCAGATACGGGAAAGCCCCTTCATGGTGTAGTCCCAGTTCTCCGGCAGGGACAACATGAGGGAAAGAAGCCCCTTTGCTTTCAGCGACAGGGACATATCCCGCAGATGATGGTTTGACATGACCGTGTAATCACGGGTCTTTTCAATACGGAAAACTGCCATCTTCGATACCTCCTTCCTGTGAAGATAAAAGTGTTGATTTCGATGAAAAAAGCCTCCGTTTTGCCTCTCGGATGTGTTCCATAGGAAAACATCCACGCCCGCCTGCTTGCAGCAGTCTGAGAGGGAAAAACAGAGGCTTTCGCACCCTAAGTGATACAGTTTTGAGACAGGGACAGGTGCGGGTATGAAAAAACGCCATGGGACGGTTGCCTATGGCGTGAAAACAGGAAAAGGGCGCTGATATTTGCATATCAACGCCCTTTGAGCCTGTCAGTATTTGATTGTTTCGACTTCGCACCGTGTTTGCACCATGAAAAACATTGATTTTACTGACTTCTTCAATGTTTTCTTATCTGGTGCTACCATTGATTCGCTTCTTTTTTTGTGGATGTGTTTTCTTATTTTGTGTATTTCTCTTTGTTTACTAACGTAAAAAATCAATTTTTTCAGCTACAAAGCCATAGTTTAAGTATACCTTTTCATCCTTTTGATATTTACGCGAATGAATACGACCATTGATTCCTACATAATCACCAATCTTACATGAAGCACTTACCGTTTCTGCAAGTCCTCGCCATACTTCAATAACCATATCATCATTTTCATAAACACCATCTGAATTTGGAAAGTTACGCTGCACACGAACAGGAAGTTCACAAGTCTTCAAACCATTTGTTGTTTCCTTTAAAACAGGCATTTCCGTAATTTTCCCCACGATACTAAACGCATTCATAATTGATTATCCTCCTTCAATTCTGACCACCATTTTCATCACCATCCTTCTTCAAATGTATTGTACAAACATCCCTCATATAAAACAAACGACCTATTTTGTCTATAGGTCGCTATTTTGTACATATTTCTATTGTTTTCAGCCTCTAATTTGGCTAAAATAACGCAAATTAGATCAGATAGAATCATTCGGAAGAATTTTTGTCACACACACATTTGAAAAATCTAAATCATCCAAATTAGAAAGAACCTTGTCTAAAGACATCTTTTGAATGCGATTTAAACTATCCATATAATCAAAATTTTCAAAATGACTTCTTAATAAATCATTAGCTAAACCATCAGAATGATTTAAGCCCCTTAAATTATTCGCTATAGCCTGCGCACGCAAAGATTGATAATCTTCATTCGATATTGTCTTCTTCTTCACCTGTTCTTTTACAAGCTCAATAAAAGCATCTGGATTTGTTGTTTGTGCATAAAACAAGACATAACTATGATCTGTAGTAAAGTCAGCTTCTGCTCCTACAAATTGCGTAAAGATTCTTTGATCCAGCCATTCTTGAAATTTAGGATTCAAAGGCCCCATTAAAGAATCTAGCCACATATTGACCGCAAAATCCTTTTCTATACTCTCCATAACATTTGAACAAGGCTTCATTTTAAAGCCAACACACACAAAAGGCTGAGAAATATCCATTGTATCTACAAATTCTTTGCGATTGACTTCCATCGGTTCTTCTTTAAAAACACGCGAAATCTCTTTATCACACTTACTTTCTACATCCTTTTGACAGTCTTTGATCCATTCCATAATTTCATTTGTATCTTTTCCAGTGATGCCCGCAAGGCACAATTTACTTGGATCATAGTTCAATTCATAAAAATATTTAAGATCTTCCATACGCATATTTTGAATATCTTCCTTAGATCCTAATACATCTACTTTCATTGGATGATTCTTATATAAAGAGATTAAAGTCTCCTTAAAAAGACGCTGTTCAGGCGATTGTTGATACATATCATATTCACTTAGAATAATTCCCTTTTCTTTTTCAATCGTTTTGTTTGTCACGTCTAGATTCTCAACAAAATCAAATAACAGCTTTAATGGCTGTTTTACATCTGCTGTCGTTGAAAAATAAAATGCAGTTTCTGTATATGAAGTATAGGCATTTGTAGAACACTGCAAACCCGCAAACAATTCACTAACATCTTCTCCATCTAAATAAAACATTTGATGCTCTAAATAATGAGCCAATCCACTTTTATGATGAACAAGTGTTCCATCCACATTTTGATCTATGTCAAAGCCACCAACTTTTGCCCCCAAAAGAAAGAGTGATCTTTGATAATCCGGCTTATGCACAAGTAAAACTTGTAAGCCATTTGGTAAAGTTTCTTTCGTTAAATCCAAATTATAATTCATTTTCATTCTCCGCAACAATGGCTACTGATGCCAAATTCATTTGTAAAGCAACACGCGAAATATCTTCCTTTGTCACCTTCATAATTCTTTCAATTCTTTGTTCTGTTGTTAGTTTACGATGCAACAAATCATCTAAAAACGCTTGGGCAATTAAAGAGAGTGCCTGATCCAACCCGCCAACAAGTCGATCTTTAAATCCCATTTTCGCAATTTCTAAATAAGCATCGTCATAATCCATATTCAATAATCGATCCATTTGGGTTTCTATTAAATTCAATACTTTAGTAACATCTTTACGATTTACTCCCGTATGAATCAATATCGCACCATCAAAACGAATGATCGATGAGCTTATTGAATAACAAAGGCTATTCTTCTCACGAATCTCATCAAACATCAAATTCTTTTGACTTTGTCCTAAAATACTACACAAAAGCAATTCTGCCTCATAGTCTGCACTTGAAATATCCACCGATGTAGAATAGACTTGCGAAATACAGGTTTGAGAAATATCCTTTTCAAATGTCTTATAACTCGTTTCTACTTTTGGAAGCAATGTTCTTTCTGAAATAAAAGGACAATGCGAATCTAATGAATCAATAAAATCATATAGTTCTTGATCAACATATCCACAAATGTAGAAATGTTTAGCCATATCCATATAGAGTGTATATATTTGTTTGACATCTTTTAAAGTAAGCGTTTCTAAGTCCTTTAAACTTCCCTGTACAGGAATCGAAATCGAATGCTTGTCATGAGCCATTTCAAAGGCATACATACAAGATAAATTGGCTGGGTCATCCATTTGTGCTAATAATCTATTTTTCAATAAATATACAGACTCTTTGAAGTTTTCTTCATCCAATACCGAATGAAATAAAACTTGATCCATAATATCTTTGATTTTATTTACATAATTCTCATCTTCAATCCAGTCTGGACGAACAAATTGAAAACGCACATCCACTTGAATTAAATCCCCGAAAGATGTTAATCCGTAAGATATTTTCGTACCATAAGCTAGATTTAGCGTAGAAGCTAATTTCTGTTTTGAATCCATCTTTTCTGTTTTTGCCTTCATCATATATACAAGAACATTGAGTGCTGTAATTGTATTTCGATTAAAAGGCATCATTGTTTTACAAGAAACATAGACATCGCTAAATTTTTGCGTTTGAATATAGTTCATACAAGAGACCTCCTTGAAAAATATATTATTGATTTTACCACAAAAAACAAAAAAAAGGTTAGAATTGAATTCTAACCTACATGAACATATGCGATCAATGCATTACCACAAGAAACCGACTCTATTACTGTTTGATTGCCTAGCCATCCACCATGAACAGCTTGTCCGTTTCCAATATAAATCGCAACGTGACCTGAATAAACAATAATGTCACCTGCAACTGGACTTGAAGTAATGCGTCCTAAACTTAAATATTGTTCAGGAGAACCGTGGAAATTAATTCCTACAGCGGCTAAAGCATTTGTGACTAACATAGTACAATCTTGGCTTGCTCCTACTTGTGCTCTAGCTGCAGCCGCAATAGCTGAAGAGTTTACACTTGGAGTTGATGGTGCATAGTTATTGTTGTAACTATTGTTTGTAGAACCACCTGTTGTATTCTGTGAAGGAGCTTGTGTAGTATTTGTACTTGTGTTTGTACTTGTACTTGTGTTTGTGTTTGTAGTAGTACTTTGAGCCGGTGTACTTGTAGTGTCTTGAGTTGAAGAATCCTGAGAAGGAGTTATTTCAGTCGCAACACCATTTTCATCGATCTTATATCCATCTTTTTCGGTATTCTTAATTAAATTACCATTTTCATCGAATGCGTATTTAGTTCCATCAATATCTAAGAATTTATTCTTAGTGACTTCGCCATTTTCTGCATAATAATAATCCTGACCGTTGATTACTTGCCAACCAGTACGGAAGATTCCATCTTCCCCAGTGAAATATGTTTTTCCGTCTACATCAAATTGACCTGTAGCCATCTTTCCATCTTCACCAAAATAATAGTCCTGGCCATCGATTTTTTGCCAACCCGTTACGCAATTTCCTTTGTCGTCAAAATAATATTTTGCGCCATTGTCTTCAACCCAGTTTGTTGAAGTCTTGTTTCCTTTTTCATCGTAGAATGATTTACCATCTTCACTCCATCCATGAAGAAGAATACCTTCCTTTTGGAAATTATATTCACTGCCGTGAATTGTAACAGTGCCTGTTGCTGCAGTTCCATCTGCTTGGAAATAATATGTTTCATCCGAAACATTTTGCCAACCAAACTGCATTTCACCCTTACTATTGAAATAGTAAAGTTCAGTATCGATTTTTGTTAAACCAGTAGCTGTTTGACGATTTGATTCTAAAATATAATAACGATCTGCGCCTTCACCATGCCATCCTGGTTGAACTTCTTTGGCATACATTGTCGAAACAATTGGACCAGAAGTCAATAGACATAGGCTTACGGCTAAAATTTTACTATGTTTTTCGATAAAATTCATCATATCACCTCTTCGTTACAACAACTGAAGTTTAACAAGGATTCTTTTTTTTTGCAAATTTTCGCTTAAAAATCATTTGCACTTTTTAGTAATTTATTTCTTAATTTTTCCTTAATAAGCTTTATATAAAGCATATGATTCTAAATTGTGGTAAATTGTGTGATTTTATAAAAAATTGTACATAATTTAGTAAATGCATAATATTGTCTACAAATCATGAACAAAATCATCATAATCCGCAATCATTTTTGAAAGCGCATACAGTAAAACTGTAGAAACAATCAACATACTTATAAAAAGCCCTAAAGAAAGCCATTTTAAACAAGAAATTACCAAATATACACTTTTTGAATTTAATGCTTTAACAACCCAAAACAAGCCCCAAACATATTTAATTCCATTAAAAATAACGACAATTCGAAACTTTTTTATCAATAATATGACTCCTGCAATAGCCAAAATGTCTATTAGTTTTATACAACTAATGAGTTTTAATACATTCAAAGTTGGATTTGAAATCACATAATATAGGATACGAATGAAAACACTCGATTGATACATACTTAGTGTTGACTGAATATGAAATAAACTCTCATAATCCGTCACAAAGAATAATTTACCAAACAGAATGAGCTGCCATACATTCTGCCACAACCAATATAAACAAAGAAAGAAAATAAAAAGAAAGATTCGCTTCTCAAACGAATCTATGCATTGATCAATCAACCTTAAGATTTTCAAGCCAATCCTCTCCCTTAAGCTCTTCATGCGTACTAAGTCCTGGATAATCAAGTTGACGTAATACTTCATAGACAATAATGGCAGCACAATTGGACAAATTCAAGCTTCTTGCGTTTGCGACCATAGGAAGACGCATACAAGTATCTAAGTGTTCTTTGAGGATTTTTTTGTCTACACCCGTACTTTCTTTTCCAAGCACTAAATAAACATCACCCTCTTCTTTTGTGAAGTCAAATTCACTTGGTGCCTTTTTTCCATAGCGAGTCATAAAATAATAATGTTCACATGGATTTTCAGCCACAAACGCATTCCAATCCTTGTGAATATGAATATCGGCATCTTTAATATAATCCATTCCCGAACGGCGCAAATGTTTTTCATCCAACGAAAAACCCAATGGTTCAATCAAATGCAAACGAGAACCTGTAGCCATACAAGTTCGAATAATATTTCCTGTATTTTGTGGAATTTCCGGTTCATACAATACAACATGCAACATACTTATTTACTCCAATCTTTCAAAAACTTCTCAAGCGCAATACCACGATGTGAAACACTATTTTTCTTTTCTTCACTCACATTGGCAAGCGTTGTCTTAAATGCAGGATAATAGAAAATAGGATCATAACCAAATCCATTTTCACCTTCCAATTTATCGTGAATCAAACCTTCACATTCACCACGATACACATGTTCTTTTCCATCTTCATCAATATAGGAAATAACACACACATAACGAGCTGTACGCACCTTACCTTGTACTTGATCTATAATATATTGATTCTTAATATCATAGCTTGTATCTTCACCTAAAAAACGAGCGGAATAAACACCCGGCTTTTTATCCATCGCATCCACTTCCAAACCTGAATCATCACTAATGACAGGTTCATGTAGTTCATTAAATAATGTACGAGCTTTAATCAATGCATTTTCTTCAAAAGTTGTTCCATCTTCAATAATATGGATTGTATGATCTAAATCTTTTAAACATTTCACATCACAATCCTTCAACATCGTCTGAAACTCTTCCACTTTATGAGCATTGCTCGTTGCTATCCAAATTGTTTTCTTCATAAATTATCACCGATATATATTATAGAAAGAAAAAATGGGGTTTTCAATAAAACTTATGGTAAAATAAAAATCGTTTTTGAAAGGATGATTTATTTTGCATAAGAAACAATGGATGCCACTTTTAGGAATGACAATTGCCGCATTTATTTTTAACACTTCTGAATTTATGCCCATTGGCCTACTTACAGATATTGCCCAAACTTTTTCCATCACCCAAACACAAGCCGGTGCAATGATTACTATCTATTCTTGGGCTGTGATGCTACTTTCTTTACCATTAATGATTTTAGCTTCTAAATACAACTTAAAGAAAGTCTTACTTACTACACTCTTCTTATTTGGACTAGGGCAAGCCATTAGTGCTATTTCTATGAATTTCGCTATATTAATACTAGGAAGACTTGTCGTAGCATGTGCTCACGCCGTATTCTGGTCTATCGCAAGTGTCATAGCTGTAAGACTTGTCAATGAAGATAAACGTGAATTTGCGATGAGCATGATTGTTACGGGTACAAGCGTTGCCATGATTGCCGGTTTACCACTTGGAAGAATGATTGGTTTATGGATGGGATGGAGAATCACATTTTTGATTGTAGGGATCATCAGTATCCTTCTACTACTTTTTCAAACACACTACTTACCTAGTCTTGAAACAACTTCTGCCTTTACTTTATATCAATTACCTACACTATTAAGAAATAAACAGCTAATTACCATTTACGGTATTTCCTTATTATTTGCGAGTGCCTACTATACGGCCTATAGCTATATCGAACCCTTCTTATCACAAGTCGCAATTTTATCCAATACAACAATTACACTTGTACTCTCTTTATTTGGTGTTGCCGGAATCGGTGGAAGTATCTTATTCTCTAATTTCTACAACAAGAACAGAAAGAGATTCATCTTAGTTTCGCTATTCTCTCTTACACTTGTTTTATTCTTATTAAAACCAAGTACAGTATCCATCATCACACTCTTGTTGATGTGTATTGTATGGGGAACTAGCTCTACTGCATTTAATGTGGCTTGCCAATCAGAAACAATGTTGGCAACTGATGAAAATACAAGTTCTGTTGCAATGTCGATTTTCTCAGGCATCTTTAATCTAGGTATTGGATTAGGATCTTTTATCGGAGGACAAACCATTAATTTGATTAACATTCAATCCATCGGATATGTTGCAGGTATAATCAGTATACTTGGTATAATCTTTTATATAAGCCGACGCTAATATATGATAAAATAAATGAGTTGGAGGCATTTATGGAATATAAAAATGACAATAAATTTTATTTTGAAATTGAAAAAAGAATTCCTGGCCATTTAGGAAGAGCCGGAATTATACATACACCTCATGGTGATATTAAAACACCGGCATTTATGTGTGTGGGAACACATGGTGAAGTTCGTTTTGTTTCTATGGAAGAATTAAAGAGCATTCATGCTCAAGCCATGTTAAGTAATGGATATCATTTACGAAACATTTCCCCAGAGATTGCCGCTAATGGAGGCTTATCTGCATGGTCAAAATGGGATGGTCCAACCTTAACAGATTCCGGTGGATTTCAAGTCATGTCTTTAGGTTCAGGTTGTGGAAAAGTTGTCAGCATGAAACGTGAAGACAATATGAAAAATACGGAAGAAGAAAAACGTTTAGCCCACGTAACAGAAGATGGAGTACACTTTCATGATCCATTTACAGGTCAAGAAGATTTTATTGGTCCTGAAGAAAGTATGCAGATTCAATGTCGTATTGGAGCCGATATCCATATGGCTTATGATGAATTAACTTCTTTAGCGGATACTTATGAATATAATGTTGAATCCTTGGCAAGAACGGAGCGTTGGGCAAAAAGAAGTCTGGATGAACATAAAAAACATTGTGATGATTTAGGATATCACCAATCTCTATATGGCGTAATTCAAGGTGGTCGTTGGGAAGATCTTAGAAGATCTACATGTAAAAAGTATGCACAAATGGATTTCGATGGCTATGGATTAGGCGGTGCCTTCTTAAAAGAAACATTAGGCGATATTTTAACTTGGTGTAACGAAGAACTACCTGAAAATAAGCCAAGACATTTATTAGGTTTATCTCATCCAGATGATATCTTGATTGGTACTGAAAATGGTGCAGATACATTTGATTGTGTAGCCCCTACAAGAGAGGCAAGACATGGAAGATTGTATACAATGCATGGTCCTATCAATCTATCTAAATATAGAGATAGCGATGAAATCATTGATGAAGGATGCGATTGTCCAACATGTCAAAGTAAAATCACATTAGGCGAATTAAGAAGACTTTGGAAATCACAAGACCGCACAGAATCAGCCAAATATTTTGAACTAGCTTCGATGCATAATCTTCGTTTCATCATTCGTCTTACAGAACAGGCTAGACAAGCTATTTTAGATGGTACATTTAAAGAATTCAAAGAATCTTTCTTAAATTCATACTACGGGAACAAGTAATTGTTCCTTTTTTTGTGAAAAAAAGAGAAATCTAAAGATTTCCCTTAAATAAAGTCTTGGCAAGATACCAATAAATCAATTTTCTTCCATTGTGTTTCTTCATCAATGCAGTTTCCTTCTTCTACAGAGGCAAATCCACATTGTGGAGAAAGTGCAATATTCTCACCAACTACAGCTTTAGCTTGTTCATAACGCTCTTTAATCGCATCATGCTCTTCTAATTCTTTACGCTTAGTCGAAATCAAGCCAGCTACAAATGTGCGGCCTGTGCCTTTTAAAACAGCCCAAGGATCAAAGGTTCCACTACGAGCATCATCATATTCTACAAAATAGCCATCGTATGGAATACTTGCGACCGATTTGGCAATCGTATCATAGAATCCATGGAATAATGGATTTCCTTTGAAGTTTCCTTTACAGAAATGTGTTGCGATCTGCATATCTTCTGGACGATTTTCTAAAGCTTTTGTACTTACACGCACAAACCAATCTAGTACTTGTGCTTTTGTATAACCCAAACCTTCTACCTTTGATACAAACGTATCATCGATCATATAGGTCCATGAAGTATCATCAATTTGAATATAGCGACATCCATGATTATAGAAATCACGAATGGCTGCTTGATATGCCAATCCAATATCTTCAATCACCGCTTCAATATCCGTACCATAATATGGTGTATCTTTAATGCCTAGTTGTAAGAAATGATCAATCAAAATCATGTTTGGTCCAGAAATACATTTCTTGGCTTCTACACCATATTTACTTGCTTCCTTCTTTAAGAAATCCCATGCGTACATTTCTTTATGTGCCTTATTTGGATCATAAAAAATCTTTCCTTCAATCATACCCAATTCAATATGATTATTTCTTCCATTAATAAACTTGTCTAAGTGTTTTGTCGTAAAACCATCAAATTCTTTTAGCCAATCCAAATGCCACCAGCGACGACGAAACTCTCCATCCGTCACAAACTTTAATCCGTGTTGTACTTCTTTGGCAACCAATTTTGCGATTTGTTCATCCTCAATATCACGTAATTGTTCATATGTAATCTCATTATTATTAAATTTAGCACGAGCCTCTTTAATTTCTTGTGGTCTTAAAAAAGATCCTACAATATCATATTTAATATTCAACATTAGTCAATTTCCTCCAACAACATCATTTTATCATTTCTTATTGATTAT
>OLXK01001967.1_pt1 | contig 12611 bp, 10 predicted proteins | sample 1674321 | NCBI WGS metagenome assembly OLXK01 (sample SAMEA103958162, study PRJEB25191) | human gut metagenome | reverse complement strand
GATTTATCCAGACTTAGAACGGTTATAAAAGGAAACTGACAAAGTACACTATCTATTAGTTGTAAAGTTTACAGAATTGGTTACAATATCTGTTAGACACCTGAAGATGAAAAAAGGGGTCTAGCAGATATTTTTTTGAAATGGAAGGGACAAGTCATGGAAGAAAGAAGCACATTTAACACAATATTAAAAAACAAAATAAAGGATGAACGGAAAGAGAGCGATTGGGAGGTAATAAATGAGACCGCATATATTAACACTTTCACTGATTCAGGAGTATAGAAGTAAACTGTATGAGGAGGAAAAAAGCAAGGCCACGATAGACAAGTATTTAAGGGATATCAGAGCCTTCTATCATTTTCTGCCCGATGATAAAAAGGTAGTTAAGGCAGAGGTCATACATTACAAAGAATTACTTTTGATGAAGTATAAGGCATCCAGTATTAATTCCATGTTAATTGCATTGAATGTTTTCTTTACCCATCAGCATTGGGACGACTGCAGAATAAAACTTTTAAAGGTACAGAAAAGTGCATTCCGTGATTCGGAAGAGGGGATGTCTAAAGATGAGTATGCCAGACTGATAGAGGCAGCGAATGACGAAAACAAGCCCAGGCTGGCAATGGCCCTGCAGACTATCTGTTCTACAGGAATCAGAGTGAGTGAATTGCAGTATATAACAGTGGAAGCGGTAAAAGATGGAAAAGTTGTTGTAAATGCATTTCCGGGACATTCCCTTACACTTGGCGCACTTGGATGCTTTATCTTATGGTTTGCATGGTATGCGGTAGCTTCAGCAATTTAGTCTGGAAATGATCCAGCGCGTAGCGTTTATCATCAAGCGGGCGATGCTGTGCGAACGGATCTTCACCATCAAACAGCGCCACGCCCAATGCTCCTGAAACGGCAAACACGCGCGCCAGGCCAATCGCCCCCAGGGCTTCCAGCCGATCCGCATCCTGGACGATTTTAGCTTCCGTTGTTAAGGGGGCGATTTGCGCGCTGAAACTGTGAGCGGCAATGGCATGACAAACGGCCTCAATTTTCTCCGCCGGAAATTGCACGAACTCTTCACGGAGCAGGCGACGCGTCTCTTCTGCCGCCAGGATTGAAGAACGCTGCCGTTGCGGATGATTTTTCGCCAGGCTCACAATATCGTGAAAATAACAGGCGGTTAAAATCACCAGCATATCGACATCGTCATCTGCCGCCAGCTTCTGTGCCGTAGCCCAGACGCGGCGAAAATGACATACGTCATGGGCCGCGTCCTGGTGCTGATGATGGTTTTTTAACCAGTTTTCGAACTGTGCCTGCCAGTGTTGTAAGTCCATACGCGCTCCGTTGCCAAAGAGTCGCAACCTTAGCAGTTTTTATTCATAGCGTCTGCTACGTGCGGGACGAGGTCGGGTGTACCAGGCAATGCTGCCTAACAATGCCCCGACCAGAGCCATAAATAAAAAGCCGACCAGTGCCCCTAACCACTTTCCCGCGGTAGAGCCTAAATCGCTTTCAAATCCCGACACGGGGGCATCGGGGATCCGGCTCATCACCCAGATGTAACGCGCCATTGCCCAGACGAAATAGCCACACCATGTATAGAAAGCCCACAAAGCCAATTTGCCGCCAGGGCTGCGAGAGAGTCTCTCTTCCATCTTTGTCGAACCGTATTCCATTTTGAGATAACCCGGAAAATTCAGACTTAGAACTATTATGTGATAAAAATCACATTTTTCCACATTGGATGAGCCAGTCAAGACTCAATCATTTTTTGAACAAATAGATAATTTTTGCGCAACGGCAATAATTACCGGAAAAACAGCAATAAAGATTTATTATTATCTATGGTAATGGTTTTATTAATTCACCTAAACAATATATTAGCACCGAATTCAATTATACCTTTTTTGATTTCTGTGTCATGATAACCCCGTTATTAGCCTTTTATCGTCTTGTTTATATTTTTTGGGCCGGCATGATGCCGGCTTTTTTTATGTCTTCATTAATGTGCGCGTGATCACATCAGCCGTTTAGCGCAGCAATCATTGATACTTCCTATCTTTCCAATCAACTCATAACATATTGATATACACCCATAATATTCGTGAATATTTATATTCAGAATTCATAACTATGAATTATATTAAATAGATTAGAAACATTTTGAAATCTTTTAAATACATTTGTTACATGTAATCTTTAAAATAAAATGAACTTCATAGAATAGTATCCAAATGTGCTTTTTTTTGGATAACGGCACTTATTGATATATTCATGAAGATTATAATCACAAGGGAATACATAATGAAAAGAAAAGTTCTGGCAATGCTGGTCCCGGCGTTATTAGTTGCTGGCGCAGCAAATGCGGCTGAAATTTATAATAAAAATGGCAATAAAGTTGAGCTATACGGCAAGATGGTTGGTGAGCGCATTCTGACCGACCGTGAAAGTGGTGAAAAAGGCGATAATTCTCAAGATACCTCTTATGCTCGTGTAGGCGTGAAAGGTGAAACTCAGATCAACCCTGAACTGACTGGTTACGGTCAGTTTGAACTAGACCTGGAAGCATCAAACAGACACAACCCTGACCAAACTCGTTTGGCATATGCTGGTTTGAGTTACAAAGATTTTGGTTCATTCGACTACGGTCGTAATGTCGGTGTCGCGTATGATGCAGAAGCATTTACTGATATGTTTGTTGAGTGGGGCGGTGACTCATGGGCTGGTACTGACCTGTTCATGACCAACCGTACCAACGGTGTTGCAACCTATCGTAACACAGATTTCTTTGGCATGGTTGAAGGTCTAAATTTTGCTCTGCAATATCAGGGTAAAAATGAAGGTACAGGCAACTACAAAGCAAATGGCGATGGCCATGGTTTATCTGCAACTTACACTATTGACGGTTTCTCATTTGCTGGTGCTTATGCAAACTCTGACCGTACTGATTGGCAGTCTGGTGATGGTAAAGGCGAAAGAGCCGAAGTTTGGGCGTTGTCAACAAAATATGACGCTAACAATGTCTATGCTGCTGTGATGTACGGTGAATCTCACAACATGAATTCCGACGACGGTGATGTTGTGAACAAAACACAAAACTTCGAAGCTGTTCTGCAATATCAGTTCGACTTTGGTCTGCGTCCATCCATCGGTTACTCCTATTCTAAAGCACTGGACGTAGCAGGTTACAAAGATTCTGATCGTCTGAACTATATTGAAATCGGTACCTGGTATTACTTCAATAAGAATATGAACGTATATACCGCTTATCAGATCAACCTGCTTGATAAGAGTGATTATGTTCTCGCTCATGGACTGAACACCGACGACCAACTGGCAGTTGGTATCGTCTACCAGTTCTAATCAGCCAACGCGCCGAGGCGTGTTACTGTAAAACATAACACCAGCCTGAGTTCGTCCCTCATCGAACTCAGGCTTTTTTTATTGGCATTTCATCTCCATCTGCGGCACACGCAATTGCCAAAGCATCTCGATACAGCCCCTTACCCTGCCCCTGCTGGCACAATATCTTCTACCAGCTAATCTTCAAGCCAACACCCAAATGCATTTCTTTATGTATTAATCCGTAACAAACACGCTTCCCATATAGAAATATTTGCAAAAATAGTGCATGAAAAAAGCTTTTTCTCTGCCAATCCGGGATATAAATATTCATCAGCACCATAATATTCCACATAACTAAATCTCTCCCTGCCGCCCCGTACCTCTGATAATGGTCTAAAATCATTGAGGCCACTTGCGACGACGTTGCTCAATAAGGAAAATTTGGCGTGAATAATATTCAACACCAGTGCAGCATCATCATTACATACTTACACCCGCCGACTACCGCTTTCGATATATTGACTCAATTTTCCAGCCTGGGTAAAAATAACGAACAGCTCAGTCGCAAATATAGTGACTACCCTAACTAAGCAACAATAAGGAATACACTATGACTGTTCAAACAAGTAAAAATCCGCAGGTCGATATTGCTGAAGATAATGCATTCTTCCCTTCAGAATATTCGCTTAGCCAATATACCAGTCCTGTCTCTGATCTTGATGGCGTGGACTATCCAAAACCGTATCGCGGTAAACATAAAATTCTGGTGATCGCCGCGGACGAACGTTATTTGCCGACCGATAACGGCAAACTGTTTTCGACCGGTAACCATCCGATTGAAACGTTGCTGCCGTTGTATCATCTCCATGCTGCAGGTTTCGAATTCGAAGTGGCGACCATTTCCGGTCTGATGACCAAGTTTGAATACTGGGCTATGCCGCACAAAGATGAAAAAGTAATGCCATTCTTTGAACAGCATAAATCGTTATTCCGTAATCCGAAGAAACTCGCGGATGTTGTCGCCAGCCTCAACGCTGATAGCGAATATGCAGCAATCTTTGTTCCTGGTGGGCATGGCGCACTTATTGGTTTACCAGAAAGCCAGGACGTGGCTGCCGCTTTACAGTGGGCAATCAAAAATGACCGTTTTGTTATCTCCCTTTGCCACGGTCCGGCGGCTTTTCTGGCACTTCGCCACAGCGATAACCCACTGAATGGTTATTCCATTTGCGCATTCCCAGACGCCGCAGACAAACAAACGCCAGAGATAGGCTATATGCCGGGTCATCTCACCTGGTACTTCGGCGAAGAGCTGAAGAAAATGGGCATGAACATCATTAATGACGACATCACCGGGCGAGTACATAAGGACCGTAAAGTTCTCACCGGCGACAGTCCTTTCGCAGCGAATGCGTTGGGTAAACTGGCGGCGCAGGAAATGCTGGCCGCTTACGCGAGTTAATCCCTGTTACATTGTAATGTAAGCGCATAATCAATCGCAGCCACGTTAATACTCACGACGTGGCTGCGTTTTTTCATGGTTAATTTATGGCGTACTGAAGCCCTATGTTAATTTCTTTGCGGTAACATAATCCGGAACACATTATGCTTATTGAGATAGTGATACGTAGCACTTCCCCCATGCAATTCGGCAATCGCTTTGACTAAAGAAAGACCAAGTCCCTGACCTACGGAATGACGCGAATTATCTCCCCGCCAAAATCTACGGAAGAGTTTTTCAGGCTCATGAATTTTCGTTCCAGGACTGGCGATATCAATATTAAGAGAACCGTTGGTATCAAGAAAACTGGTTATCTGAATACGCGATTTTTCTGGCGAATATCGAATAGCGTTAACAATAAGATTCGATAACATTCGTTGCAGTAAAATTTTATCCGCAAAGATTTGCTGATTGCACTCGACCTTAAAGCAAATCTCTTTCTCGTCTGAAAGGTATTCAAGATAGTCCAACAAATTTTCGACTTCCTTATTGAGAGAAAGCGAGTCCAGTTTCACCAAAACATTATTTTTATCTGCCCTGGCAAGAAACAGTATGTTCTCTGTTAACCGCGAAATATTTTCCAGCTCTTCAATGTTTCCGGCAATTGTTTTTTGATATTCAGCGATACTTCTGGTTTGACTGAGCGTAACCTGATTCTGACCCAGTAATGCATTAATTGGCGTTCTAAGTTCATGAGCGAGATCGTCAGCAAACTGACTTAGACGCTCAAAATCTTTGACTAAAGCATGATGCATTTTATTCAACGCCTGCCCAAGAGGTTTTAGTTCTCTCGGTAATGCGCTAACCTCAACAGGCTCCCGGTTATCGTTATAATTCAGCGCTTCCGTTACACCACTCAACTTTTTGATCTCTCGTAACCCCGTTCTGATTAACAGCGGACTTAATACTGAGCAAAGTACAATGGCGACAATGCAAATTATAATGCTATTGATTTTATACTGTTCAAGCATGTTATGTCTGGCTGAAGCCAATTTAGCCACAGTAACCGTTAATGATGGCGAAACTTCATCAATATTAATTCGTAAAGCATCTATCTCTGTGTCATTAATAATGCTTCTGTAAATGCCAGCTGCGCTGATTGTCTCACTAGCAGGTATGTTATTTAACATGTCATCACTGACATTTGTCCGGTTAACAATTTTATTGATGCCATCACCATGAATGATCAAGATATCCTGACTAACATCCATCATCCGGTTAAAGTACACAGGTAACGTATCTGGATTTACCCCATCAATTAACAACTGCTTGATCTGCGCTGTCCGGTTAATGAGTGTTGTATCATCGCGCCATTTCAACTCACTTGCCAGGCCATTATAGAGAGTCCAGACAATTCCAGCGCCAGCAACAGACAGCAGCAATATAAAAAGCAAGGTTAAACGGACGGTTATAGATAATCTTTTCATTATTTTTTTACCGCTACGAATGAATAGCCCATCCCCCGGATTGTGGCGATTAGCTTTTCAGGAAAAGGATCATCAACTTTTGCGCGGAGCCTGCGAATGGCGACGTCCACCGTATTGGTATCACTATCAAAGTTGATTCCCCAAATTTCACTCGCAATAACCGTTCTGGGTATAATCTCGCCAGCTCTGGAGGCCAGTAGCCAAAGTAACTGAAACTCCTTGCGCGTCAGTGTAATACTGATATTGTCCCTGCTCACACTTTGACTGACAGAGTCCATTCTTAAGCCGCTGATTTCTAATGATGAATTCAGAGCGTGATGTTGCCTTAATTGTGCCCGAACCCTTGCCAGCAACTCAGAAAATGAAAAAGGTTTTACCAGATAATCATTTGCCCCACTGTCCAGCCCTCTGACTCTGTCATCGACAGAATCCCTTGCAGTAAGGCAAATAACAGGGGTTTGCTTTGCTGTTCTTAACGTTTGTAAGATCTGCCAGCCATCCATACCCGGAAGCATAATATCCAGAATGATCAATGCATAATCATCCTTCAGCGCAAGATAAAGCCCATCTCTGCCATCAGAAACGGCATCAATGACATAACCCGCTTCGGAAAGCCCCTGCGTTACCCATTCCTGGGTCCTTTGATTATCTTCAATAAGTAGAATCTTCATGAAAATAATATGCCATAAATCATATGTTATAGAAACAACCTGGTTCATTACAAAATTGTAATGCTGCTGTAAGGTTACCCTGGACGTTTTTTCGCTATCCTCAAAACTCATTCACATGACAAGGATATAAACATGTTAAAGCGTTATTTAGTACTCTCGGTAGCAACGGCAGCATTTTCATTACCTTCTTTGGTTTATGCCGCACAACAAAACATTCTTAGCGTGCACATTTTGAACCAGCAAACAGGAAAACCCGCTGCCGACGTGACAGTCACTCTTGAAAAGAAAGCGGATAACGGCTGGTTACAACTTAATACCGCCAAAACAGATAAGGATGGACGAATTAAGGCACTGTGGCCCGAGCAAACTGCGACTACTGGCGATTACCGTGTCGTATTTAAAACCGGGGACTATTTCAAGAAACAAAATCTTGAAAGTTTCTTCCCTGAGATCCCCGTTGAATTTCATATTAATAAAGTGAACGAGCATTATCATGTGCCTTTATTACTCAGCCAATATGGGTATTCAACCTATCGTGGGAGTTAATGCATAAATATGTAAAAGCAGATCTCTGCTACTGTTAGGGAGGACACTCCCTGACAGATTAACAGTAAACGGCTCTTGCTGGCTAAAGACAAAAAAGTGTGATGGCTTATGAAAAAGAATCAATTTTTAAAAGAATCAGATGTTACGGCCGAGTCGGTATTCTTTATGAAGCGTCGGCAGGTGTTAAAAGCACTGGGCATCAGCGCAGCTGCATTTTCTTTGCCTCACGCTGCGCATGCCGATCTGCTTAGCTGGTTTAAAGGGAACGATCGCCCACCCGCCCCCGCCGGAAAAGCGCTGGAGTTCAGCAAGCCTGCCGCCTGGCAAAATGACCTGCCACTGACGCCAGCAGATAAAGTCTCCGGTTATAACAACTTCTATGAATTCGGGCTGGATAAAGCCGATCCCGCGGCTAATGCTGGTAGCCTGAAAACCGATCCATGGACACTGAAAATCAGCGGCGAAGTGGCAAAACCATTGACCCTCGATCATGATGATTTAACCCGTCGCTTCCCGCTGGAAGAGCGTATTTATCGTATGCGCTGCGTGGAAGCGTGGTCGATGGTGGTGCCGTGGATTGGTTTTCCGCTACACAAATTGCTGGCGCTTGCCGAACCCACCAGCAATGCGAAGTATGTCGCTTTCGAAACAATTTATGCACCGGAACAGATGCCAGGCCAGCAGGACCGCTTTATCGGCGGCGGGCTGAAATATCCTTATGTCGAAGGATTGCGTCTCGACGAAGCAATGCATCCGCTCACACTGATGACCGTGGGTGTTTATGGCAAGGCGTTACCGCCACAAAATGGCGCGCCGGTGCGACTGATTGTGCCGTGGAAATATGGCTTTAAAGGGATTAAATCGATAGTCAGTATTAAGCTGACCCGCGAGCGTCCGCCAACCACCTGGAATCTGGCAGCGCCTGACGAATACGGTTTTTACGCCAACGTTAATCCGCATGTTGATCACCCGCGCTGGTCACAGGCTACCGAACGATTTATTGGTTCAGGCGGCATCCTCGATGTACAGCGCCAGCCAACGCTACTGTTTAATGGTTACGCCGACCAGGTGGCATCGCTGTATCGTGGCCTGGATTTGCGGGAGAATTTCTGAATGCGTCTGACAGCAAAACAGGTGACATGGCTGAAAGTTTGCCTGCATCTTGCCGGATTGTTGCCGTTTCTCTGGCTGGTCTGGGCGATCAATCACGGTGGACTGGGTGCCGATCCGGTGAAAGATATTCAGCATTTTACCGGTCGCACTGCACTGAAATTTTTGCTTGCGGCCTTGTTAATCACACCTCTGGCACGCTACGCAAAACAGCCGTTATTGATACGCACTCGCCGCCTGTTAGGCTTATGGTGCTTTGCCTGGGCGACACTGCATTTAACCAGTTACGCATTGCTGGAGCTGGGCGTGAATAATCTGGCGTTATTAGGTAAGGAGTTAATTACCCGGCCTTATTTAACGTTAGGTATTATCAGCTGGGTAATTTTGCTTGCGTTAGCGTTCACTTCAACCCAGTCGATGCAGCGAAAACTCGGCAAACACTGGCAACAGTTGCATAACTTCGTCTATCTTGTCGCGATCCTGGCCCCAATACATTATCTGTGGTCAGTGAAGATTATTTCACCGCAGCCACTCATCTACGCTGGGCTGGCGGTACTGCTTTTAGCCTTACGGTATAAGAAGTTGCTTTCCCTTTTCAACCGGTTACGCAAGCAGGTTCACAACAAATTATCTCTATAACTTGATATTGCCGACAAAGTACGCGTTATCCCTGCCGGATGCGGCGCGAGCGCCTTATCCGGCCCACACAGATCGCATCAGGTTATGTTTCGTTTGTCATCAACCTCAAATCATCGACATAATTTATGTCATTTCAATAAGATAGAAAAATATACCTGAGGTAACTTTGCACTCGTTTCCTAAGAGTTGTTGCATTTTGTTATATGTTACAATATAACATTACACATCATGTACAATAACTCTGGAGGAAACTGTTTTGGCGATTCGTCTTCATAAACTGGCTGTTGCTTTAGGTGTCTTTATTGTTAGCGCTCCTGCCTTTTCGCATGGTCATCACTCACACGGCAAACCCTTAACAGAGGTCGAACAAAAAGCTGCTAATGGTGTTTTTGATGATACCAATGTACAAAACCGAACGCTCAGTGACTGGGATGGAGTCTGGCAATCCGTTTACCCTTTACTGCAAAGTGGCAAACTTGACCCCGTCTTTCAGAAGAAAGCGGATGCAGATAAAACTAAAACATTTGCTGAAATTAAAGATTATTATCACAAAGGTTATGCGACAGATATCGAGATGATTGGCATTGAGGACGGCATTGTCGAATTCCATAGAAATAATGAAACAACATCCTGTAAATATGATTACGATGGATACAAAATACTCACCTATAAATCAGGCAAGAAAGGCGTTCGTTACTTATTCGAATGTAAAGATCCTGAAAGCAAAGCCCCTAAATATATTCAATTTAGCGATCATATAATTGCACCACGAAAATCATCTCATTTTCACATTTTTATGGGTAATGATTCCCAGCAATCTTTATTGAATGAAATGGAAAACTGGCCAACGTATTATCCCTATCAGTTGAGTAGCGAAGAAGTGGTCGAGGAGATGATGTCTCATTGATTTTTTTGCGCTGACTTCAGTTATTTAACAGAACAGTGCCTGGTAGTAACAACAATAATTTACCAAGACAAATAAGTAAGACAAACTCAGACACGCTCATACTTGAGTCGTGTCTTTTTTATTATGTCTGTAGAAAAAAACTGAGAAAATGGCGAACAATAAATACACAACTCAGCCATACAGACTGGCAGCGCAAATGTTTCCAGGAGCAAGTCATCTATCATGGTAAAGCTAACCAGAAATATAGGTTAATTTTGGTATTTAAACCTTTTTTACTTGTTAGTATGATACAAAGGCTTTCAAAAAAGCTGGGAAATTCAACAACTCTTGGAAATTATGGACTTTGTCCCGCGGCTTTAATCTGACGGCCGCGTTCCTTTTTTTGCTCAATTATTGACCCCTTCTCTACGCAACTTCAGTTCCCACCACCAACTTTGCGGCAGTTTCATAGGATCAATGTCTAAAAGAATAATGGTGACCGATAAGAAAACGACTGAATAACTGTAGATTTTCGCTCGAAACCTTCCTGTCAGATCCATAGCGAATCAAGTGCTGAATGTCACAGTATCGAACAGAAAACAGTGACGATCTAACCCTTCAAGAATATTCTACGATTGTTCTGTTTAGGAAAAGCAAGGCGGGAAGTCGGGAGATAAGTCATTGATAAAGTGGCGGAGAGAGGGGGATTTGAACCCCCGGTAGAGTTGCCCCTACTCCGGTTTTCGAGACCGGTCCGTTCAGCCGCTCCGGCATCTCTCCGTTCAGATGGTTGCCATGATGCCAGGAAATTTGGCATTTTAACAGTCCCTGTCCGTGCAATTTTGTTCAAGTGACGAGTTTGCGAGCAAAACGATGATTAAGTGGCCCTGGAAAGTACAAGAATCAGCACATCAAACTGCCCTTCCCTGGCAGGAAGCACTATCGATCCCCCTTTTAACGTGTCTGACAGAACAGGAACAAAGCAAATTAGTCACTCTTGCCGAACGTTTTTTACAGCAAAAGCGGCTTGTTCCTTTACAGGGCTTTGAACTGGATTCATTAAGAAGCTGCCGGATAGCACTTCTATTTTGCCTACCCGTTCTGGAGTTAGGACTGGAATGGCTGGATGGTTTTCATGAAGTCTTAATTTATCCTGCGCCATTTGTGGTCGATGATGAATGGGAAGACGATATCGGTCTGGTGCATAACCAACGTATTGTTCAGTCAGGTCAGAGCTGGCAGCAAGGGCCTATCGTTTTGAACTGGTTGGATATACAAGATTCTTTTGATGCTTCTGGTTTTAACCTGATTATTCATGAAGTCGCTCATAAGCTGGACACCCGTAACGGCGATCGCGCCAGCGGAGTTCCCTTTATTCCGTTGCGTGAGGTTGCTGGCTGGGAACACGATCTTCATGCTGCAATGAACAACATTCAGGAAGAAATCGAATTAGTTGGCGAGAATGCGGCGAGCATTGATGCTTATGCTGCCAGTGATCCTGCTGAATGTTTTGCCGTACTTTCTGAATATTTCTTTAGCGCCCCAGAACTTTTTGCTCCTCGTTTCCCTTCATTGTGGCAACGTTTCTGTCAATTTTATCAACAAGATCCTTTACAGAGACTGCATCACGCTAATGATACAGACTCGTTTTCGGCGACGAATGTTCATTAATTAACAACTTTGCAGATTAATTAACCAATTGAAATGGCTTATGAAATTTAGTGTTGACAGACAAGGTACCGCTAAGTAATATGCGCCCCGTTCACACGATTCCTCTGTAGTTCAGTCGGTAGAACGGCGGACTGTTAATCCGTATGTCACTGGTTCGAGTCCAGTCAGAGGAGCCAAATTCTAAAAATTCGCTTCTTAGCGCAATGTCACTAACCTTAGTTGAACATTGTTTATTAACGGATAGCGGGTTTTTAACATCTTAAGCGCCCTCGACCTTTATGGTTGAGGGCGTTTTGCTATGAACGCCATCACCATTTTCCCCTCGATTATAAAACTTGAGTAATTCAGTAGTCTCCCCTCTTGCAACTCACACCCAAAACTGCTTAACGAAAAGTTATTAATTTTCAATCATATTGCTATCAGGATTTACATTTTTTCGCTGTGCTAGAAAGGGCGCATTTATGTTAGCTCGTTCAGGGAAGGTAAGCATGGCTACGAAGAAGAGAAGTGGAGAAGAAATAAATGACCGACAAATCTTATGCGGGATGGGAATTAAACTACGCCGCTTAACTGCGGGTATCTGCCTGATAACTCAACTTGCGTTCCCTATGGCTGCGGCAGCACAAGGTGTGGTAAACGCCGCAACCCAACAACCAGTTCCTGCACAACTCGCCATTGCAAATGCCAATACGGTGCCCTACACCCTTGGAGCGCTGGAATCGGCCCAAAGCGTTGCCGAACGTTTCGGTATTTCGGTGGCTGAGTTACGCAAACTCAACCAGTTTCGTACGTTTGCTCGAGGTTTTGATAATGTCCGC
>OLXK01001962.1_pt1 | contig 12660 bp, 9 predicted proteins | sample 1674321 | NCBI WGS metagenome assembly OLXK01 (sample SAMEA103958162, study PRJEB25191) | human gut metagenome | reverse complement strand
TTGTTTGTGGCGTCGCCGATTGCAAAAATGCCGTTTATATTCGTTCTGAATGTGCTCTCGTCTGCGCTTATCGTGCCGCGAGAGGTCTTGTCAAGCTCTTCAAATCCGCTGAGCTCCGGCCTCTGACCGATAGCCATTATTACACTGTCAACTTCAAGAGTTTCGAATTTTCCCTCTATCGGAACCGGCTTTCTTCTGCCGCTCGCGTCGGGTTCGCCGAGCTCCATTATCTGGAGCTTTATTCCGCAGACTTTGCTGTCCTGCGTTAATATTTTATCGGGATTTGTGAGAAATCTGAAATCTACGCCCTCTTCCTGTGCCTCATCGATTTCGAGTGCATCTGCGGGCATCTCATCGCGGGTGCGGCGGTAGGTGATATAAACTTTCTCCGCGCCTAGGCGGATTGCCGTGCGGCAGGCATCCATCGCCGTGTTGCCTCCGCCGCATACGGCTACGCGCTTTCCGATATCAACGGGTGAGCCAAGTATCACGGAACGCAGGAAATCTATTCCGCCGAATACTCCTTCGGCATTCTCGCCGTCAACCCGCATTTTTGTGCTCGACCATGCACCGGGCGCGGCAATTACCGCGTCGTATTCTTGGTTAAGTGTATCAAGAGAAATATCTCTGCCGATTTTTATATTATTTCTGAACTCAACGCCGAGTTTTTCAACGAGCGCCAATTCCTTGTCAAGCACTTCTTTCGGCAGTCTGTATTGCGGTATGCCGTAGCGGAGCATGCCGCCCATCTTCGGCATCATATCGAAAACAGTGACGCCGTGTCCTTTTATCGCAAGATAATATGCCGCCGATATTCCGCCCGGACCGCCGCCTATAATCGCGACCTTTTTGCCCGTTGATTCAGCAACCTCAGGCATGAATATATTTCCGCTTTCAAGGTCGCGGTCTGCCGCATAAGCCTTGAGCGCGGCTATAGATATAGGCTCTTCAACGAGTCCGCGTCTGCACTTTTTCTCGCACGGATGCGGACATACTCTGCCTATTGATGCGGGCAGGGGAATCCTGCCTTTTATTATCGACAGAGCCTGTGCGTTTTCGCCGTTTGCGATAAGTCCGACATAACCCTGACAGTCGGTGCCCGCTGGACAGGCGAGAGAACATGGGGCTTTGCAGTCTCCGGTGTGATCCGAAAGCAGCATTTCGAGCGAGAATCTTCTCGCCCTGTTTATTCTGTCAGATTCTGTTATAATTTCCATTCCGTCGGCGGCTTCAATGGCGCAGGAGCGCATCAGCTTAGGACTGCCCTTGCACTCTACAACGCACATTCCGCACGCGCCGTATGGCTTGATCCGCTCGTCATGGCAGAGAGTCGGGATATCCGCGCCCGCCTTCCTTGCGGCTTCGAGCAGTGTCGAACCTTTCTCGATTTTTACGCTTTTCCCGTCAACGGTCAATGTAATATACTCTTTCATCGTCACACCTCCTTACTTTATAAATATCGCGTCAAAGCGGCACGCAACCTTGCAGCTGCCGCATTTTATGCACTTGCCGCTGTCTATTTTATGCGGCTTTTTTACTTCTCCGGATATCGCGCCGACCGGGCATTTCTTGCTGCACAGCGTGCATCCGCGGCATTTGTCAGAGTCTATGTGATAGCTTATAAGCTCCGGACATTCTCCAGCGGGACAGCGGTGTTCTTTTATGTGAGCCTCGTATTCGTCGCGGAAATATCTGAGCGTGGTGAGCACGGGATTCGGAGCCGTCTGACCGAGTCCGCAGAGCGAGCCGTCCTTTATCTGAGCGCACAGCTCTTCGAGCAGCTCGATATCTCCGTCTCTGCCATTGCCTTGGCATATCCGTTCAAGAGTCTCCCTGAGGCGCATAGTACCGATGCGGCATGGTACGCACTTCCCGCACGACTCGTTCGTTGTGAAATCGAGAAAGAATTTTGCCATGCGCACCATGCAGGTGCTCTCGTCCATAACGACCATTCCGCCCGAGCCCATTATCGCGCCCGTTGCCGAAAGAGCCTTGTAGTCTATAACCGTGTCGGCAAGTCGCGCGGGGATGCATCCGCCGGACGGGCCGCCAAGCTGAACGCCCTTGAACTCTTTGCCGCCGCGTATTCCGCCGCCGATATCAAAAATAACATCTCTGAGCGTCTTGCCCATCGGTATTTCAACGAGTCCGCCGCGCTTAATCTTGCCTGTCAGCGCAAAAACTTTCGTACCTTTGCTAGTCTCAGTGCCGATGGCGGCGAACGCCTCTCCGCCGTTGTTGATTATCCATGTTACATTCGCGAATGTCTCGACATTGTTTATGTTTGACGGCTTGTTCATATATCCCGACTGCGCAGGGAACGGCGGCTTGAGGCGCGGCATACCGCGCTGACCCTCAAGGGATTCAATAAGAGCTGTCTCTTCGCCGCAGACGAATGCTCCCGCGCCCGCCTTGATTCTGAATTTGCATGAGAAGTCGGAAGAAAGAATATTTTCGCCTATATAGCCTTTTTCCACAGCCTGTTCAATGGCGTTGCGAAGCCTTTTTATAGCCAGAGGATATTCAGCGCGGACATAGACTATTGCTTCTTTTGCGCCTATAGCATACGCCGCGATGAGCATACCTTCTATCAGAGCGTGCGGGTCGCTCTCAATAACAGCTCTGTCCATAAATGCACCAGGATCGCCTTCGTCGGCGTTGCATATCAGATATTTTTCGTCTCCTACGCTCTGCCTTGCGGCGTTCCATTTGAACCATGTCGGGAAGCCTGCGCCTCCGCGCCCGGCGAGCCCGGAAGTTTTTATCTCTTCAATGACCTGCTCGGGTGTCATTGTTTTCAAAACTTTTGAAAGCGCCGTGTATCCGCCGTACTTTTCGTAATCTTCAATGCTCTCCGGCTCGGTTATTCCGCACCCGCGCAAGGCTATCCTGGTCTGCTTTTCGAGAAAGCCCTTGTCCTCATCGGATATAACAAGAGAGCTTATCTGCGACATGTTGCCGCTCTCCGTGAAGCTTATGATTTTATCCACATCATCAGGACTTACTTTAACGAGTCTTGCTGTGAGCGCATCGCCGTTATAGATATCAACAATAGGCTCAAGAAAGCACATTCCGATGCATCCGACTGAGTGAACCGTATAATTTCCGCTGTTCTTCTCGTCGAGCAGTTTATGTATCTTTCCGGCTCCCGCCGATATACCGCAGCTGCCTTCTCCGATTTTAATTTTATACATCGGCATTTGCCTCCTTTGCCTTTTCGGCGATTATCTCTTTGACCCTCTGCGGAGTCAGACTGCCGTAGGTCTCGGAATTTATCATCATAACAGGGGAGAGCGAGCAGCAGCCGAGGCAGGCGACTGTTTTCAGTGTGAAAAGCCCGTCGGGCGTTGTCTCTCCGTTATGTATGCCGAGCGTTTCAAACACGGCCTTTTCTATCATCTCGGAGCCGTTGACATGGCACGCCGTACCCTGACAGAGCATTATAAAATACCTGCCGACAGGCGTGAACCGAAACTGTGCGTAGAATGTCGCAACGCCGAAAACGGTCGCCGGAGCAATGCCCATTTCTATTGCCGCATGGCACAGCGCGTCTTCGGGCAGATAGCCGTAAATATCCTGAATCTCCTGCAGGACGGTTATAAGCGAGCCTGAGGTGTTCTTATATTTACTTATGACAGGCTCGATGAGACTTAAATCGCTTGCCTTTGCCGGATTTTTCATATCTTCTCCTCCGTTGACATAGGTTTATTCAATTATACGCTATGAACATAAGCTTTTCAATATCGTGCGGGCACTTATCTGTATGTAAAATCAGGCGGTATTTTTTTGTATATTATGCGCGTTGAAAAAGAGCATAGCTTGTTGTACTATTATATTAGGTGTCTTACATAGGCGTTTTGTGGGTGGACAGAAAAATCACGCAAATAATCCACAGATTGCCTGATTTTGTCGGTTGAACAGCATGACAAAATGTGATAAAATGTAGACATAACATACGCGCCAATCGGGCGCGTGCGGCAGAGCCGCAAAAGGGAGATTTGAGTGGTGGAAAAGCTGGTTTCAATTATAATGCCGGCGTATAACTGCGCGGACTATATATCAGAGAGCATAAAATCCGTACAGAATCAGTCTTACCGTAACTGGGAGCTTATCGTTGCCGATGACAATTCCACGGACGGTACAGTTGATACGGTGCGCAGTATGGCAGCAGACGACAACAGAATACACCTGCTTGAAACCGATATCAATCTCGGTCCCGCAGCGGCGCGCAACAGGGCGATAAATGCGGCGCAGGGCGATTATATCGCATTTCTTGACAGCGACGATATCTGGTATCCGGACAAGCTGAGCCGTCAGATAAGCTTCATGGAGCAAATGGGATATGATTTTACATACACCGCGTATGAAAAAATAAACGAGCGCGGCGAGCATATGGGCGTCGTCATTTCAGCGCCGAAAAGCGTAAATTATTCTTCAATGCTTTATCAGGGCGACCCAATAGGCAATCTGACTGTTGTCTATAACGCAGAAAAGCTCGGAAAATTCTATGTCCCCGATATAAAAAAGCGCAACGATTTTGCACTTTGGCTTAAAATAATGCACGACTGCGACCGCGCTTACGGACTCGACGAAGTTCTCGCAAGCTACCGCGTCCGCGCCGGTTCCGTTTCATCCACGCGCAAGAGTAAACTGATAAAATATTATTGGGAGCTTTATCGCGATATTGAAAGGCTCTCAAATATAAAATCCTCCGCCGCAATAGCGTCTCTGGTGTTTTTTAAATCCATAAGACAGACCGATGAAAGAATTCAGAAGGTCAGAAATAATTTCAATTCAAAACAAACATCAAAGCTTGATTTGACAAATATTGAGAAGAATCCTGAAAATGCTGTGAAAATAACGAATGCTTCGGAAGATATAACGTTCGAACGCACAAAGGAAAATAACATTCCTGCGACTGCCGATAACAGCAACGATGCTGAATATGCACAAAAATAATATGCACAAAAATAAGAGGAGCTTTTAAAGCTTCTCTTATTATATACGCGAAAGAGCCGGGTCTGCGGGCTGTCAACCACACCCGCAGAGCTCCGACTCCGTCAAAGGCAGCAAGTGCTGAAATGCGCTGTTGAAAAGACAATAAACAATAGCTTCTTCACTTAAAAGCGCCCGAAATAATATCAGCTCCGGCTGCCAGTATCATTATGTGTATCCTGCGGCTTAAAATACATAAAAGCCGCAGGAAATTTTTTCTTATTTGCCCGATACCGTGACTCCGTCGAATTCAGCCCATGGCATGAAAGAAAGTCCGTCCGTGGTCTGCTCTTTGGATATCGCGACGATGTTGTTGAGCATGTCGATAATGTTGCCGCTTATCATTGTCTCGCTGACTGCACTGCTGACTTTTCCGTTTTCGATAAGAAAACTGTTCTTCGCGACGCCGGAAAAATCTCCGTTCGATGACGGCTGACCGCCGGAGAATCGGTTGACTATCAGACCTCTGTCTATTCCGGATATCATTTCTTCGAGCGTCTTGTCGCCGGGGAGAACTTCGAGGTTATTGCCGCCGTTGAGAGCGCGTGGGAAACCGGTCTTGTTTGCTCCGTACTGCGAAAGAATAAAAGTCTTGAGAACGCCGTCAACAATAATGTCCATGTTCTCGGCAGGATAGCCGTCGGAGGTAAAGCGCTGACCGACTACCGTTTTGTCGTCAAGCGGAACGCTCCTGAGATTCAGCTTTTCGCTCGCGACTTTTGTGTTCAGCGCGTCTTTCCAGGGAGATGTGCCGTCAATAAGCACGCCGGATGATGCAAAATTTTCGAGCGCCGTCTGCAAAAGCTCGTTGAAACAGTCGGGAGAATAAATTACCTTGCCGACGAACTTTTCACTCGGCGAGACTGTGTTGAGCTGCTTTTCGCTCTCTTCGAGAAGCTGCCTCTGCATACCTGCGTCCATAAACGGCTTGTCGAGATTGTCAAGCGCGCAGAAATATCCGTTAAATGACGAGGCTTTTTCACCCTCATGTGCGGAGAACATCGTGTTGAACGAGTATTCGCCGTGCTCATATCTGAGGCTTGTTCCGTTGGTGTTCATGTAGAGCTTTTCGCTGTGCTCATAGTCGGAGATAAGCTGCTCGAGAATGACTTTCGGATATTCTTTTTTAGTTTGGCTCATGAATTCCTCTATTCTGTCAAACAGCTTGTTAAGATCGGGCTCAAAAACTCCGGTTTTGTATTCGACTTTTGCAGTGAAAGGCGCTATCTGCTCGGCTTCATCGGGAACGGAAGATTCCGCCGCGGCGATGCACTGAGTCGCAGCTTCGTCAATCGCTTCTTTTGTCGCCTGATTTATGCTTGTGACGCCTTTTTTGCCGTCCTTTATTGCTTTCATCGAGATGCTCGTGTTGAATGTGGAGCGCATCAGGCTGAATTTTCCGCCGTCAACGTTCAGCTCATCTTTTTTGCTTCTGCCGACGATGCACTGAGCCGCATCCGCGCCGCAATTTTTTAGCGCCTTGAGTGTGTATTCCGCTATCTCATATATATCAGTCATTTTCATCGCTCCTTTCTCAGCGTCCGCCGATATTTACTTTGCATTTGACGGCAGGGCCGCCCATTCCGACGGGCATCGGCTGTTTCTTGCCGCACATACCCGAGCAGGTCCACACCATGTCATCGGAGAGCATATCGACAGTCTTGAGCATGTCAAACGCTATGCCAGATATTGTCGTGTCTCTTATCGCTCTGCCGAGCTTGCCGTGCTTTATCTCATATCCCATACAGACACCGAACATGAACTCTCCGGTCGTGTCCGCCTGACCGTTGTTGGTCTCCGTGAGAAAATATCCGTCGTCTATCGAAGCTATCATATCTTCGAGCTTGTCCTTGCCGGGGAGAATTGCGGTGTTTCTCATTCTTATAAGCGGCTCGTCCGAGAATGCGTAAGCTCTCGCGTTGCCCTGCGGCTTGACTCCGAAATGCTCCGCGCTCTCTCGGCTGTTCATGTATCCTCTGAGAATGCCGTCTTTTATGAGAATTGCGTCCTCCGCGGGCGTGCCCTCGTCGTCGACAAGAACGGGCAGGGGAGCCGAGGAACCGTCCGGCAGGGTGTGAGCGAAGTCGACCATGGTTATAAGCTCGCTTGCGACTTGCTTGTTCATGCAGTGCGCCGCGACCGAACCGCCGAGCACTAAATCGGCTTCAACCGTGTGACCGACCGCCTCGTGCGCGAGTATTCCCGCGAGGTTAGGATGCATCACGACATCTCTGTATCCCGCATCCGCATATACGCCATCAGCTTTTTTCATAAGGTTTTCATAAAGCATATCTATGCCGCCGAAAAGCTCATCGGGGGAGGAAAATACTTCGGTGAAGAATCCGCGCCCGCCGAATACTTTATAAAGCTCAACATTTGTGCCGTCCTTGGCTTCGGCGGTCAGAAAAACATAGACAAAACTTCTCGGCACGAGTGAATATGAATCGAATCCGTCGTTGACGCAGAGCCTTTTCTCCATCGAATCCGCCCGGATGCTTATCGAGCGGCTGACGAGATCGGGATATTTCTTTGCGATATATTCGTCGATCTCTTTTGCAAATTCAATATATACTTTCTGCTCGCAGTCGTTTATGTTGCCGTTCATCGTCTTTATTCCGGCGGGAATCGGTCTTATTATCTTCGCCTCGTGGCTGACTCTCGAACTCAGAAACACGGCGTTGTCGCTCGCGGCTTTGAGTACGCTTTTAATGCTCTCTTCCGAGTATTCTGCGCTTGAAGCAAAGCCGTAAACTCCGTTTTTATATACTCTGGCATTGATGCCGCTCTTCTCGGCGCGCGTGTTGCCTACGAGATTTCCGCCGAGCATAGACACTCCGCGCGAGGTGTTCTTCTGCGCACGCAGCTCTGTGTGGTCGCTGAGCAGCGCCCTGTGCGGCGAAAGAATATCCTTTATCATATGACTTCTCCTTTGCAAAGAATTTTTCTATCTTCGTCCCTGACTATATAGTATATCACTATTATCAGATTTTTCAACTTCGCGCAAAAAAGAAAAGCAAAAAGACAGGCGTTTCAATTGACTTTGATATCCTTAAATGTTATCATTTTAGCGCGAAATTTATTGTGCGGAGGAAGTGCTTTGGGGAAGTTTGAAAAAGTGCTCATAGCGAGCGATTTTGACGGCACGCTCAAGAATGACGACGGAATAATAACCGATGATGTCCGTTCGGCAATAGCTTATTTTATATCCGAGGGCGGATATTTTACGGTCTGCACCGGGAGGACATATCAGGGCTTTCATCTCTATGATCCATCTTATATCAATGCGCCCGTGCTGCTGACAAACGGCTCCATGGCGTATGACTATGAAAAAAACGAGCCTGTGTTCGTAAACGGTATAGATGCCGAACACGGAATCCCGTTCGTCAGGGCTATAATGGAAAAATTTCCGGATGTCTCAATAGAGATGTATCCGTTTGACAGCACCTATGCAATACATCTTGATGACACTTCCCACCGTCATTTCACAAGTCAGGGTATACCCTATAAAGTTGTCAGTGATCCGTCCGAGACGGAGTTCCCCTGGGCGAAGGCTATGTTTGACGCGGAGGGAATATCGCAGGAAGTGCAGGCGTTTATGCGCGAGAATTTTGATGATCCCGCGTTTTTGCCGACAAACGGCGGATATATAGAAGTCATGAAGAAAGGCTCAGACAAGGGCACAGGTCTGCTTTTCCTCGCCGACGCTCTCGGCGTTCCTCACGACAGGACTTTTGCCGTGGGCGACGGATATAACGATATCGAAATGCTAGTCGCGGCAAAAGCAGGATTCGTCCCTGAAAACGGTTCGCCGGAGGCGCTCGAGCACGCCGACTATGTTGTGCGCTCGAATAACGACGGCGCTGTGGCAAATGTGATAGAGATACTCGATAATATTCTCTGAAAAGCTGTTTATTTTTGCCAATCACTTGAAGTATCATTAATAAAGTATTATAATAACATTCGACAGAAAAGGCGAATGTGTTGTAAAAGATATCCCCACGGAGGAATCGGATATGGAGATAAAACAGACCAACTTTGCAATAATCGGTCTCGGCGGACGCGGTCAGGGCAACCTCGGCGAGCTTATCAGCATTGACGGCGTAAAGGTTGTTGCCGTCTGCGATAAGTACGAGGACAGAGCACGCCGTGGAGTTGAGATAGTCAAAGAGAAAACGGGCGAGGAGCCCGAGATGTATCTCGACTATAAAGAACTGCTCAAGCGCGACGATATCAAGGCTGTTATGGTCGCGACTACTTGGATAACCCATGTCCGCATAGCGGTCGACTGCATGAGAGCAGGCAAGCATGTCGCCATGGAAGTCGGCGGAGCAGCGTCTATCGAGGAATGCTGGCAGCTCGTCAGGGCTTCCGAAGAGACCGGCAAGTTCTGCATGCTTCTTGAAAACTGCTGCTATGACCGCAACGAAATGGCTCTTCTGCGTATGATGCGTGAGGGCATTTTCGGCGAAGTTGTGCATATGCAGGGGGGCTATGAGCATGACCTCAGAGACGAGATAGGTCTAGGACGCGAAAACCGCCACGGCAGAATACATAACTTCAAGAACCGCAACGGTGAGCTTTATCCCACCCATCAGCTCGGCCCTATAGCTAAGGCGCTGCATATCAACCGTGGCAACCGCTTCCTCACTCTTACTTCAATGGCAAGCAAGGCGTGCGGACTCAACACCTGGCTCAAGAACACTCAGGGCGAGGATTATGACCTAGCGGATTACAAATTCAACCAGGGCGATATAGTTACAACTATGATAAAATGCGCCCACGGCGAGACGATAACGCTTGTGCATGACTGCACGCTCCCACGGCCTTATTCGCGCAATTATAAGATTCACGGCACCCGCGCGGCTTATAACGAGGATGCAAAGGGAATATATATCGACGGCGTGACGAAGCACGAAGAAGACGACTGGATGCACAGCTGGGAGCCGTTTGAAAAGTATCTTGAAAAATATGAGCATCCGCTTTGGAAAACATATGCTTCCGAGAGCGAGAAGCACGGCCACGGCGGTATGGATTATCTCGTTTTCTCCGCATTTGTCGAGAGCGCTATGTATGACCTCGAGCCTCCGATAGATGTCTATGATGCGGCAACATGGATGGCTATAACCTGCCTTTCGGAGCAGTCGATAGCAATGGGCAGCATGCCTGTGCCCGTGCCCGATTTCACAAACGGCATGTGGATCGACAGAGCTCCGGCAAGACGCAGCAGATATAACGCAGAGGAAATCTGCGAAGAGTTTTTCAGTGATGAGGAGAAAGGTGAATGAGCTTTTACATCGGTGTTGACGGAGGCGGAACAAAAACGGCGTTCTCCCTTTTTGATGAGGACAAAAATGTAGTCAAAACGGTCTACGGACCGGGAAGCAACCACGAGAATCTCGAGGGCGCGTTTGACGAGGCGAGCGCGGTTATCTGGAACGGTATAACCGAACTTGTCGGCGAGGCGGGAATATCTCTTGACGATGTTGCTTTTTCGCTGATGGGTCTTGCGGGAATCGACCATCAGTTCCAGCATGATATCATGTGCGAGAAGCTTTCGGAAAAGGGGCTTCGGAACTTTGCTATCTATAACGACGGCTTTATCGTCGTTCAGGCGGGCTCCGAGAGCGGCGCGGCAATAGGCTATAACTGCGGAACGGGTACTTGCTGCAACGCGATTGATTCAAAGGGCAATATGCTCCAGCTCGGCGGACTCAGCGAGTGCACCGGTGATATGGGCAACGGCAACTGGATAGCCCAGACTGCATTCAGGCTCATATACGATGAGGTCTATCTTGGACTTGAACCTACGCTTATCACGAAGATGTACTACGATGCATTCGGCATCACTTCGCGCGAGGAGTTCGTCGGAACCGTTGCAAAGCTTGAGACGGAGGAGGCTCCGCTCTATATCAAGACTCTCATCGGCTCGTTCTTCAAGGCGGCGGCTATGGGCGATGCCCCTGCGCTCGCCAAAACAGATGAGATGGCAAAGCGCGGCGCGCAGTTCATCGCGGCGCTTGCAAAGCAGATGGAGTTTGACGGTGACGAGATCGAGGTCGTTCTTTCCGGTTCAATGCACACGAAGCTTCCGAACGATGCTTATATCGAAAAGCTGCACGAATATGCGCAGCAGATGAGCGGAAGAAAGCTGAAGTTCATAAAGCTCGATAAAGAGCCTGTCACCGGTTGCATAAACTGGATATTCAGGCAGTATAAATAAGGATTTTACAGAAAAGGGAGTAATATATATGAAAGAAATTACAGTAGCAGTCATCGGTTCGGGCAGCACATATTGCCCCGAGCTTGTGGACGGATTCATAAAGGCTCAGTCCTCGCTCAAGCTCAAGAAGATATCCTTTATGGATATCGACGAGAGGAAGAGAACGATAGTCGGCAACCTCTGCCTGAGAATGCTCAAGAAGGCGGGCATAGAGTGCGAGACTCTTCTCACCGATAACCTTGACGAGGCTCTTCAGGGCGCAGACTTTGTTGTCACCCAGATAAGAGTCGGCATGCTTCATGCCCGTTATCTCGATGAGACTATCCCGCTCAAATATGACCTCATCGGTCAGGAGACCACCGGCATCGGCGGCTTCTTCAAGGCTCTGCGTACTATTCCGGTCATGCAGCATATCTGCGACCGCATCGAGGCTATCTGCCCCAACGCATGGCTCATCAACTTCACCAATCCCTCCGGCATCATCACCGAGTTCGTGCTCAACCACACCAACGTCAAGTGCATGGGTCTTTGCAATGTCCCGATCAACATGATCGACGATACAAAAGAGGCTATGGGTGACGACTGCGATATTACATATGTCGGTCTTAACCACCTCAGCTGGATAACCTCCGTCAAGAAGGACGGCAAAGAGCTTATCGACGATATGCTCGCTCAGGGCTTCTCGACAAAAGTTATGGCGAACATAAAGGACGACGGCTTCTCGCTCGATTGCCTCAACGCCGTTCGCGGAATTCCTTCGTCTTATCTCCAGTATTATTATTGCAGAGATGCGAAGCTTAAGCATCAGAAAGAGGATGAGAAGTGCCGCGCCCGCGTCTGCATGGAGATTGAGGAAGAGCTGCTTGAGATGTATTCGGACGAGACTCTTGTCACAAAGCCCGCTCTTCTCGATCAGCGCGGCGGTCATAAGTATTCTCTTGCCGCAGTTTCTCTTATTGATTCCATCGCCAACGATAAGCGCGACGTCCAGATAGTCAACATCAAGAATAACGGCACTGTCGATTTCATGGACGATGACGATGTTCTCGAGATAGCCGCTGTTATCGGCAAGGACGGCGCAGAGCCCGTCGCTATCGACAAGGTCGATAACAGACATATCATCGGTCTTATGCGCGTTGTAAAGGCGTATGAGAAGTACACCGTAGAAGCCGCGACCACCGGTTCTGAGGCAGCAGCTATCAATGCGCTGCTCGTGCATCCGCTCGTCGGCGACTGGGAGAAGGCACACAAGTGCTTCGAGGAGATGAAGTGGGCCCACAAGGCTTATCTTCCCGAGTTCTTCCCCAACGATGTTGTCATCAAGTGCTGAAATTAAATATTTTTATCCCGCCGCTTAATACGGCGGGATTTTTATATGCATGAAAAAGAAACGGATTGAAAATTATAAGAAAAATCTATATAATGTATATAATATCAATATATTT
>OLXK01001959.1_pt1 | contig 12674 bp, 8 predicted proteins | sample 1674321 | NCBI WGS metagenome assembly OLXK01 (sample SAMEA103958162, study PRJEB25191) | human gut metagenome | reverse complement strand
CCTGCAATCCGTTCTTGATCAGCAGATTGCGAAAACGGCCAAGGGTATCGCCGTCTGGACCCTGATTGCTGGAATCGATGCCGCAGAAATCCGAAAACGCACGGCTGTCGATTGCTTCTGCTGCGGTTGCCTCATCACTCAGGTCGTAAAGATTTTGCAGCAGATACAGCCGCAGCATGATCTCCAGCGGATAGGGCTTATTGCCACGCTCTCCTTTGTAATAGCACGGCCGAATCAGGGATAGCCATTCCTTCCACGGGGACGATTCGTTCGATCTGACTCAGAAACTCTTTTTTCTTTGTCCGCACCTGCGCCAACTCATCGCTGAATGCGGAAATCGTCATCTGTTTATCCATGCGTCCATTTTATCACACTTTGCATTCGCTTTGCTTTTTTGCGGTATTGCCTTAAATAATTCCGCCTTCCCGGAACCGGGAAGGCGGAGATTTTGAGAAACAAAGTTTTATTGACGCAGTATCGTGTCAAGAAACGCGTCAACCTGACAGATCGTATCTTCATTGACCGTTTGACTGCCCTTTTTCCGAACGACCGTCATGTGGCCGCTGCTTTCTTCCTCCTGTACCAGCCGAAAGGTAACGGGAGCATCGGCCAGCTCGCCGCGGTGCGCATACAGCGCGCAGCCATCGGGGGTCACTTCAACGTCCTCGCTGCCTTGCAGGACAAGTGCCGGAACATTGGCACGGGAAAGCCCCGCCGCGGCGGTCGGGCTGCAATTCCTTCCAAACAAAATGCGCTGCATCGGCAGGATCAGGCCGCACAACAGCTTTCCGAATTTGGGTATGTTTCCGGTCGCCTGCGCGATAACAGCCTCGTCCGATGAGAAAAACGGCGCATAGGCTACGATCACGCTCACCGGCTTATCCGTGCATTGCCGCACCGCACAGACGGCGTATGCGCCCATGCTGTGCCCCATCAGGATGACGGGACGGGAACCGTCATCGACAAAATCAAGCGCATGTTTCAGGTCGATCACCGCCTGCGGGAAGCCGTAAAAATGTCCGGTGCTGCCCTGATAGCCGCTGTATGCAAACGCGAACACCTGATATCCCTGTGCGGCAAAGTGGTGGATCTCCGGCAGATAATACGCGATGCCCGTTCCCATTCCGTGGGCAAAAACAAGTAAACCGCGCGTCCCCGCCTCATTCCAGAGATACCCTGCAAGGTGATTTCTGCCGCTGGGGAATGTCACCCCGCGCCCGTCTATGTTCGCTTCCGGCCGCTTTTCCGGGCGGAACATGGCGGCGTTCACAAGAAAGGCGGCAATGAAGAATATGATCGGCAAAAGAAGTATGAATATCAGCATACGCTCCCTCTCTCAGATGCCTCAATGCACATTAAGCGATGCGTATTGCTCATTATACTCGAAAAAGGCAACTTGTCAATAGGGTGCGGTTCGGAACGCGGTCGGAGCCAATGGCACTATAAAACATGACGCACCTTTTCAGCATGGTTTCTGCGGCTCGTCAAACAGTCCATGCGCAGCTGCAAAAGAGCATTGGATCCCGGTTTCCCGGTCTCCAATGCTCTTTTTGTTTTATTTACGCGGCTTTACGCGAAGCGCTTATTTGCCAAGCTCACAGAAGCGGTGCAGAATCGCCGCCACCTGTGCGCGTGTGGCATTGCCCTTGGGGTTGAGCTTGCCGCCGCTGCCCTTGACCAGTCCCTGACCGACTGCCCAGTTCATCGCGGAAACCGCGTAGCTGCTGATCTCATTGCGGTCGGAGAAGCGCGAGAGGTTATCCTCCAGCGTCACAAGGTCAAGACCCTTATAGACGACATAGCGGAACAGGATCGTCGCCAGCTGCTCACGCGTGATGTTTGCCTCCATGTTCGTGCCGTCGGAAATGCCGTTCTTCATCGCCCATTCGCGGCCTGCGGCGTACCACGCCGCACCCTTGGTCGTGTCAACGCCCTCCATGCGCGCAAGGATCGTCACGATCATGCCGCGCGTGGTCGATGCGTCCGGGCCAAAGGCTGCGCGGCCTGTGCCGTTCATCATGCCCTTTTCATAGACATACGCAACGTCCTCATAGAACCAGTCGCTCTCGCGCACGTCGCTGAACGGCAGCTTCGTGCTGTCCGATGCAGACGGCGTGGTGGGCTTGACCGTAGACGGATAGCTCGGGATGACCGGCTGCTCGTTTGCGGCCTGCTCGCTGCGCGCGGCGGCCAGCGCCGTCCTGACGTTCTCGGTCAGCGTGTTGAGCTCCGTCTGATACACGGTGTCGCCCGCGGCCGCAATACCGGCCTCCAGCGCGTCGATCGCGTCCTGCAGGGCGTTCATGGTCTTTTCCGAAACCAGACGCAGCGAGCCGTCGCTCACAGCATTCTTTGCCTCGGCCAGAGCCGCAGCGGCCTCCGCCGTACTGACGGTGAACTTTGCAAGCTCCGCGTCCGCGGCCTTGATAAGGGCGTTGATTTCGCTCTGCGTGCTGTTCTCGTCGGCGATCGCGTCCTTCAGCGCCTTGATCGCCGCGTCAAGCGCGGTGGTATCCTCGCCGGTGATCTTTGCGCGCGCCGCTTCCAGCGCCTCGAGTGCTGCGTTTGCCGCGTCACTGTCAACAGCCGGCGTGCCATAGGCCTCGACCTCGCCGATCTGCATCAGATAGCCGTCCCTGCCTTTGTCTACCAGCTTGTCGCCGTAGACACGGACAAAGCGTGCCGTCTGCGCGTCAAATCCGATCTCGCGCCAGCCCTCCATGCCCGGATCGCCATTTCTGACCGCGACATCCGTCCACGTCGTGCCATCGAGCGAAACCTGCACGCGATAGTCGACCGGGAATGCGAAGCCGCTGCCGCCATAGATGCGAACCTTGTTCACGGCGAACAGATCGCCCATGTCAAACGCGCACCATTCATGCGCGGTCGCCTCGTCGTGGTTGACGCCGACATTCGACGTCCAGCCGTTGCCGTTCTGTGCAATGCCGTCGTTGAGGTATTCTGCTGCCCAGCCCCACTGCTTATACGTGCCGTCGGGCGTGGTGCTGGAAACGTAGTACTTCTTGTTCAGAAGCAGGTTGCTGTCCGGTTCATAGTGCACGACCTCATCCTCTGTCGTGCCGGGCGCCGGCGTGGGGATGGTGCCGTCGTCGTTGTAGATCTCAAGCTCGCTGGCCGCGCAATAGGTGCTGTTCGTCGCGGCGACGTTTACGCGCACATAGCGCGCCGTCTGCGCATCAAACGTGATGGAATAGGCCGCGCCGTTTTCCATCGTCTTATCCGCGGCGGTGTAGACGACCGCCCAGCTCTTTCCATCCTGCGAGACCTCGATCGTGAAGTCCTTCGGCATGCCCTGACCGGCGCTGACCGGCCCCATCTCACCAGCTGCCGGATAGAGGTCGACGCGGTTAAACGTCTTGCTCTCACGCAGATCGGCCGTGATCACAGCCTGCTGCGTGCCGACCGACTTCCAGCCGTTGTTTGCGTTTTCCGGCTCACGCACACCGTCGTTGAGCTTGCTGATATACCAGCCGTTGCCGCCCTCGGAGCTGTCGGCGTAGACATTTGCGTCCAGCGCGATGTTCGCGTTTTCTTCCTTGCCGCTCTCGTAGACATAGCCCGCCGGAAGCTGATACAGCGCGCCGTCGCCCGCTGCCAGCGTCACGGTCAGCTCGCCGCCGCTGAGCGCCGCATCGAAAAGCGTGCCGTCCTGCGCGCTCACGCGCTTGAGGGACGTGATCGCGCTGTCGAGCTTTACGCGGATGGTGGCTGCATTTGTGTAGTCATTGTTGACCAGCATCATGTAGCCCTGCGTGCCGTTCTTTTCCTTGAGGTAGGAGACCGTAAAGTTCGTGCTGTCCACGCCCTGCGCAAAGAAGCCCTCGGGAATGGGCAGATCGCCCCACGTCTCGCCGTTGAGATAGATCTCCTCCGCGTTCAGCCTGGCAAGCGTCGTGCCGAGCGCGTGGATCTCGCTGTTAAGCTGCTTGACCGCCTCATAGCTCTTGGGATTCGGCGTACCGTCCAGAAGGATGATGCCGTCGGCAAACGGCTCGGAGCGGTTGCTGGGGGTAAACCATGTGAAGTAGGAGAACTGTTTATAGCCAAAGGCCAGACCCATCATGGCCTCATAGCGGATCTCGGATGCAGACGGCGCACGGTACGCACCCGGGATCTGAACCGACTGCAGATAGTTTGCCGTCTTGACGTCGTTTTCTCTGCCCACTTCCCAAACGGCGCGCATATTGCCAAGGAAGCCGGAGCGGTTCATGGCTGTGCTGTTGTCGGGATAGGGGTACAGGTCGTACATCAGATAATCCTGCGGATAGCCGCCCGCAGCGTTCAGCTTGAGATAGTCGTTCATCTGATCCTTTGCCTGCTCCAGCGTCGCATATGCCCACGCCGGGAGGAAGTTCAGATGCATATAGCCGTTGGGATCGGCCTGCTTCATGGCCTGATGCACGGCGTTATACGGGGTGGCGTTCGCCGGCTCGTCCAGGATATAATAGCCCGCCACGCCGGGGACGTTGCGATACTCGCCGATCAGAGATTTGATCTGCTCCGCCGTCAGGCTCATGAGGTTGCCGCCAAAACGGCTGTCCGCGACGCTCACGTGCATGCCGTATTTGTTGGCGTATTCCGCCATCTTAAGGTTCGTTGCCTTGCTGTTGAGGTCGTTGCCGGTAACGTTGTTGACAAAGTTGATCCCGGCGTCGGCCATCAGCTTGTACTGCTCATCCCAGCGGGAATCGTCGCTGACCTTGTCCATATACTCGCTTGTGGGCGGCCAGAAGATGGAGATGAGAATGTTGTCGTCAAAGCTGAATTTCTTTTCAACGACCGTAACGGAGATCTCTTTTTTGATGTTCTCGCCGTTTTCGTTTCTTGCGGAGTTTGCAACGGTCGCGGTGATCGTCGTGCTGCCAACGGCTTTGGCCGTGATCACACCGTTTTCGTCAACGGAGGCGATAGCCGGATCTGCGCTTTCCCAGCTGACGCTGTGATCCAGCTCGTCAACTGCCGTAACCGTCACCTTGACGCTGTCGCTTTCGCCAACGGTCAGCTCCAGCGCGCTCTTGCTCACATCCACTGCAAAATTGTTTGCGCTGAGCGTGCCGAATGCGGCCAGCTCCGACAACTGCACAACATAGGCTCCGTCGTTTGCGGCATATGCGCGCTTCGTCACATACAGCCGGACGTAGGAAGCCTCCACCGGTTCTTCCAGATCAAAGCAGACCGGCGCGCCGGGCGTTTTCTGACCGGTGACCTTTACCACATCCGTCCAGTTCTTGCCGTCGGACGAAACCTGCAGCTGATAGTCGATTGGGAACGCATAGCCATACTTGCCATCGTCCGAGCGCGGGAAGATCACAAAGCGGCTGAGCTCATACGTCAGGCCAAGGTCAATGCTTGCGTACGCGACCGTATCCGCCGATGCGCCCTCAACGGGCAGCGTCGTCCAGCCGTTCGCGCCGCCGTAGCCGACGACGCCTCGGATATAGCCGTCGTTCAGCAGCATGCTGCCCCAGATGCCCTCCGGCGCAACATAGTCGGACGAAACGCTGACCATCTTGTTCAGCGCTGCGTTTTCCGTGCCTTCGGGCTGCCATGCGCGCAGGTCATAGCGGCCCGGCGTGCCAAACACCGCAAGCTCCGACAGCTGCACCATGGTTCCGCCGCGCTTTGTCACATAGATCCGGACATTCTTTGTCGTGACCGCCGTCTCCAGATCGAAGAAGACCGGCGCAGTGGGCGTGGCCTGACCCGTCACCGTGACGAGATCTGTCCAGGTCTCGCCGTCGTCCGAGGTCTGAAGCACATAGTCCACCGGGAAGTTATTTGCGTATTCGCTGTCAGAGCGCGGGAATACCACGATCCGGCTGATCTCATACGACGCACCGAGGTTGATGGCCGCCCATGCAACCTTGTCGGCTGCTGCCCCCTCTTCAAATGGGTGCGTCGTCCAGCCGTTCGTGCCGTAAGGCGCGGTCGTTGAAACAATCACACCATCGGTCAGCTGGACAGATTCCCAGCAGCCGAGTCCCTCTTTAAAATCAGAGGACACGCTGACTTTCTTGTTCAGCGCAATGTTCGCCGTGCCGTCCAGCGCCCACGAGGCGATATCATCCTTTGTGCCGGTGGGCTTCTCATCGCCGCCCGATTCCTGCACGACCGTGCCCCAGATGGCAAACTCCTGCAGCTGCACCAGCTTGCCGTCGTTGCCCGCGCCGCCAATGGAATCCTGCGCATAGCGCTTTGTTACATTCAGCCGCACATAGCGCGCCTCCACAGCGCTGTCCAGCTCGTAGAAATACGGTTCGGCCGGGTCTTTGGGCGCGCCGGTCTGCTCTGCCGCAACGCTCCACATCTCGCCGTCCAGCGAGGTCTCGATCTGATAGTCGGTCGGGAAAATGGCGCCTGCGCGCGCAAATACGCCGAATTTGGATACCGAGCAGCGCCTGCCCAGATCAAAGGTCAGCACAACCTGCACGCTCGCGTCCGGCTCGCTATCATAGGGGTTTGTGGAAAATCCCTGGCCATCCAGCACGCCGTCGTGGACAAAATCCTTGCTCCAGTGCTCACTGGGCATTTCATAGCTGTTTTCCTGACCCATCGCATTATGCGTGCCGTTTGACACTGTCAGCGTCGCGCCCACAGCCAGATTGGTTGTTCCGGCCGGAGCGTAGTCGCTGAGCGACGCGTCCGCCGCAGCTACCGCGGGCAGAATGCCGAGCAGCATCGCCAGCACCAGAACCAGCGTCAGCCAGCGCCGAAAACTTCTGTTTTTCATTTGTATACCTCCTCATTTCTCTATGTGCATAAAAGCCAGAGCCGGCCTACGCCTTTTCACCGTCTATTTGCACAATTCTATAGATAAGTATAAGGATTTTCTGAACAAATGAGAGTCAACGCTTTTTGTGCGATTGGTGTCTTTTTTTCACTGGAAGCAAATGCTATTGTGGATTTTGCGCATTCCGCCGCACAATTTTCTCTATCATTCACACGCCATTCGCATTGATTTGTTTGGCTTTCTATGGAATTTTTATTGAAATCGTCAAAATTAACTCAGATTAGTTTTGTTATTCTGCTATCGGTTTTGTCAAAAGGTTCTTTCCCACGCAAACTGCCCGCAGACAGCGGCACTAATTGGGGGGCAAAATGGGGGTAGGGAAAGCAGGCACGCAGTACTGGACCTGCAGAATTTCAGATATCTACACCTGTCGAGCATATTCAGTGAACTGTAAATCGGTTTATTGTATAGATCGACATATAACAAACGACCCCTGCTGCAGAATTTCTGCAGCAGGGATGCGCGATTGTAGTACAGTATTTTTTGTGTTTTTTGCCGGAAAGAGAGTGCTCTTGTATTTTTCAGGAAGAACGGTTATGATGGTCTTGTAAATTTAAACCCCGGCATACTGCACGTCAGAATACGAAGGGAGATAAAAATGGATTTCTTAAGCTATAGAGAGCAACTGGGAATTGGACTGTGCGACAATAAAAAATATCAACATTTTCTTACAATTCTATTCAATTTCTTGAACGGAATTCCGACAGACTGCAGTTTTTCGGGAATCAGTACGAAAGAGTATTTACGCTTTTGCAGTACAACTGGAACGCAAATAAGCAATACGTATATGAATGAGCAGCGTGGCGACAATCGGTATAACCATTGCATTCGTGTTTTTGCAGAAAATGCGGATGAACCCAAGAACTTCTTCTCGTATTATATCGCATTCACAAATGTGCTGCCCATAAAGCGTGACGGTTATGCCTTTTTAGAGCGAGGCACATTTGCAAATTTATTGGTTCAGATGCTGAAGGACTCGCATATTGCGGTCGACTTGGTTGTAAAGAATGGAGAATACTTTGTTTTTCCAAAGGGCGCGGTTGAGTTGGATTCTGCGCTCGTGTCACAGCCATTAACATGGTTAAATCAGTATGATACCTATATAATGTAGGTGTTCGACGAACTACAAAGTAGGGATTACCGCATACAAATTGGAGGTCATCGAGTTTGAAACAAATCAGTGACAAAAACATCCTAAAAAATGGCGCAACAAAGCAGACTGTCGGTTAGGCGGCCAAAAAACGAGGATGACAGATTACCCCAACGAAGGTAACGGAGAGGCATTTAAGACTATAAACCCCATATGGGCAAGCATTTCAAAGGCTTTTTTTGAGAAATCTAGCGAGCTACAGGGGGCTTATCCTCCTGTGCAGGCAGCTGGATTGTACGGCACATTCTTGCTCAGAATGTGATAGATATCGCGCATAAACGAAAAGGCGGGGGATCATTTCTGATGAAGCGGTCCGCCTGCCTTTTATATCTGCTCAGCGCAGTGTCCGCACGTACTCAGAAGGCGTCATGCCGGCCACGGTGCGAAACTGACGAGAAAAGTGCTGCTGGCTGGAGAAGCCCATGCGTAAGGAAATTTCACCCATGGACAGCGTGCCGTCTCGGAGAAGGAGCTTACTTTCCTCAATGCGGATCTTTGCCAGATAATTGCCCGGCGTCATGCCGAGCTGTGTGCGAAAAATACGGTGCAGGTAGGTTGTGCTGATGTGCGCGGCATCGGCGAGCTGCTGTAACGTGATCTTTTCTCCTGCTTTAGAGGAAATGATCTGTACCAGTTGGTCAGCGATGCGCTGTTCGGCGTGACTGGTGGATGGGAGCTGCGCTGCGGGTTGGAAGGAACGCTTTTTTTCGCAGCGGATCAGGTCAGCCAGAAGCAGTTTCAAAAGGCTCTCCACACAATCATATGCGAAGTCTGTACTGCTGTGTTCGTCCAGCATCCGGCGCAGCAGTGTGATCTGGCGTGCGGTAAGCGCAAGGACCTGGCCGCAGAGAGAAGAGCAGGGGGAATCGACGGCCGCACGGAAAGAGACGGTTAGAAAGCTGACGGGAAGATCGGCATACTGCATGTGCCAGATGTTCCGGTTGATGAGCAGCATCTGCTGTGGCCGGAGCAGAATATCCACGCCGCCGACCAGATTGTGCAGTTCGCCCCGGTCGACATAGACCAACTCCAGTGCCTCATGCTGTTCGCCGCGGAAGTAAAAATCCCTACTGCATTCCTGATAGAAAAAGGTATAGAGCCGCTCCAGCTTCAGATCGCTGGAGGCACCGTAGAATATCTCCGCCGGGTGCTCGCCCAGAAGTGAAAGCACATCGGGACGCGCGGTGCAGATGTCAAAGCAGCAGAGGGCATCCAGCGCGGTGACTGAAAACCGGACACCGGGGCGCAACTTAAAGACACGGTCGAGATAGTAGAGACTGTAAGACTCTGCTTCATAGATTACAAGCAGCGGCATCCCGGAAACATAATCCAGAACGACTGGCTCCTGCGACAGCCACTCTTTTATGGGTTCGCCGGCACGGACACAGCAATGACTGGTGCACGGCATATCGTCCGGGAGCGAGGCGATGACAGTGCCGAATGTCTGCGCGGAGGAGAGGTTCTTGATCTGCATAGTGAAGCCTCCTTTTGCACTATATTTATCACAAGGTACTTGGAAATGCAATATTTTTTTCCATATACCGCATGGAATTTATACGATACTGCACAGAGTAGGGGGAAACGTTGCTTTCCGCTGCAGACCCGGCTAAGATGAGCTCAGAATAAAAAACGGAGCAGGAGACGTGAAAAAATGGACAGACAAAAACCAACTCTTGTGATCATGGCCGCGGGCATGGGCAGCCGCTTTGGCGGCCTCAAGCAGATCGAGCCGGTCGACCCGGAAGGACATATCCTCATTGATTTTTCGCTGTTTGACGCATGGCGCGCGGGCTTCCGCGACGTGGTGTTTATCATCAAGCGCGAGATGGAGGAAGAGTTCCGCGAATGTATTGCTGACCGCATGGATCAGTATTTCCATGTGTCCTACGTCTATCAGGATCTTGACCGCCTGCCGGAGGGCATAGAGGCTCCGGAGGGACGCACAAAGCCGTGGGGCACCGGCCATGCGCTGGCCTGCTGCAAGGGCGTGGTAAACGGTCCGTTTGCCGTCATCAACGCGGATGATTTCTATGGCCGCACGGCGTTCTCGGAAATCTATGATTTCCTTGCGGCACAGACCGATGAGAGCAAGTATGCGATGGTCGGCTATCGCCTGAAAAATACGGTGACGGAGTTCGGCTCCGTGGCGCGCGGCGTGTGCGAGATCGAAGCCGGGATGCTGACCGGCGTGACAGAACGCACGAAGATCTTCAAAAAGGGCGCGGACGCTGAATACACCGAGGACGGCGAGCAGTTCTTCCCGCTGGCGGGCGACACTATCGTGTCGATGAACCTCTGGGGCTTCTCGGCGCGTGTGCTGGATGAGCTCTGGGCGCGCATGGGCGCGTTCCTGACAGAAGCAATGAAGACAAATCCGCTCAAGTGTGAATACTTCCTGCCGTTTGTGGTAAATGAGCAGCTTGCAGACAAGTCCGCAAGCGTGCAGGTGCTGCCGTGCGAGGAAACATGGTACGGCGTGACCTACCGCGAAGATCTGGCGTCTGTCAAGGAAGCCGTGGCCAGGATGAAGGCGGAGGGCATTTATACGGAGGAGCTTTGGAAATGAACGAAAACCTGTTTGAAGTACTGCGCGCCTTCCGGCTGGACGCAAAGCCTGTTTCCTGTGAGCCGTATGGCTGTGGGCACATCAATGTGACCTATCTTGCCGTGATGGAAAGCGGCCGGCGCTATATCCTGCAAAAAATCAACAACAACACGTTCCGCGACGTGGCGGGGCTGATGGAAAATATCACTGCCGTCACGGAGTTCCTGCGGACAGAAACAGACGACCCGCGCGGCGTTCTGACGCTTGTAAAAACGCATGACGGCGCAAGCTATCTGCATGCGCAGGATGCCTATTGGCGCGTGTATGACTTTGTGGAAGATTCGATCTGCCTCCAGCTTCCCGAGACGGACGAGGACTTTTATCAGAGCGCCGTGGGCTTCGGCACATTCCAGCAGCTTCTGACGGATTTTCCGGCGGCGAAGCTGCACGAGACCATCCCGAATTTCCACAATACACCGGACCGTTACCGCGCGCTTCTGGAGACATTGGAGCGCGACCCCATGCACCGGGCAGCGCAGGTTCAGCCTGAAATTGAATTTGCGCTGGCCCGGCAGGCAGAGATGGCAACTATTCAGAATGCGCTGACTGCCGGCGAACTGCCGCTGCGCGTGACACACAATGACACCAAGCTCAATAACGTCCTGCTGGACGCAAAAACACGCAAAGCGCTTTGTGTGATCGATCTGGATACGGTCATGCCCGGCTCGAGTCTTTATGACTTCGGCGATTCCATCCGCTTTGGCGCGGCAACTGCCGCAGAGGATGAAAAAGACCTCTCCAAAATGGAGATGAGTCTCGACCGCTTCCGCGTCTTTACGCGCGGCTATGTCCGCGCCTGCCCCGGCCTGACGGCAAAGGAGCTGGAGCTGCTGCCGATGGGCGCAAAGAACATGACGATGGAGTGCGGCGTCCGCTTCCTGACGGATTATCTGGACGGCGATCATTATTTCGCCGTCCACCGCGACGGGCAGAACCTCGACCGCGCCCGCACCCAGTTCAAGCTCGTGGCGGACATGGAGAAAAAATGGGACAAAATGCGGAGAATCGTGGAGGAGGAAGCAAAATGAATGTTCTTGTGACCGGCGGCGCGGGCTACATCGGCAGCCACACCTGTGTGGAGCTGATCGAAGCGGGCTATACGCCAATTGTAATTGACAATCTCAGCAATTCCAACCCTGAAAGCCTGCACCGCGTAGCCGAAATTACCAGCAAGACGGTGGAGTTTATCGAGGGCGACGTGCGTGACGAGGCGCTGCTGGAAAAAATCTTTGCAGAGCATGAGATTTCCTGCGCCATCCACTTCGCGGGCCTCAAGGCCGTCGGCGAGTCCGTTGCCAAGCCGATGGACTATTATCAGAACAATCTCGATGCCACCTTGATGCTCTGTAAAGTCATGGCAAAGCACAACGTCAAGCGCATCATCTTTTCTTCGTCCGCCACGGTCTACTCCGGCGACAACGAGATGCCGCTGCGCGAGACCTCCAAAACCGGAAACTGCACCAATCCCTATGGCTGGACAAAGTACATGGGGGAACAGATCCTGCGCGACATCGCAAAAGCGGACCCCGAATGGTCGGTCGTGAACCTGCGCTATTTTAACCCTGTGGGGGCGCACGAAAGCGGAAAGATCGGCGAGCATCCGAACGGCATTCCCAATAATCTTATGCCGTATATTTCGCAGACCGCCATCGGCAAGCGCGACCATCTGAACGTGTTCGGCAACGACTATCCCACACCCGATGGAACAGGCGTGCGCGACTACATTCATGTTGTTGATCTGGCAAAGGGTCATGTTGCCGCGATCCAGTATTTGATGTCCCACACCGGCGAGGGCGTGTTCAACCTCGGCACCGGTCATGGCTACAGCGTGCTTGACATGGTTCACGCCTTTGAGGTGGCAAACGGTGTCAAGGTACCGTATGAGATCACCGCGCGCCGCCCCGGGGACCTTGCGACCTGCTATGCAGATCCCGCAAAAAGTCTGGAAGTGCTCGGCTGGAAGGCGGAAAAAAATCTCGTCGATATGTGCTGCGACACGTGGAACTGGCAGAAACAAAATCCAAACGGATATGAGCAATAAGGAGCGATCAAAATGCTGCACCTGAATATCATCAAAGTCAAAACACCCGAAGAAATGGGAAAGGCGG
>OLXK01001957.1_pt1 | contig 12687 bp, 11 predicted proteins | sample 1674321 | NCBI WGS metagenome assembly OLXK01 (sample SAMEA103958162, study PRJEB25191) | human gut metagenome | reverse complement strand
TGGCGAATCGGAATACGTTCGTTTGACGGAAAACGATACTATTATTATGCTCACCTCAGAAAAGACAATCCGTATGAGGATATATACGAGGGAAAGATCGTAGATGCCGGTGAGGTCATCGGGTACCTCGGAATGACCGGATACAGCACGAAGGAAAACGTAAACAATATAAACGTTCCTCATCTTCACTTCGGACTGCAGCTCATATTCGATAAAAGCCAGAAGGACGGCAATAATCAGATATGGATCGACATATATGCCATTACGGAATTTCTTTCTTCCCATCGTGCCGTGACGGAAAAAGTGTCCGGAAAAATGCAGAGCAAAAAGGTCATGATTCCCGATAATTCATTAGATTAGATAAAAATAACCCTGCCGAGATTGAATTTTATACCGGAATGTGATATAATAATCATGAATATGTGTTTATAAAGCACGGGCCGCATAAAAATATCGGCGGCATATCCGATTTTGAGGGGTGTTTTTGTTGAAATTCTCGACGGCAGTGAAAAAAATACTGACCGAGGCGTGTATTTACAATACAGTCTCGGTTCTTGTTCTCTATTCTGCGGGAGCGCTTGTGTCCGGAAAGTCCGGACTTATTCCGACGCTGCAGAGCCTGTACATGATATTGCTTTTCTGCGTCGCTTTAAGTGCGTCAAATCTTCTGCTCGCCTCGGAAAAATTCGGCACGGCTCTTCGGGTAGCGCTTCATTTTATTGTAGTAACGGTTATTTTCTACACGGTGTTCATTGCGTGGGGCGGCTTTGCGAGAAACGCTTCGGCATCCGTTATCGTTATGCTTATATACACGGCAGTATATGCGGCTGCAATGATCGTTTATCTTGCCGTCAGCCGTAAAAGAAGAAAGAAAGAATCTCCGAAAGAAAGCTACATGCCGCAGTTCAACGCTGAAGGCAAAGACGAATAAAGGCAGGTTATACATATGAATATTACGGTTATAGGTTGCGGAAGATGGGGAACTTTTATCGCCTGGTATCTTGACAGTATCGGACACAATGTAAAGCTGTACGGAAAAAGCAATGCGCCTCAGATGCAGGAATTGCTTCAAACACGGAAGAACAATCTGATTTCGTTAAGCGATTCAATGACGCTCACCACTTCCCTTGACGATGCGCTGTCCGATGCGGAAACGATCATCGTATCGATAGGTTCTCAGGCTCTCCGCGGGCTTCTCGGGGAAATCAAGCCTTACGAAATAAAGAATCAGACATTTGTGCTCTGCATGAAAGGGATCGAAACCGGCACGGGACGCCGTCTTTCGGAAATTGCCGAAGAAAATCTCGATCCGTCATGCCGCGTCGCGGTTTGGATCGGTCCCGGGCACGTTCAGGAATTCTACAAAGGGCATCCCAACTGTATGGTTATCGACAGCAAGGATGAAGATGTAAAGCACCGCTTGGTAGCGGAGTTTTCGAGCGATCTCATAAGATATTACTACGGTCAGGATCTTCTCGGAAACGAGATCGGCGCCGCTTCAAAGAATGTTATCGGAATCGCGGCGGGAATGCTTGACGGGCTCGGTCTTTCCACGCTCAAGGGTGCGCTTATGTCACGCGGAACGCGCGAAATTGCACGTCTTATAAAGGCAATGGGCGGAAACGAGCTGTCCGCTTACGGTCTCTGCCACCTCGGTGATTATGAAGCCACTGTTTTCTCGGAATACAGCCACAACAGAATGTTCGGCGAAATGCTTGTTAAAGGCGAAAAGTACGATCAGCTTGCGGAAGGCTACTACACCGCCGATGCGATGATGGTGCTTGCCGACCGATACGGTGTTGAGATACCGATCTGCCGTGCCGTATACAATATACTTTACAAAAACGCCGACATCCGCGAAGAGCTTTCGCGTCTCTTTACCCGTTCGCTCAAATCGGAAATCGAATAATCTGCTTTTCGGCTCAATCGAAAAAGCTCCGGATATCCGGAGCTTTTTGCTTTCGGTAAGTGCGGAGAGCGTTGGCACGGCGGAAGTTGAAGTGATCTCACTTGTAATAGACAGCAATGCCGTAACGAGCATATACGGAAGAAAACGCGGTCACCGCTCTGCTTACAAATGCGATCAACAGGAGAAGCAGCGGGCAGACGGCTCTTTATTACATAAACAGAAAAGAAGCCGCTAAACTGTATCAGCCGCTTGCCGAGCTTGCGGAGATTTATGTTGAGATAGTCTTATTTCATGAAGGAAAAACACCGGGCGGAGTTTATTACTCTACTCGGTGTTCTTTTGTACATCCAAACATTGTTCCGAAAAAGAACAAAAAGTTCGGATTATACTTCAATGGTGACCCACAACATTCGATAAACAAAGAGATTTTCCCTCTTTTGGTCTTGTTGGCTTTTCTATCTTCTCCAAAAGTCTGTCCGTAACGGTGACCTCTTCATCGCCCGTATTGAAGGTAATCGTAAATTTATCATCATACAGGAAGATTTTATTCACGAATAATTTTATCAGCGTCTTTCGATACACAATGTTGTTAATATCGCCGTTTGCAAGCGCAGTAAGTCTGTCAGCGACTTCTTTTTCCGTCACAATAAAATGACGGGATCTTTCGATTTCGATCTGCCGTTCGAGTTCCTTGATATCCGCAGCGATTTTGCTCAAATCCTCGATAATCATTTCACGGACAACATCATTGGAACACTTGCGCAGAGATGTCATTTGATTATCTTTTTCCGCGTATGCTGTTTTCAAAGCCCTCTCTAAACGCTTTAATTCCGAGGTGTCATCCATATTGGCTGAGATTTTTACCACCTCTTTTGCTATTTTACTGATGTTTTTGGGCGTGAGCAGTGCTTTGCATTCTTTCACAACGATATCTTCGATGTAGTCTTTCATTACCATTTTCTTTTTGCAGGGCTTGCCGCCGCCTGAATTTTTACATTTGTAGTAATTATAAACTATCCCTTTCGTACTGATTTGATTGGAGCTATGTCCTACAAGCATTGATTTACAATAGCCGCAGAATAATTTGGTTGTCAGCAAATACTCCGCCTTGGCTCTTGCTCTTGCCGGGGCTTTTTTATTTACTGCCATTTTATCCTGTACTTTTTTAAACAGGTCATCGTCAATAATGCGAGGCATACCGCCAACGACCTCTACATCCTTGTAGATATAGATGCCCAGATATTTTCTGTTTTTCAGCAGGGTATGTAATGATGATTTGTTAAATTGTCCCCCTTGCGCTGTCTTTATGTGTCTTTCATTCAAGCCATCGCAAATATCTTTAATGCTCCAACCGTCTGCATACTTAGTATAAATTTCTCTTACAACAGGTGCCTTTTCCTCATCAATCACATATCTGCGGTCAACAATTTTGTATCCCAACGGAGTCGTACCGCCGTTTGACAGACACTTTTCTGCATTTATGGTCATTCCGCGAACGACCTTTTGATTCAGTTCCTCGGAGTAGTATTGGTCATAAGCCATTACCATAGTCCTGAACATTCTGCCGGAGGGCGTGTTTTCAAAATGCTCGGTTGCAGACAAAACATGCACACCATTGTTCTCTAACAAATCCGCATTGTTTAAGGATTGCCTTACATTCCTGCCGAAACGGTTAATCGCATAAACAATAACCGTATCGAAATGTCCTTTTTTGCTGTCTTTAAGCATTTTTTGAAATTGATATCTATCGTCATTCTTTCCTGTTTGCGCGCGGTCAATATATTCCTCAATAACGGAGTACCCATTATCCTTTGCATACTTGTGGCATACCTTTAACTGTCCTTCTATACTTTGCTCTGTCTGTTTGCTGTCACTGTATCGTGCGTATATAACTGCTAAACTCATAATTTTACCTCTTTTTAATGCTCCTTTGTTACAGTAAGTGCTTTTCTTACCTTGTTGAATATTAATTGGTTCGGATAGTATCTGTAATCGGCAAATATCGAAATACCGTCTTTGCAGTAATGCTCCAAAATGGCGGCGGCGCAGGCGGCGCTCCGCGACTGCCCGTATTCGCATTGGCAGATGATATCCAGACCGTCATCGTGCGCCTGACGGATAAACTCCGCAAGGCTTTCGGCTTCGGGAAAATATGTATCAAAGGTCAAACCGTAATCTTCAAGGATGTCGATATCAATGTCGTGAACGGCTGCGGCAAAAAGCCGTTCGGGTTTTCCTTTGTAATCCACAGGCTTTGAGATTTCACCCGTCCGTATGTTCGGCGGGTCATAAAAACTGATTACTGCCGTATTTTTCGGAAAATCATTTTTCAGCAGTTCTTCGACCGCTTTTCTTGCATAAATGCTGACCTTCATGGTTCACCCCTCAATCAATTTCAGATATTTATATACCGTCGGATAGGAAAGTTCGCAAAGTCGGGACAAGTCCTTTTTGGAAAGCTGCCCTTGCTGATATTTCGGATAATGTTTGTAAAACACGCTCGGTATATCGTCGGCGGTAACTGTAGGTCTGCCGATTTGTTTGCCCTTGGCTTTTGCGTTTTCCATTCCGCTTTTGACCCGCTGACTTGTGATGTTTCGCTCGATCTCGCTGAATACGCCCATCATTTTGAGCATTCCCTCGGTCATTGGGTCAAGCGCTTTACTGCAATCCACAACAAAATTGCCGAGTATCAGCTTTAGGTGTTTCTCCTTGGCAAACTCAATAATTTCACAAAGCTGTTTGGTGCTGCGGGTAATTCGGCTGACCTCGGTCGCCGCAACAGTATCTCCCGAATTTACTGCGGAAAGCAGTTTGTTTAGTTCCGCGCGGTCTGTTTTTGCTCCGCTTTCGTATTCGAGATATATCGTCTCGTCGGACGCGCCTTGCCGTTTGAGTTCCCGTACCTGTCGGTTGATGTCCTGCAATTTCTCGTTTGTGGAACACCGTGCATAACCGTAAATCATAGCAAAACCTCTCTGTTTCTCGTTATACTTATATTATATGACATCTTTCAGGAAAAAACAAAACCGTTAATGGTTTGTTAATATTTACGGATTAGACCATAAACGAAACGGTGTTCCGAATATCGTTTATAGAAAACAGCCGCAATCTTTGCAGACTACGGCTGTTATTCAGGTTATTCAGTTATAAGCGGAAAGAGATGTTTGATTTTATCCACATAGATTCATTTCACATAATACCATGTTGAATAAGTTCCAGCGTATGTTGTTGTTAACTCTTGCGCCGCTTTTGCAGGATTTGCAAAAGTATCACCCATGGATTTTTGCTGAACACCAGAAATGTTTGCTCCGGAATATTTCATTTTCCAGTTTGATGAATCAGCAAAATTGACAGCCACGAGTGAAGAACAATGATAGAATATTGCTCTCCCAATATGATCTACGCTTTCCGGAATATCAATACTGATTATTTTCAGACAATGTTCGAATGCATTGTCCCCAATCAATTCAAGTGAATCGGGAAGATGGATTTCACTAAGACTGGTGCAGGAATAAAACGCTTTTTTGCCGATTGTTGTTATGGAATCAGGCATTTGGATGCTCTTTAAATGCCTACACTCGGAAAAGCCCTCTGCCCCTATTGTTGTAACCTTTCTACCATTATAGGTGTCCGGAATTGTGATATCTTCCGCCAAGCCCTTGTAATCGCTTTTTATTTTTACTCCAAGTTCCTGATCGTTTATAATGTAGAAACTCAGCATAGAAACAGAATCATCAACATTTGAATTAACCTTGCCCAAATTATCACTTGTACCGTCTGTATAAGTTATAATCAACTCGCCGTTTACAAGCTCGGTCTTTGCAATACCTCTGCCGTCCTTGCCCGCGGCACCTGTATCGCCCTTGTCACCTTTATCGCCTTTGATATTGCCGAGCGATTTGGTTGAGCCGTCGCTGAGTTTAATGGTGAGCGTGCCGTCGGTCAGTATGGTGACATCGCTTATTCCGATACCGTCTTTGCCGTTTGTTCCGTTCTTGCCGATTATTTTTCCGAGGTTGGCGGTCTGTCCGTCCGAATAGGTCAGCACAAGCTCGCCGTTATCGTTTATTTCGGATTTTGCAATACCGATTCCATCGGCACCCTTGATATTACCGAGATTGAAAACTGCGCCGTTTGTCAACGTGACCGACAGTATTCCGTCCTTGCTGATTTCAACCTTATCAATGCCGATTCCGTCCTTGCCATCGGTACCGTTTACGCCATCCTTACCGTTGGCACCTGTGGCTCCGGTGTCGCCTTTATCGCCCTTGGCTCCATTGACACCGTCTTTACCGTTCTGTCCGACAATTCTGCCGAGGTTAATGCTTCTGCCGTCAGAGAACGACAGTTCAAGTTCACCGCCTGCATTGATACCGACATTTGAAATGCCGATACCATCCTTGCCGTCTGTACCTGCGGCACCCGTTGCGCCCGTATCGCCTTTTTCACCTTTTGCGCCGTCAGTTCCATCTTTCCCGACAACTTTTCCGAGTTTTTTGACGGTATCATCGGAATACGTAATGACAAGTTCGCCGTCTGCATTGATTTCGGTTTTGGCAACGCTGATACCGTTTTCTCCGTCTTTGCCTGCGGCGCCCGCAGCACCTGTGTCACCCTTGTCGCCCTTTTCGCCTTTGGCTCCGTCAACGCCGTCTTTACCATCAGCACCGTTTGTACCATCTTTTCCATCCTTACCGTCAGTACCGACAATTCTGCCAAGATTGACCGATTCGCCGTTTGAATAGGTAATCACAAGTTCGCCCTGCTCGTTGACAGAGGTCTGCTGAATGCCGATTCCATCGGTACCGTCTTTTCCGTCAGTTCCGTTTGTGCCGTCCTTGCCGTTTTTACCGTCTGCGCCGCGGATGTTCCCGAGATTAAGGGCTGTTCCATTTGTCAGCGTGACATTCAGTTCATAGTTTTCGTTTATCACGATGCTTGCAATACCGACACCGTCTTTTCCATCGGCACCGTCCTTGCCGTCAATGCCGTCTTTGCCGTCCTTACCGTTCGCACCGACCACAACGCCGAGATTCGCCATTGTGTTGTCCGAATAAGTGATAACGAGTTCACCTTTGCCGTTGATTTCGGATTTTATAATGCTGATACCGTCTTTACCGTCAGAGCCGTCTTTACCGTCAGTTCCATCCGTACCGTCAGCACCGTCTTTACCGTCCGTGCCTGCGGCGCCGATCACACTGCCGAGATTGGAACGCTGACCGTTAGAGAAAGATAGTACCAATTCGCCATCGGAATTGATTTCGGCACTTGAAACGCTTATTCCGTCTTTACCATCGGTTCCATTCGTGCCGTCAACACCATCTTTTCCGTCTACACCATCGGTGCCATCTTTACCATCTTTGCCATTCGCGCCGATAATTACGCCGAGGTTAGCGGTCTGCCCGTCGGAATAGGTCAGCACAAGTTCGCCCGATTCATTGATGACAGCGGACGAAATACTGATACCGTCAGTTCCGTTTGTTCCGTTCTGACCGTCTTTACCTGTGGCACCTGCTTCGCCTTTGTCACCCTTGTCACCTTTATCGCCCTTTTCGCCTTTGGCTCCGTCTGCACCATTTTTGCCGTCAACACCGTCAATGCCGTTTTTGCCATCCTTGCCGCTTGCGCCGATAACATTACCGAGTTCGGCAGTCTGACCGTTTGTATAGGTGATAACAAGTACTCCGTCGGCGGTTATCTCGGTTTTCTCAATGCCGATGCCGTCCTTGCCGTTCATCCCGACAACGCGGTCAAGGTTTACCTGACTTCCGTCCGAAAAGCCTAAAATCAGTTGTCCGTCATCGTTTACTTTGGCAGAGCTGACGCCAATGCCGTCTTTACCGTCGGCACCGTCTTTTCCATTAACACCATCCTTGCCGTCAGTGCCGTTTGCTCCGTCCCTGCCATTGGTACCGTCTTTTCCGTTGGTGCCGTCAGCACCCTTTGCGCCGACCGCCTTTCCTGCGTTCAGAACGGTGCCGTCCGAAAGAGTAATCAAAAGATCGCCGTCTTTTGAAAATCCTGCGGTTTTCACGCTGATACCGTCTTTGCCTGCGGTGGCTTCCAAGGTTTTTGTCCATTCTTCCTCAGAACCTGTATACCCGTTTTCTTTGGCGATTTCATATGCCGATTTTCCCTGAAGGGAATTAAGCCAATCCTGAATCGAACCGTCATAGCCGTTCAGAACCGCCAACTCATATGCCGACAATCCGTCCTTTACATTTGTCGAAGCAGCCACAGTGCCGCCGTTTCTGTGAATGATTGCTGCTACCACAGCCGATATGCCGATCATTAAAAGAATCGCAATGATGATACACAGCGTTCTTTTGGCATAGTTCTTTTTCTCATGCTGTGCGCCGGATTTCGCATTATTTGTCCTTTCCATATTCAACCCTCCTGCTTGTCTTTATAATGACAAAATGATTTTGCGATGCAAAGTTCCATACACTTCGGATTCTTTTTCGTACATACCTCGCCGAAGCCGTTTGCGCAGTATGCCCACAGAATATAATCCACCTCGGCAGCCGGTTTGTTCAGGCTTTTCGCAATGTCCGCAATGATATCAATGGCTTCATACGGCGAAACCTCTTTGCGCTTTGAACAGCCGAGGTATTCGCTGCCCAGAATACGGCGAATGTGCCTGTCGGGCTTGCCGATATCGTATCCGACATTTTTCAGATATTCCGCCGTCAGGGCTTCGCCGAGTTGGGCAAACTTATAGGGCTTTCCTACCGTTGATAATTCTCTTACAAGCGCTTTTAAATTGTCGTTTTTGTCTGCAAGGCTTTGATAGAAGTTGTCCACGCTGCCGTACTCTTTTTCGATGGCGAGCAACTTGCCGATGTTCACGCCGATAAGCGCGTTTATCTGCTTGGTCAGGTACTGCGTTCCGAGCCGATGTTCCTTGACCCGACCGACCAAAACTGCCGGATCGGCGTTCAGTAAGGCGTTTACATCATACTGGCAGAAGATTTCATCAATGACCGGGATTTGTCCTGTCTCTGTGTCGATGTGCGGCTCCAACCGATTCCACGCCGCGCCCGATGTCAGCATGGAATAAACCATTCCGCGGATATGGTCGCTGACCGTAAAGTCGCCGCCGTCCCTTCGTTTGTCAAGCTGTTTTTTGATGTAGGTATTCTCCCACAGCTTTTTCGTTTGGATTTTGCCGTCCCGGATAAACAATTCCTCGCGTAGCTGTTTATCCATGAGCAGGACGGCGTTTGCGACCGTTTCCATGTCTTTCAAGAAAATCACCTCGCCTTTTTATTCAGCAGCTTTTATGTACTTCGATAAACAGTTCGGGGCTGACATTCAGCGCAAGACAAATGGCGCGCAGATCATCCGCATACATTGTCCGCTTGCCGTTCATCATGGCATTGAAGGTCACTTTCGATATGCCCGCCCTCTGCGCCACCGCTAACTGCTTATAGCCGTTTTCCTCTATGTAAGCCCGAACTTTTTTATAAACTTCCATAGTTGCACCTCCATAAATACAGGATTACTGTACTTTGATCTATCATATCACAGATTTACTGTGAAGTCAATAGAAAAATACAGAAATTCTTGATTTCGCCCTTGCTTTTTCTTTATTTTCGTGTATACTATTGTTATAGCGAGGTGATTTTCTTGAAATATGAGATCGGCAGCAGGATTCGTATGTACCGCAAAGAAAGCGGACTGACACAGGAACAGTTGGCTGATAAAATAAATGTTACCAAAAGCAGAGTGTCGAACTGGGAGCAGGGGATCAACCGCCCCGACGCGGATATCTTAGCCGATATCTGCCGTGCGCTGAATGTGCCGCCCAGCAATCTTTTGGGTGTACATTTGTCGGCGGACGATTTAAGCGACAGGGAAAGAAAGGTCATACAGGCGTACCGGAGCAAAACAGAGGTACAGCAGGCGGTTGATATTCTGCTCGGGATAGAAAGTATCTGAGTATTCTGCCGCAAACCGGGCGATACATAGCAGATTCGGGGAGAGCCGCCGCTCTCCCTATTTTATATATACAGAGATAACTCCGCCATGCTGCGCCGGAAAAACGGCTGTGTCATGGTCTAACCTTATATAATATCGAAGCACAAAAAACGTTCTGTTTGCTGTACCCGCACCGAAAAGCGGTTAAAACGTTTGGCGCGATTTTCGCAGAGGGCACCATCTGACTTGGATGAAAACAGTTTTGTTCCGTGCTTATTGATGATACAGAACAACGCTGTGTTTTATTCAAGGAGGATACAATATGAAACGATTCAGAAATTCGGTTAAAGCGGCAAGAAGCGTTCGCCCGGGCAGTTGTGTGTTCACGCCCGATGAGGTAGCCCAGCTTCTTATGCAGATCGATGAACTGCAAGGCTATGACATTTCATTTGAGGAAACCGAGGACGGCGCGGCGCATTTTACCATCGGAGATTCGGTCTACAGCGTTATGGATATTGCACCGGTACTCTGAACGGCGTTTATATAAAAGAAAGCCATTGAAACCGCTTTTGCAGTTCCAATGGCTTTCCTTATGTATCAGTTATTGTACAGATATTCCTGCACTTCATTCAACAGGATATACGCCTGTTTCAGTTTGCGGCGATACTCCATCGGCAGCATCGGTATCAGTTCCCGTGCATCGACAATATCATTCTTTGCATAGCCGATCAATTCGATCGGCGTGATTGACAACGGATAAAAATCGTCTGCCGGCACCGGATTCATTTCGCTTGTGTTTTTTGTTTCTTTCATAGTTACACTCCTTATTAAGTTAATCTGAGACATTGCTTTCATTGAAATAATTGCAAAGCAATAAAATCAATGTTTCCTTGACTGTTTAGAAACCATGGTAATCGGGAAGCTCATCGGCAGCAGGCGGCGGTGCCGAACGATAGAAATTGTGCTTATGTCCGGCATTGCCGTTAGGGCTGATGGTATATACAATGTTGTCCTGTTCCAGAAGAAGATCTTTCAGCCTGCTCAGTTCTTTGCCCAATTGCTGCGGCGACTGAGCAATCGGAAGATGGAACATTCTTTCTCCGGCTTCAAGCAGATTCTTGGCAAAGCCGCTCCATGAGTTTTTTGGAGATTCTTCAAGCAAAGCACGTATGGTTTTTACAACGGGGCTGCTTTGATAGTCGAAAATCGCTTCCTCCTTGGCTAATTCGTCGGCATTGCCCACATACTCCCATTGGCACGTATTTTCATTCAATCGAATGAGAATTTCGTTCTGCTCGATATCGCGCCCAGTGATATGCAGCGTAGCCTGTTGAGCATTGCGGGCTGTCCGTTTGATAACGAACATAGTGTCCATGACGCCCGAGATGCCGTTGGTTCCGGTGATTTCGTTGAACGGGTCGTCCTTGTCTTTGGTTTTGCTGGTATGATGAACGAACAGCACGCTGATCCCTTTTTTATCCATGGCTTCTTTTATCATTCCCGCTTCCCGGTAATCATGGTCGTACCATCGTTCACCGCGCAGCCCCTGACCGCGAATCTTCTGAAAGGTATCAATAATGATCAGTTTGGTCTCCGGATGCTGCTGAATATGCTCGTCCAGAAGTTCCAACACTCCCTCTTCAAGTGTTACGATATCGGTGGAAAAATAGAACCATGGCGGGGCGGGAATCCCGTTCAACAGTTTATTCATACGCTGCTGCAAGCGTTTCAGAGTATCCTCAAAAGAAAGATACAGAACACCTGCCTGCTGCGTTTGCCATTTGAGAAAGACTTCACCCGCCGCCACCTTAAGTCCTAGCAGGAGTACAAACCAACTCTTTCCGCTTTTTGGTGCCGCGGCAAGAATGCTTGTCCCCTCGGGGAGTATGCCGTCTACAAGATACCTCGTCGGCGGCAAATTGGCTTTTTGCAGATCGGGAGCCGATATAATGTTCAAACTCCTTTTGCCTTTCGGTTCTGCGTTCTGAGAATGCCCCGCTTCTCTTTTCAGCCATTGTTCGTTATCCTGCGCGGCGGTTCTGTCCGGCTTTACCGCTCGGGCTAAATTGGGAAGATAATCGGCGCGGGCAAGCTTGGCTTGGTGTTTTTCATCTTTTTGAACGGCATACGGACTGCTGCGAAACGCACTGATTGCCGCATCGGAATCATTGTTGAGCCAATACAGCAATTTTGCCATAAATCCCGCGTCATCTTCGCTTTCATTTCCGTGCGGACGCGCGCCGTTCCAATAGGATTTCAGCTTCTCGTCTTTTTTCAAACCGATTTTTAAATACTCTTTGTCTGTTTGGAACGATTGCCGGACACCGTTTCTTATCATATATTGATTTAAAACCTCCCTTAGTTTTTCGGTACCGTCGGCAACGGGGCTGCTGTTTATGGCATTGCCGGTAACGGTTACAAATTTACTGGTTGCTCCGGAGATATAGACTTCAAGCCCTTTCTTCTGATTGTTAATGTAATACCGATCCTTGTTGTATTCAAAGTTCTTAACGGTGAAAATAATCCGTATGCCGCTGCCGCTCGGACTGATTTCCGTGTAGCTGCCCATTTTTTCAATGATATCAGACGCCATATCGGAGTATTTCCCGTCCGTAATACAATGGTCGATGTCAATTGCGCCTACACCATTAAAAATGCCTATGCCGAGTCCGGAGTAGGCACCGGTTTGATACGCTCCGAATGCCGTATCAAAATCAGTAAATGTGCTTCTGTCATTGGATTTCGCCTTATGTCCCGTACTCGGATTGTACGGGACTTTTCCACAGCATTCTTCATATTTCCACACGCACCAAGAGGCGTGCTGCTTGAGAATGGATGGGATTTTTGAATCGTTC
>OLXK01001956.1_pt1 | contig 12689 bp, 30 predicted proteins | sample 1674321 | NCBI WGS metagenome assembly OLXK01 (sample SAMEA103958162, study PRJEB25191) | human gut metagenome | reverse complement strand
CAGACCGGCAACAGCATCCAGGCACAGCTTGCCGATTGCTGCTGCAAGACACAGCGCGCCATCGACGGCGTTAACGCAAATCTTGAAGCGAAGTTCGCAGCGCTTGAAAAATCGCAGCTTGAACAGCGTATTGCCGAACAGTCGGCGCGTATTGCCAGCCTTGAAATGGATAACCGTATGTATGGCGTAGTTCGCTATCCCAACGGCTATACCTACAATGCCGGTATGTCCCCGTTTTGCGGCGGCGGTTGCTGCGCATAACCCTAAATGATTATCCGCTTTAACAGCGTTAGCCCGGATAGTAAACGCTGTCCGGGCTTTAATATTAAATCAAACTATGAAAGGAATTATAATTATGGCTTGCAATTCTAAACTGAAAAACGCGCATTACAAAAGCGCACAGAACGCATACAACAATACCGCGCAGACCTTCGTTGCTGCTGGTACGCCCGTTAACGTGCTGGGCATCCTGAACACCGATACCGGCTGTTCGATAGATACCGTCGCAGGCGGCTTTGTAGTCGCGTCCAGCGGCCTTTATCGCATCAGCTATGATGTTGTATTCACGGCTGACGCAGCCGGTACGGCCGAGCTTAAAGCCTTTAAAGATACCGTCGCGCTGCCTTGCGCTGATGCACAGGTAACGACCGCAGCAAACAACATTTACACACTGCACGTTGAAACCACAATTTATATCCCCGTATGCTGCAATAGCGCTCCCACTATCAGCGCGGCCATAAGCGGCGTAGCAGGTACGATCAACCACGTTTGCGCAAGCATGGTGAAACTGGCATGAATGAAGGCAGCTTAGGGGTGGACTTCATTTTGTTCTTGTTCAAACTTCACTACTGCTGTAGTTGTTCTACAGTAGAAAGCGCAAACGAATTTTTAGAAACCTTCAAAAAATATAAAGAATCGGGAGTATTTGATTATGAAGGATAAAATCAAAGCCTATAAAGAAAAGCTTGAAAAATCCATAGCCGAATACATGGCGCTGCCATCGACTGAACGGACGTATCAGGCAGTGCACGGCATGGTAGATTGCTGGGAAGCGATAGACAGCATGGAACAGTGTCTATGCCGCACAGGTAAATTTACTCGTGACGACGCGGAGGCATGGAATTCTAAAATGCTGAACGACGACGGCACGACCGGCGGGCACTGGACGATCGCGCAGACAACAGCAGTTGCACAGTCCATCGGCGTAAAATTCGATCATATATCCGATTATTGCTGGAACGTAGCAATGAACATGATGTATTCGGATTACTGCACCGTCGCCAACAAATACAACGTAGGCACACCCGAATTTTACGCTTGCATGGCAAAGGCGTTTTTGTTCGATAAGGACGCGAAAAGCCCCAATGCAAAGATGGCAGCGTATTATTTCGGGATTGTGGACGTGGAATAACACCGTCCATTTTTTAGGTGGTGTAAAAAGTGGTGTAAAATGGCCACTTAAAAGTCCTACAAACGGCAGATGCTGTCTGAAATTTGTGGAAAATATCTGTACAGTGCAAAACCCGCAAAGCATTGATAAACAAAGAAAATCCCGCAGTTTCAATAACTACGGGATTTCTCTTTTTATGGTGCGCGAGGCGGGACTTGAACCCGTGAAGCGTCAGCTAAAAGTATTGATAAATCAAGGATTTTACGCCGATGTTGTAAGAATTGTTGTAAATTTTCAATTAAAGAACGCTTTCATACGATCTATATCACGCTTTTCGTCGGCCGCGGCAAGCTTAACATAGATATCGTGCACAGTCTTATAGTCCGCCCAACCACCGACTTTCATTGTCTGCTGCTCCGCCCAGCCGAGATGATACGCCAGCGATGCAAAGCTGCGCCGCAGACCGTGAACGCCAACCAGCGGCAACTCGCTTTGTTCGCAGATCCGATTTATCTGAGCGCGTAGAGTATTAGGATTGAAACGAATATACGGCGTACCAACTGGCGTAGTGTTTTCTGCAAGAAGTTCCTCAAGGCGCGGTATCATAATTTCAATTTCTCGGCGAGATGGAGTATTTTTATTTTCCCGCTTCTGAATAAGCTTATTATCCTTATTCAATACTGCGCTTCCGTGAACTAATATTTTCCCATCTTTTATTTTATCAGGCGTCAACGCCAACAACTCGGAACGGCGCAAGCTATGAAGCGCGAACAGCGCCCCCAGCTCGCATGGTGCACCGCGCACAGCGGCAAGGAATATTTTTATCTGATCGTAGTTCAGCCACGGAAGCTCGTCGTGTACTACTTGCGGCAGCGATGTAACATCAAAAGCAACACCGTTTTGCTTTAGCACCGATTTAGTCAGCCGCCATTCATTTTTTACTGTTTTCGCTGCGACGCGCCCAGCTTCTTCGTTAACAACGGCTTGCCAGTTGCGCACAGCGTGGATATCTTCATCCATTACATCAGCAAACGCATTGCGCTGGATCGTGTAGTAGCCGCGAATGGTGGAAGGCGAAAGGGCGTTATCTCGATCGTTGATATAATTATCTATTGCCTGCCGCAGCGTGAGTGGGGGGCGCTTTTTCTCGGCGGCGACAACTCCCGTGCGAATTGCCAGCGCCTTTGCTCTCGCCTCGGCCTCGGTGGCCTCGATCACCATCACGCCCTCACGGCGAAGATCAACATACCACTTCTGCCCACGCTTACGCGGCGTGGGTATTCTTATTTCGTCCTTCTTCTTGCGCTCGCGCTGAAGCTTCTCGCTGCAGTAGCAGCAGTATACGGGATGAAGTTCATCCGGTATATCGGCTTTGCATTTTTTGCACTTCATTATTCTCCTTAACCCCCTTAGATATTCGCCGAAAATAATTTTATAGCGAATAATGCTCACAAAATTAATCCTGTGGGCTTTTTGCTGTTTTGGCATCGTGGATTACGGTTTTCACCGCAAAGGCGATCAGGGCGACGGCAGCAAGCACCACGATAGCCAGGAACACGGCCAGCACCGTTAAGCCGCCGGATTTGAACAAGCCGATATTCTTTAGCTGTACATCAAATATTACATATCCGATGGTTGCGCACAGCAGAATTGCGCATACACCGACAAGGCAGAAGATCAGCGGCCTGTAAACGGCGTTCATGCGCTTGTGGTGCTCAACGTCATTTTTCGCGCAGGCGTTTTCAATCTCAAGCTCACGGATATAGTCGTTAGTATCGGTGTCGCGCAAACCCAACGTTTCATCGAGCGACAGGCCGAGAACAACGCATATGGCGGCGACGCTGTGGAACGAAACCTGCTTTGCAGTGCCGGCGGTTATATTGCACACGGTGTTGTACGTGATGCCGGACTTGTCGGCGATTTCCTGATTAGTTAGCCCCGATGCGTCCTTACCTTTGCGGATTTTGGCGAAAACCACAGTCAAATCGGGAATTTCATAAGTCGATTGCACGGTCAATTATCATCTCCAAAGCATTCTTGTTTTCGCCGAAATGTTCTTGTTTTTGGCGAAACTATTGAAAAAGCGTCATTTCGGCGATTTCGTTATAGATTTCGGAGGTACATTTTGTTACGCTATAACCGTAGCAGATAAAAGATTTACAAGGGATATCTGTTACAAGCCCTGCCTACCGGGTTGCAGCGGTGGGCAGGGCGATCTGAAAATCAATTCTCAAAGTCAATGACTATTTGCTCGGAAGTGAACAGATTGCTCATAGTCTCGGAGTCATAGATAGAAATATTAAATTTAATGTTTTTGAGATCGTCCAGCTTATCAATGCTGACGTTTTCCTCATTATAGATAAACGGCGTTTTGTTCTGAGCCCCCGAGTCAATTTCCATAGGCATTGCACCGAGAGTGGTTGTGTTATAACCGTTTACGACAGGGTTTTCAAGCATAACAGTGATCCGCTGCTCATAATTGTTCTCTACGTTCAATTGCAAATAAAGCATACCCTCTGCATTATCATCTTCGTATACTTTTAAAAATGTAACTTTAAGATTTTCATCTTCAAAAAGGTCACGCTTAGTTTCATAGGTGCTCTCTTTGTTGCTGGCTGACGCTTCTAATCCCAGCTGAGCCTTGCCGGAGACTTTACCGTTTGTGAAGGTAACATTAGCGTTTGAGCCAACGCTGCCGTTACCATCCCAAGAATAGAGCTCAATTTTATACTCGCCGTCACCGGCAGTGTTTGAAAGCTCACCCTCGCCACCGACGATCTCAACGACTTCCTCATAGGTCATACCGTTCTGAATGGCATTAAACTTATCCATAGTCATGATACCGGCCTCGTCTTTATCACCGCCGCCGGTAGCTATTGCGATTATCACCAGTACTACGAAAAGCAGAAAGATGCAGCTGAGAACAGTCTTTATAACGCTTCTCTTTTGGCGCTTACCGCAGTGTGGGCAAATTTTCGCCTTATCGTCAATTTCCGACATACAATACTTACATTTCTTCATGTTTTCCTCCCTTTAATGATTGATCTGTGTGTTTTGTGGATATTTACAATGATACCACTTACACACCAACAATTCCACATTTTTCAACAATTTCGGCTGATTGCTTAATAACAGCAATTTCGGCTTGTGTACATTGCCCATATAATCCATCGCGCAAATTGCACAAAAAGGATATTTTATGTTTGTGCATAACAAGAATAGACGAATATACGCAATTGTGCTAATATCTTTACAAGATAATAAACGACAAATAATATCAAAATAAGAGAATGAGCAAAAATGGAAGGGAGAACAAAGATGACGGCAAAAGAAGAACGGGAAATACTGATTAAAGAAATTAAACGACTGCTGAAAGATGCGAACAACCGCGAATTAAATTTTGTATACACTATGCTGCTTAACATGAAGTAAACACAGCAACAAAAAAACCGGCCTTTATTGGTCGGTTTCTTTTTTTATATTTTTGACTTCGGCTGCGAGTTCAAGCAGCTTGCTTTCAAACAGTGCCCATTCATCCGGCGTAGTCCGTGCAAGCACCGTTATGAACGCCTGTTGTATCGGAGAACCGTCATTAACCAGTTTACCTACAAAGGCTGCGATTTCATCCGATCTGCTTACAGGTTCGAAAGGTTCTCCAATGCCAGTACGCAACCATTTTTCGTTTACCCCGAATTTTTCACATATATCTGATATGGTACGATCGCTGGGCGTGCGTTCCCCTATTTCAATCCTTGCAACATAATTTCGCGTTAATCCGATCTTGTTGGCGAATTGTTCTTGTGTTAATCCACGTTCTGCACGAACATATTTAATTCTTTCATTCATGTTATCACCACCTTTCGATGTTAATATATCATAAACTGTTCCCTACGTCAACAAAAAACGCAAAAAATTTTAACTTAGATGTTGACAGAGGGAAATAAAAATGGTATATTAATGTTGCCAAGGGAAACAACCGCAACATACAGAAAGGGGGTGAGGAAAGTAAGCATAGATAAACTTGATTTGCTCATGGGTATTTTCGCAGCGTTCGGTGCTGGCGTGGGTACGGGGATGATTATCATACTTGCGATTGCTGAGAACACTTTTTCTTCATTTAAAGAAGATCGCATAAAGAGAAAGCAAAAAGCTGCATATCGCCACGAACAAAGACGCAAGTGATACTTTACGCGAGAAACGCGCAAATTCTTCTGAACGTTTTCTCTCAGCCTGTTTTTCGCGATAGTACTCACAATAGCGTGAGCCGTCAGACGTTATGACATATTCATCTGTGCGTTCTGATAAGGCATAAGGAGCTATAAACCCGAGAGAAATCAAATGGCCTGCATCGGCAGGATGCAGACGTACAACAGCGGCGGTATCAACCGCAAGGATGATACGAGTGTCCATATCGGACAGAAAAATCTTGTCGAAATCCATTAATAAAGCGCCTCCTTTTTACAGGAGGGTATCACAAAATGTAAACAATCGCAATAGAAAGAGGGTGAAAAAATGAGTGAAAAAGAAAAGCAGACCATCAAGACGATGGCCGACATCTTCAGCAAACTGCCTGCCGATAAGCAGCAGTATTTCAACGGCTATGCCAACGGCGTAGCGGATATGGCAGAGGCACAGGCCGAGAAGAACGATCAGGATAAAGATTAATCAGAAAGGAGAAAAAACGCATGACGCTATCGGAAGTTGAACGCATGGACGCGACAACGCTGACACCGGCACAGGTGGCAAGTGTACTGCACTCTGACCCTCAGCTTATCCGCGTTGCGGCAAGGCAGTGCCCGGAGCTGCTGGGCTTTGACGTAATCATCGTAGGCAACCGCGTAAAAATACCGCGTGAGGCTTTTATTGCGTTTATGCGCGGAAAGGGGAAAGGACAATGACAAAAGAAATGGATAAATTCGTAATGCCCCGTAACAACGGCACTCGCGTTGGTGGGCAGAAGCAGTACCCCCGCATCCGTATCAGCATGGTAGCCTACGCCCATGTCTGCGAGATGTCGGAAGAAACAAGACGTTCGCTGTCAGAAGTGGCGTCAAGGGCTATCGAGTATGCTTACTCACATCTTGTGTACAGCGTACCTACAGGCACGGAATACTACTACCGCGATACGCCCATCACGAAACAGGAATATGTGACGGATGATCCCGAAACTATCGAGCGAGTAAATAATATTATTCGCAAATCCGGCCTTAGCCGCAGCGATCTTGAATTGCTTCTTGATACTGTGCAGCTTTTGCCCGGCTTTGATGAATGAGGTAAGGAAAAATGATGATTGCTTTATTTTTCATAGCCGTTATGGGCGTTGTTTTCATCATCGGCGGCGTAGTGTCGGCGCTTGTGTGGTTTGCCAACACAGCCGAGGACGAGTGCGCTAAGAGGCGCGAGCGGTATATCAGAGCGGAGGTGCACAATGCCAAAAACACGCTTTGACCGTGTGCCGCGCGATCCGCTGAAGGAACTCGTTTTAGGCCGAAAAGCGGCGCTTGATATGTCGCTCACGCGGCTTGCGGAAAAGATGCACATAACGCGTTCACAGCTTAGCACGATACTTGAAAAGCCGTCTGCTAACTGGACAATCGGCAATGCAATCGCTCTGACAGCGGCCTTAGATATTCCGATCGCAGAAATGCGCGAGGCAATAAGAAAGTAAAAGGGGAACAACGATGAAAGAAACAATTTGCACAACACAAAAGGAGCTCGATGCTCTAAGCGCGGACTATAACGGCAGAGTGATAATTAAGTTTGGCACACCACTTAACCGTGCGGTAGTTAAGCGCCGGTTCATATATCCCGTCGTGGCGAGGGACAACAGCTACGTCGAGGCGAGGGAAAACAGCTACGTCGAGGCGAGGGGAAACAGCTACGTCGAGGCGAGGGGAAACAGCTCCGCCGTGGCGAGGGGAAACAGCTACGTCGAGGCGAGGGGAAACAGCTCCGTCGAGGCGTGGGACAACAGCTCCGTCGAGGCGAGGGGAAACAGCCAGATTATAGGCAATGCGCATAATAATAAAATTAAAACAAACGGCAACGCTCGCATAGTTTATACCCCGAAGAACATTGAGGAGTACATCGACTATCACGGACTGATTGCGACTGCCACGACGATTAAGTTGTACAAAGCCGTGCATTTCTGCGGCGGCATATATTGTGCCGATTATGATCCCGAGTTCATCTACGAAATAGGAAGCATCGCTACGCCGCGTAACGGATTTAATGAGGACGACCGCGACAGTTGCGGCGCCGGTATTAATCTTGCACACAAGGCGTGGGCGTTGGCGTATGGTGCGACTTGGGAAGATCTCGCGATTCTCGAACTTGAATGCGAAAAATCCGATGTACTCGTCCCTATAGATAACGAAGGCAAAGTAAGGGCGCGAAAAGCAAAAGTGTTGCGCGAAGTGCCGCTTGAAGAATGCGGACTGCATGGCAAAATAATTGCGAAAAGAAGGGCAAACGATGAATAAGTACACGATCATCATAGCGCAGGTGTGCGCGATTCTGCTGGCGCTGATAGTCATGATACTGTTTGCCCTTGATAAAGGGGGCAGCAAGGCCGACGCGGATGGCGTTCCGCCCGAAGTTGATACAAACGGTCTGTGCGTAGTGGAAGTGGCAGAGCCCGAATACGAGATGTACTTTACCGAGGCTGATATTACGGCGCTCGCGCAGATGCTATACGGCGAGGCTCGCGGGTGCACGGTGGACAATCAGCGCAAGTGCGTGTGGTGCGTGCTCAATCGCGTTGACGATGCGCGATTTCCCGATACCATCATCGGCGTGGTGGGCCAGTCGGGGCAGTTTTACGGTTATAGCCCGAATTTCCCCGTATGGGATAACCTGCGAGCGGTAGCGCTGGACGTGCTCACGCGCTGGAGCATGGAGAAGCAGGGCGCGAACGTGGCGAGGGAGCTTGATAAGAACGCTGTCTTTTTCACCGGCGACGGTACTACCAATTGGTTTAGGAGTGTGTACTGAATGAAAGTTCTTATAGCCTGTGAGGAGAGCCAGACGGTGTGCAAGGCGTTCCGCGCAAAGGGGCACGAAGCGTACAGTTGCGACATAATCGAGCCATCGGGCGGACATCCTGAGTGGCATATACTCGGCGATGCGCTCGCAGCCCTGAATGGGGGGGTAATTATTACCATGGACGGCGTTGAACATGATGTGGGCAAGTGGGATTTGCTGATCGCGCACCCACCGTGCACATATCTCACAGTCACGGGCAACTCATGGTTTGACATCGGAAAATACGGCAATGCAGCAAGGCGGCGATATAAAAGCCGATATGAGGCTATAGTCTTTTTCATGCATTTTGCATTAGCGGATTGCGAGCGAATAGCCGTTGAAAATCCCGTCGGAATTATGTCTACGGCATATCGCAAGCCAGATTGCATTGTACAGCCGTATATGTTTGGCGATGCTCATGAAAAGAAAACTTGCTTTTGGCTTAAAGGGCTACCGGCGTTGCAGCCTACTTGTACTGTCGAGCCTCCGCCAAGGAAGAAATTTAACAGTGGAAAATCAATGCCCGCATGGTACGCCGATGCATGGCGTTTGCCGAAAAACGAAAGAGCAAAGTTGCGTAGCAAAACGCCGATCGGCATAGCAAAAGCAATGGCTGAACAGTGGGGAGGAACAATATGACTGATACTGATCTTTTAATCCAAAACCTAAGGCGCGAAAACGAAGCGCTGAGAGCGGAACTTGAATGGACAGATAAAGAAATCGTGCGTTTACGAAACCGACTTAAAATGCAGTGGATTCCGTGCAGCGAGAAGTTGCCCGAGGAATGGATTGACGACGACGATAACACCTACATCAACTATCTGATTTATATGCCCTATTTAAAAGCAGCAGATGTCGGGGTATATAACGATGACAAAGAAAGTTGGCTTTTAAGGGGCTTAGAAGTAAAAGTAAGTCACTGGATGCCGCTGCCGGATGCGCCGAAGGAGAAGTAAAAAATGAAAACGATAAAGAGGAGCACATTGCGCGAGCTTGCAAGGATTGTTCGGGGATATGCAAGCACCGGCGATGTAGAGTTATTGTTTGTAAAAAATGAGACAGCGAGAAAACTTGCAACACAAGCCTACGGAAAGAATGATGCGTGGTCAGCATTTGCAGACTTTGTGTATTCGGTGGTAGGAGTATATGCTTTGTATCCTGAGTGCACGGACGAGGAGTTTGAGGAGCTTTTCAAGTTGTTCGGCTTCGAGATCGAGGAGGGCGAAGATGGCTGAACCTAAAAAGCCTTTTTACCGCGACAAGAAATGGAAACTCGGCAGGAGTTTCGGCTGGTGGCATATACCGTACTGCCCGCATTGCAAGCGGCAGTTGGGGCTGCTGGTCGAAGAGCAGAAAGCTGAAAAATGCCCGATGTGCGGCAAACCGTTAGAATGGGATGATACTGACAATGGCTGATACTAATAAAAATTGCAGCAGTTGCGTTAACTGTGAAAAATACACCCGCGGCAACGGCGAAAGCTGGTGGGTGTGCGAAAACTACGTTAAAAGCGTGGGCATGCCGGTGACCGTAACGCCGCCGGGCGATGCAGCTTGTGAAAACTGGTCGGACGATCCCACCGACAAGGACAAACCGCAAGACGCGCTGCGATATTTCGTAGATCACTATTGGGATGAGGAGGCAACCAATGATTAAACCATGCTACGGAAAATGTGACCGCTGTGTGTGGAAATACAACGGCGGCTGTTCGGAATGGAGGACAAAATGAAAGATATATTACTTGATATATTGACAGAATTAAGACATATTCGCTTGCATCTTGAAGCTATAACAGGCAAGAAAATCGATTTAAGCCGTGGTAGATGGAGGTAACAAATAATGTCGTTTGTTAGGAGAAAAGCTTTCATTTGCGATCATTGCGGAGAAGTCAAATCACCGCTAATAAGCGGAGAATGGCCTTTCGAGTATATAGAAAAGCCTTATGGTTGGGTTGAATTCGGCGGCTATCATCTGTGCCCTAAATGCTACAGCGCGTGGAGAAACCTGAAAAAACAGGCAGAAAGCGAGAACGACAATGGCTGAATACATAGACCGTGAAGCGCTGTTACATGACATCGAACAATCGGTGGTATATACGGCAAGAGGAAAAATAACGAGCGCAGAAATGCGAGGCGCTCACAAAATTATCGAGCGCATTAAGTGTGCGCCTGCTGTCGAGCCTATTTATATTCACGAACCGACAAAAAGCGAATTCAAGCGCATGGCGGTGCAGATGGGCTATGCGCCGGTGGCGCATGGGCGGTGGGATGACATAGTGGGCAAGCGCTTGAATGGGAAAAATAAAAAGGAGGACTGACAAAAATGGGAGCAAGACGAATTTCTAACGCGACGAACGAGAAGATAATTGCACTTATGTCGATGGGCAAAACGGGCGAACAGGCGGCATTTGCGGTCGGCGTGAGCGGGAGCTACTGCAACAAACTGTACACTGTGGTAAAGCACATTGCCAATGAGCAGTGGGACAAGTTAATAGAATATTCTCGGAGTGCGACAACCGGCGGGGTAATTGTCTGGGCTTGCGAATACCTCGATACGCAGTTGCCGCAGGAGGTCGCGGAGGCTATTGAGGCGGTACGGTGTCGCTACGCAACGCCCAAAGCGGCAGAAGCAGCACCGCAGCCCAAACCGCCAGCAGAGCCGATTGACAACACGGCGGCGGCAATCATCAAACTGCTTGAAAAGCTCGATGAAGTAGTGAACACCATAACCGAAGCTGCTGACGATATATGTCAAACGGTGACAACGGCGCGGAAGCTTAACGAGGACTGCATAAACGCAAACTTCGATGTGCTGACGGCTACACTCCGTGACGGCGTTGAAAGCGTTAAAACGACGATAAGAAAGGGACAAAAATGACACGCGGAGATTACATGCGCAAGGCGCGAATGAATGCAGGGTTAAGCATCGTGCGGCTGGCCGAAATATCTGGCATAGCCCAAACCACGATAAGTCTGCTTGAACGCAAATCACTACGCGGCGGCTGGATAGATACAATAGAAACCCTTGCCGATGCGCTCGGACTGAGTATCGACGAATACGTAGGCCATAAGGTGGTGACTAAGCATGGGTAAGCAATCGGCATTTGCAAAAGCCGTGCAGCGTGAAGTGAACATTCAGCTACAGCTTTACGGGCGTAACCGCATGCAACTTGCGGAGGACGCGGCGTTTATGGCCGCTAACGAAGTGCTGGGCTTAGGCTCAGGCCGTGCACGGGCATTCGGCGAGGCGTTTGTAAGATATTCAAACGAGATCGCTGATTTGGTAGTAGAAGACAGCAAGGCCGACGACGAGATCGTATATGCAAAAACCGTCCTTGATCGTCGTATCCGTGAAATAGTGGGCGAAGAAAACTTCTCGCCATTCGATGAAAGGTATGGTAGGCGATAATGGCAAAAAACGTAGGCTGGGAAGCCAAAAGTAACCACGACGGCAGCTACACGGTTACTGTTAACGGCAAACAATATTATTGTGCAGATACGCATGAATTTCTGCATTTTTTAGAAGATATCGGCGAAAGGTGGGAGGATAGTGAAATTCGAAAAAGATGAACGCCGCGAGTTTTCGACCGGCGCGGTAAGGGATAGCGCCGCAGGGAAAGGCCGCTATGAATTGCTGCCCTGGGGGGCGATACACGCCCTTGCACAGCACTGTGAACGCGGTGCTATCCACTATGGGGAAAGGAACGTAGATCGAGGCATACCTCAACACAGCTTGATAGACAGCGGCATACGGCATCTTAGCCTGTACATACAGGGTGACGCGGAAGCGCATCACCTTGTAGCGGCGCTGTGGAATATAGCGTGGGCTGTGGAGCAGGAAATAAAACGGCCTGAAATGGTTGATTTGCCCGAACGCGGCGAACATTCAGGCATAGCATTTTGAAAGGATGGGAAACATGAAAAGATTACTATATAAAATCCGCCTATGGCTGTTAGGATTGCTGCACGGTGAACCCAAAGAATATATCGCTAAAGTTGAAGATATGTACTTGGAGCTTCTTTGGTCGCGGCGTAAACAGATAACGGTGCTTGATGATACGATAGCGCTGTATAAAAACGCTATCCGTGAAATCTGCCTCCCTCTTATTTTCGTATCCGTTTTCGGTAAATAGACCATACACAGATGCCGATGGAAACAAGAGAAAGAATGATGACAAAGGGATATCCATACCTCCAATGCAGCTCCGGCATTCCTGTGAAATTCATGCCGTACCAGCCGACAATCAGTGTCAGCGGAAGGAAAATCACTGTAACGATC
>OLXK01001955.1_pt1 | contig 12694 bp, 7 predicted proteins | sample 1674321 | NCBI WGS metagenome assembly OLXK01 (sample SAMEA103958162, study PRJEB25191) | human gut metagenome | reverse complement strand
GCCTATCGAATTTCTTAATAATAGTGTCCAATATGATTGACAAACCTACAAAAAACAAAAAGCAGGCTGCCTTTTTCAGACAGCCTGCAAATGTTATTCATAATCGCTTTTAAGTATGCTCCTCTTATGCTTTTTCTCCTCATAAAGCAGGATATCAGCATGGCTGAGAAGCTCTCCTATCTCAAGCGTGGCACTGCATACGAACGGATAAACGCCTACGCTCGTATGGATTATATATGGCTTATCGGCGGCATATTTAATATTGTATTCTCTTGTGACCGCTTCTATATGATTTCTCATTGACGGGATATCTATTGCGTTATCAAGAAAAGCACATACAACGAACTCATCGCCACCTATACGACCCACTATCTCACTGTTGCCAAAAGAGTGTTTAAGTATCTTTGCCGCAGATAGTATAGCAAAGTCGCCCTCCTCGTGACCAAACTTATCATTTATGGTTTTCAGACAGTCAAGGTCGGCAAAGACCATGATAGCTTTTTCACCCTCGTTTTTGTCATTGCTGAGTCTTTTACGAAGCTCCTCAAAAAATCCCCTTCGATTGTAGCAACCCGTCAAAGCGTCCTGCCTTGAAAGATCTCGAAGAAGCTCATTGTTCTCCTTGATCTCGATAAGGCTCTTTTTAAGCTGCTTCTGGGTAACAGCCTGCTGCTTCATCAAGGTTATTATTTTAAGTGCCGCACAAAGTTGAACTGTCACCGACTGCAAATAATTAAAATACTCATGCTTTATCTCACACATCAGTATTCCGTAATGCTCCTCGTTAGAGAACAATGGTGATACCACTAATGTATAACGTCTGTCTGTTGGCAGATACTTATTCGACAACAGCTCTGTATACTTTACAGCCTGCTCTTCATGTGGGAGCTGGATAGAGTCAGAACCATTGTGATAGGCTTTGAGATACATATATTCCGGCGGTTGCCACTTATCTGTACCGAAGTGAATAATGGCAGGCTCGAAACTGAACAGAAAGCTTGATTCCATATGAAGCCTCATAAGCTTATCCACAACGGTCTCATATGCTCTGTCATCATAAGCTTCAAATACAAGCATATCCCTTGTGATAGAGTTTGCCTGCCATGCAAGAAACTCATTATCCTCAAGCTTTTCCTTACAGTAATTCGCATTGCGTTCTGCCAGTATCTTGTATATCTGAATAAAAGTCTGATTTAACTTCAAATGCTTCTCCACGTTATCAAAACGAGAGATAAGCTTTTGCTGAATATACTCAACAGAAGCATAAAGCTCATCAACGTTCACAAACCTAAAAAATTCTTCACTGGCAAGAGTTGAGACCATTTCTAATACTTTGTCTTTTTTGATCTCATTATCAAGATTTTCCTCACGGGCATAATCATCAAGAGCATATATTATCTTGACGTAATTTTCTCGCATTTTCGCAGTTGTTTCACTTGCACTGTATTTATTGAACAAAAACTGGCTCATTCTTCTTGCAAACGCTTCCGGATCATCTGATATTCGACCAAAAGATATGGTCTTTAATTTTGAGTTTCCCTGACAGCCGCAGGAATTTCTTCTTACCATTTCTGAAGAGATCTTATCGTTGTTTATAGCCTTATTTATAACATAGTTCACAGCCTCCTGAACGGCATGATAGCCAAGCTCAGAAGGGTCAGCCTTGACAGTCGTCAAATGCGGATTAAGCTCCTCAGCCACTGGATCGTCATCAAAGCCTGTCACAAGGATATCCTTACCAGGACGTATCCCACGCTCTTCCATAGCCTTATATCCTGCAATTGCCATCTGGTCGTTTGCAAAAACGATAGCATCAAGTTCTGGATTATCGTCAATTAGCTTTCCGACTTCGTCAACACAGAATTTTGAAAAATTACCATATGCAACACGCTTTTCGTCATAGATGATACCATTTTCCTCAAGAGTCTCCTTGTAAACGTCAAGTCTTTCAAGGGCATCATCACTTGTTTTAGGTCCGCTTACCATACCTATCTTTTTACAGCCATGCACCTTTATAAGATGTTCTATAGCCTCCTTCATTCCCGTTCTGTTGTCGAGCATGATACAAGGATAACCATCAATATGTGCCGTTATAGTTATAACAGGCGTTCCAGCAAATTTTTTCAGGAACTGAACCTTATGCTCGTTGTCAAGATATGTTCCAAGTGTGCCGATAAGCACAAGCAGAACGTCGAACTTATTTGCCGCCGCCATATCGAACAAAGTATTATACTGATACTCATACACCGTTCTCAGCTTGTCGGCATAGATCCCATCTATATATCTGCCTGGAAAAATAACGAGGTCGGCATCGCACTGCTCTGCGCCTATCATTGCGCCCTCTGCAACTGCATCGTCAAAATCATCTTCAAGGTGGCTCACCAAAAGTCCTATTTTTATACGTCTGCGTTTAGCAGTATCATTCATCATCTCATGATCCTCCGTACAAATCAGCCATGCTGCTTCAAACGATCTAAAGCAGCGTCACACAAGGCATGCCTATAGGCTTTGCCTTATTTGTTTATCTTGATATCTTTCTTACAGTCGACTACTGAAAGCGTACCATTCGGACTTCCAAGCCACCAGCCATCGCCTGTAAGGAACATTACATTGAACTGACAGCTTTGTGCTGTCACGTCACCTTTACCAGTTTTATCTCCAACCCCTGAAACAGAACCGCCCTCGCAATAAAGCTTAAAGACAGTATTTTTAAGCTCACAATCCAGTTCGCCGCCCCTTGTTCCCACACAGTTGAGAGTTCTTCCCTTCATGGAAATGTTGAGCCTGCCATCAAGAATACATATCCTTCCGGTCCCGTTACTCATAACTCCCACTGCAGTCAGGTTATTTCCAGAAAGCTCACAACTCATGTTATAATCTGAAATGCTTATATCAGCACTGCCCCTTACGGCACCAATGCCCACTGACATTCCTGCCGCAAGCTTTAGCCTGCAGCCACAGTTTGATATAGTCACATCTGCGTCGCCGTCGATGCTTCCAATACCAACGCACCTATCGCCACTGCAATTTACAGCTATATCACCGCCTGCAATGACAATACCATCTTTGCAGCCTCCTCCGCCTATTCCAACGCACTTGTCGCCATTTGCAGTTATATCAAGAATACCTGTCATTGCGACAGTTATCCTTCCGCAAGGCTGCCCGCTGTCAGTGCCTATTGCATAGCAATCCTTCGACTCTGATCTGACATAAAGCTCACCTGAGCCTACGAGCTCTAACGATGATCCCTCTGGGACATAAATGCCCCTGCCGTCTATATGATCTTCACCGCTGCACACTATCCTTACTCTCGAGCCAGTGCCAAGCTTTATGTTCGGTAGTTCCCCATATGTAGTGAGCCATGCGTTTTTCAAGTGAATGACGCAATCAATGCCACTACCAACTGTCACAGACAGAGGCACTGCATGATCGTCCTCAGCCTTTCCTGAAAGAGTAAATGTACCTGTGCCGAGAAAAATGTCAGAATATCTTTTTTTATACATCTCAGCAAGGTCGATAACGTCATTATCCTCAGCGTGGAAGACCTTTTTATCTTTATCTCCAGCCTCGATACTGTAAGCCACTATCTCCTCACGGATATTTTCCGAGATATCGTGGATAAGCACAGGCTTCGGCTTAGAAACATAATAACCCTGAATAAGATCGACGCCGAAATATATCATGGTTTTAAGTTCTTCGCTTGTTTCAACGCCCTCTGCAAGTGCGGTATATCCGCTTGAATGGAAGTATTCCACCATTTTTGAAACTATCTTCTGAGCCTTAGGATTCTGGTCAATGCCAGAAATGAGGGAACGATCTATCTTTACCACCTCAGGATCATATCGCAGAAGATTCGATGTATTTGAGTAGCCTGTGCCGTAATCGTCAATAGCAAGGCTCATATTGTTCTTTTCAAGACGCACCCTTATTCTATCGAGGTCGTCCTCACTTATCTCTGTCTGCTCTGTCATTTCGATAACGACCTTTTCAAGAAGTTCGCCATAGTCATTGACTATCGCATAAAAATCCTTATCGTCAAGAGCATGAGATGATATTGAATTTATATACAGCCTGCGGTTTTCAAAATCGAGCTGATGCTTGCTGAGATATTTAAGAGTATTTTTCAGTGTAGCTTTCTCTATATCGTAAAGTCTGCCGAAATTTTTAGCACAGTTGAGTATCTGAAGCGGATTGAGTGCTATATTTCCCTTTGTTCTCATAAGCGCTTCATAAGCGACTATCTCGCCTGTTGAAGAACTAACGATAGGCTGAAAATGATATGTAAACAGATTTTTATCAAGAAGCTCTGAAAAAGCCCTGATATTCTCGATATCACTCTTTTGCTTTGCATATTTTTCAGGATCAAAGCAACAAATACTGCCTGCACCTTTTGCCTTAGCTTCATAGAGTGCAAAGCCTGCTGCGTGCATGAGTCTTGCTGGCACTTCAAAGCCGCTGCTTATACCTGCTGTCACAGACAGCGAATGATTTGAAGACGATCTCACTCCAAATTCATCTGGCAGGCAACACTCCTCCACCGCTTTACGTATATTGTCAGCAAATTCCTCAGGCTTACCTACAAAGCGTGGAACATATATCCAAAACTGACCGTCTGAATTGAATGCCGTCACAGTATTTTCAGGCAAAACCGCAACAGCCGCCTTAAGTGCCTCCCCTATGCAGTAGTCTGAATCCAAAAGCTTCCCTGCTCCATCAAATCTTACAAGAGCAAGCAATGATGAGCGTGTCATTCCATCAAGAAGTCTTACAAGCTCTGATTGTGGTATAATGTCGAGCCCTTCAAAAACACTTTTTGACATATATTCTTTCGACAGATACACTATTCCGGCGGTAATGCCACTTGGAGTGTCAAGAAGTTCTATACACAACGGCAGACCAAGATCTCGTCCTCCGCCGTTCAATGCAACTATATCTCTGAATTTGTCATAATCTGTGTTCTCTCTAAGTCCCATAAGAGCACGACAGTTTTCATCGGCATAAAACTCTCCGCTTTTCTCGTCCATAACAAACCCGCCGATATTGTGCCATATTGAACAAACCTTTCCCCAGACAGCACCAAAATAGCTTTGCCACAATTTATTTTCCATATCCATGATCTTCACCATGCCTGAATATTTGACTGTGTTCAGACAACCCTTCCTTTGGAGATTTGTTAATTTTTTATATTTTTATAACTAATTATTTATCAAGCCTATTATAACATAATCCCGATAAAATTACAATAGCGACTAAGGAAAAGATGTTACAAAATCATGCATGGAATTTTGTATATCTGTTTGACTTAGCTGGTTTTTGGTAGTATAATATAAGCATACACACAATGGAAAGTTAGGATAAAATGACAGATTTTCGCAATAAGTATTCGGTGCTTCAGGACTTTTTCGGACACTCTCAGTTCAGAAACGGTCAGGAGCAGATAATAGACAGCATACTTGCAGGGCGTGACTGCCTTGGAGTTATGCCAACAGGCGCAGGCAAATCTATGTGCTATCAAATACCTGCTCTTATGTTTGACGGGATAACTATAGTTGTTTCGCCGCTCATATCCCTTATGAAAGATCAGGTGAACTCGCTGATACAATCGGGAGTGAGGGCAGCGTATCTGAACTCGTCACTGACGGCGTCACAGTATGAAATGGCTATATCAAACGCCGCCCGTGGTATGTACAAGATAATATATGTTGCACCTGAAAGGCTGATGACAGGATCGTTTCTGTCACTGGCTTCGTCGGTGAAGATATCCATGCTTGCGGTGGACGAAGCCCACTGCGTTTCTCAGTGGGGACAGGATTTCAGACCTTCCTATATGAAGATACCCGAGTTTCTCGGCAAACTTCCCTACCGCCCTATCGTCAGCGCATTCACCGCCACTGCCACCGCAGAAGTAAAAGCGGATATTATCAAAATGCTTGAACTCCGTGACCCTTTCACCATAACCACAGGCTTTGACAGAAAAAATCTCTACTTTGGCGTTTCTCACCCTCATGACAAATACAGTGAAACAGTGAGGATAGTTGAGAAATACAAGGACAACTGCGGAATAATCTACTGCTCCACAAGAAAAAATGTTGAGAGCGTGTGTGAAAAGCTCTGTGCCGACGGCTACAACGCTTCACGCTATCATGCAGGACTTTCTGATGAGGAAAGGCGTAAAAATCAGGACGATTTTATCTTTGACCGTGTCCAGGTCATGGTAGCGACCAATGCTTTCGGCATGGGAATAGACAAATCAAACGTGAGCTATGTCATACATTATAATATGCCTAAGAATATTGAAAGCTATTATCAGGAGGCAGGCAGAGCAGGACGTGACGGAAACGAAGCAAAGTGCATTTTGCTCTACAGCGGTCAGGACGTTGCGACCAACAAGTTTCTTATAAACAATTCACATGACAATCCCGACCTTGACGATGACACTCTTGAAATGATACGCAAACGTGATCTTATGCGTCTGAAAAAGATGACCGATTACTGCAACACAAACGGCTGTCTGAGAGAGTTTATCCTTGGATATTTCGGTGAGAAGCAGGACAAGCCTTGTCAGAACTGCTCAGGCTGTTTGGGTGATTTCGGAGAAACAGAAGAAGTTGACGTTTCTGTAGATTGCCAAAAAGTGCTTTCCTGCATTTATAGACTTCACCAGCGAAACCTTTCTTTTGGAGCAGGTGTCATAGCACAGATACTTAAAGGCTCAGACTCCGAAAAGGTAAAGCGTTTTGACCTTTCCACTCTTTCAACCTACGGCATAATGAAAGACTCCACGCAGGTATATATCCGCAGGCTCATAGCTTTTCTTGAAGCTGATGATTACATCACACAGACTTCACACGGGGATTTTTCTGTGCTTACACTTACAAGAAGGTCCGCAGAGATATTAATGGACAAAAAGACTATTACAATACGCCTTCCAAAGAAAAAGCCAAAGAGCGAAACGGTCACAAAGATCGGCAGGGACGAAGTTACGACATTTGACAAGGAGCTTTTCGGACGGCTCAGAGCTGTGCGAAGCAAGCTTGCGACACAGGCGAGTCTGCCTGCATATATCATTCTTACAGACGCTTCACTGCGTGATATGTGTATAAAGCTTCCTAAGACGCAGACGGAGCTTTTGAATATCTCAGGGGTGGGAAAGTCAAAGCAGGAACGTTATGGAAGATACTTTGTAGCTGAGATACAGAAATATCTCAAGGAAAATCCTGACGCCGCTTCGGGTTATAAATATATCCCAGAGGGCTATCTGCAAAAGCAAAATGCGGTTGGCGGTCAAAGCACAAAGGAATATATAATCGCCCACGCAGGTGAGCTTTCAGGCAAAGAACAGGATATGACCCTTTCAGAGGTATGCGACAGCATTTTCTATCAGCTCGGCACAGACGGCGATATAATAAGCATAAAACTTGCCATAAAAGAATGGCTCATAGGTGAAAATTATCTTGCAAAAGACGGTGCAAACGGCAGGGGCTTTCTTGAAACTACAATACTTTCCCCTGAAGCAGGAATAATAGAGCGTGAAAAAATATCACAGCTTGGAAACAGCTACAAAACGATACTTTTTCCAAAGCAGGCGCAGGAATTTATTTTTGAGAACATAGAGGAGATACTCAGCAAAGATGTACAAAACTCATAATAAAATGCGGTTTTGCGGCTGTTTTCATTCATGCAGAAAAAAGGACGAACACAAAATGTTCGTCCTTTTATTTATCAGTTATAACCGCAGGCAAGACGTTTCTCAAACTCAGCCGCAGGCAGAGGCTTGTCAAACACAAAGCCCTGAACAGCGTCACAGCCAACTTCTCTGAGATAGTCAAGCTGCTGCTCAGTTTCAACTCCCTCGGCGATAGTTTCCTTGCCAAGCTTTTTAACCATTTTTATAATGTAATAGAACATTATAAGATCTTTATCCTTGCCCTCATAATCCTTTTCAAGAGGAATAAAGGACTTGTCTATCTTTATTACCTGAAGATCAACGTTCTTTATCATATTGAGTGATGAAAAGCCAGTACCAAAATCGTCCATAGATGTGACGATACCATTAGCTCTCAGACCATTCACGATCTCTGTGATAAGCTCAAAATTCTGATAATCCTCGCTTTCAGTAAGCTCTATTTCTATAAGCTGGTGATCAAGCTCGTATTTGTCGATCAAGGCAACTATATTGCCTATCATATTTTTTTCTTCCAGGTGCTTCCTCGAAAAATTCACTGATATCCTCAAGGGTTCAAAACCCATATCTATGCGTTTTCTCAGCCATTTGCAAACTTCTTCAAGCACATAGTAGTCAAGCTTTATTATGCTTCCGTCATTCGTAAGAAGCGGAACAAACTCCACCGGTGTTGATAACCTTCCCTTTCTATGCCAACGTACAAGGGCTTCTGCACCAAATATCTCCTTGGTTTCGATGCGTACCTTTGGCTGATAATACACCTCGAACTCACCTGCCATAAGCCCAGCCATGAAGTTTGACAGCACTCCCTGAATTTTCATCAGTTCTTGTTTTATATTTTCGGAATACTCTATTACATGACCTGCACCAACTCGTCTTGCAGCAGCATATGCAATGCTTGCACGAGCCATTACTTCTCTTGGATATTTTATACCCACAGTTGACGAATATCCGATGGTTGCACTAAAAATAAAATCCTTTGATACTTTGCCATCGTCATACCTTATGTTCATAAAGCTGAGCATATCAATATATTCTCTGAGCGATTCTTTCTTTACAAGCATAACGAAATTATCGCCGCCAAGTCTTGTGATCATCTCACCATCTGAAAGATTTCGGTATATGATCTTTGTATAATTACGCAAAACAACGTCGCCCTGTTCGTAATTTAATACCTTATTTACATATTTGAAGTTATGTATATTGAAAAAGATTATACTGAAATCCTCTATCCTGTTTTGCGCTATAAGCATACCGGCGTAATTTATCAAAGCGTCTAAAGTTGCTGCACCTGTTTCGATATCCGTTTTTATAACATGAGTAACAAGCTCCTGCATAATTACCCTGTTAAATTGGATAAAAACAGTGTTTGCGATTATCTCTACGATATTCCTTTGCTCGTTATCAAAGCCATTGGAATTACCAGAATAAAAGGTCACTGTTATAAAACCGCCTTCAAACAAAGGAAAACTTGCCTCAAAAGGCTCGTTTTCCACGTCCTTCTCTCCGTCATAAAGCACCATGAGCATATCTGCACCATCCTCACAAAGCTTTGTTGCAGGCATTTTCACTGCAAGCTCCGCTCTGACGATGTCAAGCTTGTCTGCCACAGCAGCCACAGCACTTTTCACCTTGGCACTGCATTCGTCCATATCCGCCGAATCTTCATATATCGTTCGGAAGAAAAGCATCAAATCATTATCAAAATTCATTTTTATCCCCACTAATTTTTTATTCAATGATCACGTTCAGGAAAACGTTTTCAAAAATACCTGTACTTACCTTATTTCATTTTACTACTTTTTATAAAAAAAGTCAAGCAAGCATAGCAAAACGCCGTCATTTTCCGACGGCGTTTTATCGTCTTAGTAGCTATAGCTGCTCTCACCTACAAACTCCCTTGCAAGGGAATTTACAGGCACACTTTCGAGCATCACCGGCTCTATCTCCTCAAGGGCTTTTAGCATAGGCAAAAAGCGTTCAAAATCCTTATAGCTCCTGCTCTCACGTCGCAGTGTATCCAAAAGATAGTTCTTATACAAGGCAGGCTCATAAGCGTGAAAAGTATCCACTGAAAACTCAGCCCTGTGCTTGTATGGCATTATATACTTGTTCTCGCCAGCCTCAACGCTGTCGAACATATCCAGTGTTTCCGCTGCACTTCTGCCACGGAAAAATCCGTCCCTTATAAGTCTGCGCATAAGCCTGATATAGCAAGGATGCAGAAGCTCACCGTCTTTCAATTCAAGTCTGCTTCTTACACTGACGTACATACATCTTGCATAATCCCCAGCCGCACCTGTGACCTCCGGGTTAAGGGCATGGATACCCTCAAAAACAACTATGTCGTTTTTGTTTCGTCTGAGTTTTTCTCCATCACGCCTGCATTGTTCTGAAAACTCAAACTTCGGCAGAACGACTTCCTCACCGCTGTTTATCTTTTCCATATGCTCATAAAGAAGCTTTCTGTCTATTCTGTCAGGAGATTCATAGTTAGGCTTGCCGTCCTCTCCTATAACAGCGGTGAAGCTGTCCGCTGGAAGAAAATAATCGTCCATAGAGATAGTGTGGGTGTGTATACCCCTGCTGTCAAGTATTTCCTCTATTTTCAACGCTGTTGTGGTCTTGCCCGCCCCTGACGGACCTGCCAAAAGCAATATAGGCTTCTCCTTTTGATGCTCCTCGATGCTGTCTGCAATGGCAACGAGCTTTTCATTATATTTTCTGTCGCACTCTTCAACAAAAAGCTTTTCGTCATCTCTGACCTTTCTGTTTATAGCACTGACGTGTATCTTTTTCATTGTGTGGTTTGTTCCTTTCGTATGCGTCAGGCAACACCACACATAAAGCGTGCAGTGTTGCCCTGTATCTCATATTATATGTACAGCAAAAGCTAATCGTTCCACTTTGCACAGATATTATTTATGGTATCAGTGAGCTTTGCAAGGTCTTTATTCGTAAGACCTGAGCTTTTGTTTACCAAAGCCGTCAGCCTGTCAAGTGCGCTGAGCAGACGCTGATAGTTAGGCGACGCACCTGTCTTCTTGACTATCTTTATAGGGGTCGTGTTTTTGAACTCGCCGCTTATAAGGTCAAGCTCCGCACCGCTGTAAGGTGCAAAGGCGTTAAGTCCGAAATCGTTACGCAAATGCTCCTTATACGCCTCGGCAACTGAATCCTCGCCGTGGTTAACAAAGACTTTCTTAGGCGGCTTTTCATAGCTTTTTATCCACCTGTCCAGACCGTCAACGTCAGCATGACCGCTCACGCCGGGAAGCACAAGTATCTCAGCCCTGACAACGATTTCCTCGCCGAAAAGCTTTGCAGTTTTTGCACCCTCCACAAGACTTCTTCCAAGGGTATTCATAGCCTGATAGCCCACAAAAAGTATGGTGTTTTCAGGTTTCCACAAATTGTGCTTGAGGTGGTGTTTTATTCTGCCCGCCTCGCACATACCGCTTGCGGAAATTATTATCTTAGGTGTGTCGATAAAGTTTATGGCTCTTGACTCGTCACTTGTGACAGCGATATTAAGTCCGCTGAAAGTGATAGGATTTATGCCCTTGTTCACATAGGACATTGCCTCCTCATCAAAGCATGAATTTTTGTTTTTATTGAATATCTGCGTTGCCTCGATAGCAAGTGGAGAATCCACATACACAGGAAAATCCCCATGTCCAGTCACCATATTCTCCGCCTTGATATGCCTTATAAAATACAGCAGTTCCTGTGTTCTGCCCACTGCGAATGACGGTATAACAAGGTTTCCTCCCCTATCAAAGGTCTTTTGAATGACCTCTGCAAGACTCTTTGCATAGTCCTTCGGCTTATCATGGCGACGGTTACCATATGTGGACTCCATTACAACATAATCTGCCTCCGTTATATACTGCGGATCTCTGATAAGAGGCTGGTCAAGGTTTCCTATATCTCCAGAAAATACGATCTTACGTTCTTCGCCGTTCTCTGTGAGCCATATCTCGATACTTGACGAGCCAAGCAGATGACCTGCGTCGATAAAGCGTACCTTTATGCCCTCGGATATCTCCGTCACCTCACTGTATGGGTGTGGGCAAAGGCAGGCAATAGCCGCCTCTGCGTCTGCCATAGTATAGAGTGGCGACACCTCGCCTGTACCCTTACGTTTGCCCTTTCTGCTTCTCCACTCTGCTTCAAACTCCTGAATATGCGCTGAATCTCTCAGCATTATCTCACATAAATTACAAGTGGCCTCCGTTGCGTGTATCTGTCCAGCAAAGCCGCCTGCCGCCAACAGTGGAAGCAGACCTGAATGATCTATATGAGCATGAGTCAGCAATACAAAATCTATATTTCCAGGAGGACAAGGTATCTTCGCATTTTCAAAATAGTCAACGCCCTGCTCCATTCCGAAATCCACCAGAAATCTCTTTCCGCAGGCTTCTATATATGTACAGCTTCCCGTTACCTCATGTGTTGCACCGATAAAATTAAGTTTCATTGCCCTTATCCCCTCGTTTCGTTCATATTCTGTGACAGTATCTCTATCACACTTACATTATAGCACATTCCCAGTGTGATTTCAAGCATTTTGCATAAAAATATTTGATTATCGGCAATTATTTTGTAAAGTCTGAGAGAACGTCAAGTAATAATGATGTAAGGAACAGCATATAGATTACTACAGAAAAATTTAATGGGGTGTGAACAATGAATGGATCCGAAAAGGAACGATGTGTGCTGCTTGGAGAATATGTTACGGCACACAGAGCCACGGTACGCTGTGCGGCAAAGGAATTTGGCATAAGCAAATCCACAGTACATAAGGATCTGACAGAACGTCTGCCGAAAATCTCTCCTCAGCTTTTCAAAAGCGTAAAAGAGGTCCTTGAGGAAAACAAACGTGAAAGACATATAAGAGGCGGAATAGCGACCAAGCATAAATATGAACAGCAGTTCAAAAAGGCTGTAAAATGAAAAAGGCGCTGTAAAAAAACGCGCAATAAAAAAAGACTGCAACCACCCTTAAAA
>OLXK01001953.1_pt1 | contig 12714 bp, 8 predicted proteins | sample 1674321 | NCBI WGS metagenome assembly OLXK01 (sample SAMEA103958162, study PRJEB25191) | human gut metagenome | reverse complement strand
CCGCTTGATTAAGAAGTCTTTTAGAGCATACAACACCCGCCGCCAATTTATATTTATGATATTGGCGCACGGCAAAGTGATCCGGGTCTTTTTCTTCGAGCGCATCAAAGAGCAGATCGACGGGGTTCTTGAAATTGTCGTCGTCCTCACGCACTTCCATCGCGTTAATCATTGCCACCAGCGTGTTGAAGTTCTGTTCGTGCGGTGGTGCTTCGTAAAAGATGTAGCCCATCAGTGCGCAATACAGCAGCATTTCGGCGTTGCGCCAGAACGGATCGCTGCTTTTCTGTCCGCCGTCGGTGTTGGTAATCAGGACGTTTGCCAGCTTCAGAATATCCTTTTCCGAGTGGATGTAATGGAACGGGTTATAGTGAAGCGACTTCTTGAAATTGATGGTGTTGAAGAAACGAATCTGGTACTTTTTCTTTTCCAGCAGGTGTCCGCACTCAATGAGCAGGCTGCCTTTAGGGTCTGTTATGACATAGCTGGAATGGCATTGCATGAGATTGGGCTTCAAAAGGTAGCGGGTCTTGCCGCTGCCCGAACCGCCGATGACCAGCACGTTTTTGTTCCGCGCCGTCTTGGGGTCTTTGGGGCGGCTGTTCATGGTCAGCCGTTCCGTCTGCGTCAGCAGAATGTTATTTTTGAAAACGGGGTCGATAAACGGCTCGATGTCCTTGCGCGTTCCCCAGCGCGCCGAGCCATATTCGCGCCCTTTGCGGAACTTCTTCGCATCTCTGCCTTTGAGGTAGACGGCAAGCCGGAGCAGCAGCCCTGCAAGCAGACCGACGAGCAGATCAACAGGATGAAAACTCGGCAGCGACGAAGCGAAAGCGGCGGCAAAGCCGTCGCCCAGGTGCAGCAGTTTCTCGGAAAAGTCTGCGCCTTCCGCCATGCGCCACGCCTGCCCCAGCTTGGTGGCGTATAAGCCAATTATGAAGTAAGGCAGATTCAGCGCAAGTTTCTTTTTCGCTGCTTCGGAAATCGTGAAAGTGCGTTTCTTACGCTTGCTCATCGGCTCGGCTCCCTGTTTCGGATTTTCCCGATGGTCTTTGCCGCCTGTTCCTTCGCTTTTTCCAGCCGTTGGAGAACGGAAGGACGTTCGGACTGCGTTCGGGCTTTTGTACTGGCCAGCTCCTTGAGCGCAGCGGTTAAAGCGTCCGAATCGCGGGCCTTGAAGAACACCAGAACGCGCGGCTTGTCGCCGTCCACTTTGCGGATTGCATAGTCTACGCCGTATCTGCGGGTGATCCGCTGGAACTCCTTCAAGTCCTGCCCGGACAGCTCGATATTGCTTACGCCCTGATTCTGCCCGACCAGCTGCCTGACCGTCTGTTTGCCGCGGTGTTTTACACCGGGCGCAGACGGATTTTGACGGTGCGCCAGCAGCCTGAGCGCGGCGGACTTGAGGGTGCGAAGGCTGAACTTGGTGCCGTTAATCATCAGGGTCGCGCTTTTCTGCTCGATTTCTTCCTGCATGAAAACCTCCTTTTTCGTTTAATGGGTATGAAAAAAGCGGCCAGCTTCAACTGACCGCCAGTGTGTGGATAAGGATTATTTCTGAATGAGTTTCAGCACGTCGTCTTCGGAAAGCTCGGTCGCCTGCGCGATCTGCTTGATGGAAAGCCCCATCTTGGACAGGCGCAGTGCCGTTTCGCGCTTTTCGCTCTGGATGCCTTTAGCCTCGCCCTTGACAATGCCCTCGGCAATGCCATCGTTAATCAAGCCTTGAATAGCTTCACACATATTGACCACCTCCGAATGATCGTCAATCTTGAATTTAGTGTTGGTCATGGTGCGAATGACCATCGCAGCGTCCCTGTCCAGGCGCGCAAAGCGGTCATCCGTTTGAAGCAGCTCCCGCATTTCCTGCTTATCCTTCTGTACCTTGATGCAGTGCAGCACCTCGCGCAGACTGCTGTGGAGCTTATCAAAATCTTCGCTTTCCATCGCCATCGGGTCGATGAGGAAAACTTTGTAGTCGGGCAGCAGCGCAAGCACTTCTTCCGGCTGCTCGGTCAGCATCTCGTGGAAGGTCAGCGGGCCGTCCCACTTCTTGTCGCCGAAGTTAATGACCAGCGTAATCACGGGAATGAGCCGGTCGTCCTTCGTCAGCCCGGAAAGGTACTCGTCCGCGTTTTCGGCATCGCGGTTCTGCCGATGCTTTGCCGCCAGTTCGCGCACCTGCTTTTCATATTGCAGCACGTCATAGAGCATGTTGCGGATGGGCATGGCGTAATGCACCCGCGACTGGTTCTCGATGCCCAAGACGAGGTAGGTACAGGTCTTGTCTTTTTTGACGGAAAGCGTCTTGAGAACATCCCTGTATTTCTGCGTGGTTTCGGGCTTTCCCTGCTCCTGCGGCGCAAAAGGAATAGCGATCTGCGTCGTGTCCATTTCGCTGAGCTGGTCGGGACGAATGACCTGCCTGCCGGAATAGATCAGGTAGTTGAAAGCGTCGGCGAAGATTTCGCCTTTGGACATGTACTGTTTGGTTACGGTATCCTGCAAAGCCATCGTACAATTCCCTCCTGATGCTTCTATTTTATCACAAAATCCATCGTAATTCAACCGCGCACCCAATCCTTCACGCACCGATTGAAATCGGAAATCCGCTCCAAAATCCACTCGGCGGCATACGGCAAAGCAAAGACGCAGAAGCTCCCTGCAAACATGGCTGCGGCTTCCCTGAGCGTGACCTTGCCGAACAGCAGACAGCAGCAGGCGATGAAGAAAATCAGCGCCGCCAGCTTATTGGTGATTAACTGCGAAATGCCAGCGCAAAGATGCCGAGCCATTCCACCAGCGTCAGCAGGGCGGTCAGGGACAGACCAGTCTTTCATTGCCGTACCTCTCAAGGCGAAGCCTTGATATACTTTAGCGCATTAATCCCCCAGGAAACCGTGAAGAACCTGTTTTTCGCTGAGTCTTCACGAATATAGTATTAGCTTTTCACTCCTTTCCAAGTGCTAAATGCATTAATATGTCATTAGCAAAAGGATAACGGTGGCCACTGAAAACCTGATGCAAAATCAAAAACTTAGGGGGCATCTCTATGGCTACAATTACTATTACCGGCAATGGTCACAACAGTGCGGTTACCTTGTATAAGATTCATCAGGGTAACTGTTCTTTTAAGAAGGATACTGCTACGTTTCATTCTCAGGTAAAGCTCATGCAGGAAGCACTGACAAGCATTGGCTATAATACGCAAGGTGCAAATGGGAAATTTGGCAGTAATACTTTGGCTGCCGTTAAAGCATTTCAGAAAGCAAAGGGACTGACTGCCGATGGTTATTTTGGCAAAAATAGCCTTAATGCATTGGAAGATGAGATTGGTAGGCATCTTGACCCGGATAACTGCGGCAATCAAGAAACTGGCGGGGACACTGGCGGAGGTAGCAGTCTTTCAGTGTCAGAATACCTGAATAACCTTGAGAGTTTTTGCAATTGCGGGTGGAAGTATGGTGCTGGTTATGATGCTTCTGCTAAGAAGATCGACTGCGCATATTATCCGTTTAAGGCCAGAAACGGTTTGGGAGCGCATGGCTGTACAACTGAATACAATTACTACTTGTCCCAAAAGGGAACTATCGCCTCCCTGGGCGGCTATGATGCGCTTGAAGTTGGCATGGAGATCTTTCAGCAGGACACCAATGAACCAACCAAGAAGGGACACATGGGCGTTTACGCAGGCAAGCACATGCTGAACGGCAAGTATCAACATGCTGTATATCAGTCTTGCAGTTCTCATAATACGATCGACGTGAAGTACAATAATGGTGTTTCGACGGATTCTGGTCCGAACCTTACAGGTATGAACGGTAAATGGAAGTACTGGGGATGGTCTAAGTATATTAATCACTAAACATATAAATGCAGCAGGGTAGAATGTACTGCCCTGCTGCATTTATTTACCATTCAAGAATTACAGTCCATTCATCACCTGCTTCCTTGCTGCCTGAGAAGATCGGAACGATACGAAGTGAAGTCGTCGATGTTGGCAGTTCACCAGTGCTAACGAATTTTCCGCTTGTATTTGTCGTGTTAATCGTCAGTAAGAGATCCCCAGCGATATTATCATAAATGTTGAACCCGGAGACCGTTATTCTCCGGTCATTATCAAAAAGACAGGGTTCAATTTCGACTTCAACATTGTTTTGTTCAATAATGATGGTTCCACTCAAGATTTGAGTTCCGTCATTTGATGGACAGTTTTTTAAGTCATAAACTGTTCCCAGGCGAATCAAATCGTGCTTCACAAAACCGCGCACATCATCACCAGAGATGCTTTCAATGTATGACCAGTCTCCCATGTCCGCAAGATGATAAATAACCGCACCTTCGGGGAGAGTGACCAAGGCTGACTGAGAGAACAGCGGATCATCAGTGACTACAGTCGTGTTTAAAAGTGTGGCTCTTTGCGGGGAAAAGACTAGTTTTTTTACAGCGGCAAATTCGGGTAACGCTTTCTCTGAGATCCAACCAAAGCGCATATGATCTTTATCGATTGCGTACTGTATCAAAATCCAGCCATCTTCCCTCCCGAAAACCTGTATCCAATCATTGGTAGAAACAGTTGCTTTTCCGTTAGAGGCACGTAAGTAATCCTTGCCAGGACCAGAGTAGACATCATACTTTTGATCGCTTCTAAATCTGATATTCTGAGCCGTCAACTCTCCCGGAGGAATGCTTGGAGCAATAGTATCATATTTCTCATTTGGCAAGTTGTATTGTACTTCACATTTCGCAACAGGTATCATATCGATCATTAGGCAAATAAATAGGAGACTATAAATGAACAAATCACGAAAAATGCACAAAATTATCCTATTGCGCCGAAAAAACATTTTGAGCAAAGGCGACCTCCAAAACACAATTTCTGAAATAATGATACCTTTCATCGAAGCTCCCAATGTGCTCGGTGACAGTGCAACACAGAAAGTGAACAAACGAAAGAATGAGCCACATTCTTGTGATGCCTTTTTCCTTGAAGCTCTCGATGTCCACCGGCAGCTTTTTAGTCATCATGCGGCAGTACCCTCCTGTTCATTGCGTCTTTTCTTTGCTCAGTATATCATGTTTTAAGCACTGCTTCAAGGTTTCCCTAAATCACGATATGGAAATAGAAGAATTCAACCGCGCACCCAATCCTTCACGCACCGATTGAAATCGGAAATCCGCTCCAAAATCCACTCGGCGGCATACGGCAAAGCAAAGACGCAGAAGCTCCCTGCAAACATGGCTGCGGCTTCCCTGAGCGTGACCTTGCCGAACAGCAGACAGCAGCAGGCGATGAAGAAAATCAGCGCCGCCAGCTTATTGGTGATGAACTGCGAAATGCCCAGCGCAAAGATGCCGAGCCATTCCACCAGCGTCAGCAGGGCGATCAGGGGCAGGCCAACCAGTTTCATCAGGAACGTCATGTTCTGCACCTCCGTATCGTTATCGGTGTTTCTTCCTGAGCAGCCGCATCAGACCGAGCAGGACGGAAGCCGCCATCATCAGCAGACCGACAATCATTGTCGGCGTAATCGGGAAGTCAACGCCGGTCTGAATGACGGGCGTGTTGGTGATGCGTGCGAGCTTCTGCGGCGGGACGTAGGATTCGTCAATGGTGAACGCGATTGCTTCGTCGGTTCTGGCATAGCCGTCCAGCGGGCGGGTTTCGCGGATCAGATAGCTGCCCGGAACGAGATTATCAGCGCGTACAATGCCGTTTTCATCGGAAACCAGCTCTCGAATGAACGTCCCCTTGTCGTCATACAGACCGAAGCGAACGCCGGAAAGCGGTTTGCGGCGGTGATCCGTTTTCTCGAACTCGTAATGGTTCGGGATGTTGACCAGCGTAACCGTCTGGTCGTTCTTCCAGTTATAACCGACGTGGAAGGGATAGTCGTTCATCAGGTTAAAGCCTTCCGGCGCTTCATCCTCGCGGAGAATCCAATCGCCGACTGTGAAGCCGGTGATTTCAAACTCGCCCTTTTCGTCGCTGACGGCGTGGGCGGCGACCGTTCCGCTCTGCGCGTCAATCAGGGTGAAAGAGATACCCGCCAGCGGGTTTCCTGCCGTATCGACCTTCCTGAAGGTCAGCTTCATGCGCTCGTTGGGAATGACGGCAATCGGCTCGGTCGGATTGACGAACGTGCCGTCAAGGGTCAATGACACCTGCACGCCGCTGGGCAGGTAGCCCGGAAGCGGTTTGCTTTCAACGACAGTATAGCTGCCATACGGGATTTTTTCAAACATGGCGATGCCGTCTGCATCGGTCAGCGCCGTAGCGACGACTGCGCCGCGCTCATCTTTCAGCGAGAACGCCACGCCCGCCAGCGGTTCTTTATGTTCGCCGACCTTTTTCAGCATGAAGCGCGTGAAATCGTCGCGCAAAACGGTATTCCCGGAAACATGCCCGTCTTCGTCCACTGTGAACGAGCAGGTCGTTTCGTTCAGCGCATATCCTTCAGGCGCTAGCACCTCTTTGAAGGTGTAGCGTCCCGGCGTAACGGGAATATCGGGAATTTCGCCGTTTTCATCGGTAACGGCACGGTAAATGACTTCTCCCTGTTCGCTCTTGACCTCGATTTCCGCGCCCGGTACGGTTTCCACGCCGGTGATATCGGTTTTGGTCAGCGTGACTTCGGTGTAAATCAGCTCGTTACGCACCGTTTCATCCAGTGAAACGCGGATGACAGGCGCATCGTCCGCCTGATTTTCGGGGGAAATCCGTACATCGAAGCGGTTCGGGTTGAGCTTCCAGCCCTTCGGCCCGTCCAGCTCCCGGATGGTATATGCGCCGTGCGGCAGATTGCCGGAGAAGGTCAGTTTGCCGTGCATATCGGTCATGCCGACGGCGATAAGCGAATCGGCGGGCAGCATACCGTCTGTATAATGGATGTCGTCGGCATTGTATAGCCCGAACACAAAGCCCAGCCCATAGGTTGCGGTCAGCGCTTGACGGATGTATCCGTCTGCGTCCGTATAGGGCTTGAGGATTTCTTTTTCCTTTTCAAGATGAATTTCGGCGGACAGATATTCGTTATGCGCTTTGACAGCGATGGTCACCAGCGGCGTGTGTCCGTCGATGGATTTCAGATCGACTTCATACACCTCATCGCTGAGCGCGTATCCTTCAGGCGCGGCAATCTCCATCAGCTTGTACTTACCCAGCGGCAGCTCCTTCGACCAATCTGTGCCCGTTCCGCTGGTCGTGATGGTGTCCACCAGCTCATCTTTTTGATACCAGATTGTTCCATCGCCGCCGACGATTTCTTCCGCGGCGCATACTTCAAAAACAGCATCCGCAAGGCAGCGTTCTTCAAAGACAGGAGACTGATATTCAAAGCCCATTTCGGTTTTACTTTCAAAGCCGACGAGCTGCAAGCCCTTCTTTTCAAGGCGGATATGTCCCATGACGGCTTCATTGGGAATCTCGATATCCAGCTCATACACCTGGTCGGCGGTGTCGCCGGTCTTGCCAACGAACACGGGCAGGCTTTCCGTCCGAATCAGGTATCCTTCCGGCGATGCGATTTCCTCAATCGTATACAGTCCCCAGCCGACTTCTTCGGGCAGCGTCACACAGCCGGATTCATCGGTGGTAAACGTGTCGAGCGTCTGCTTTTTCGGGTAGTAGACGGTCTGCGTCACAATGTTGCCGTCCGCGTCCTTGAGCTTGAAGGATGCGCCCGCCAGCGTGATAACTTTGTCGGTTCTCGCATCCGTTTTGATGAGCCGCAGGCGGTAGAGAATCGGGCGGTCGTTGAGCGTCAGGATGGGCGGCTGGATGGGATTTTCCTCGCCGGTGATTTCAAAGAGGATCGGCTTTTTGATTTCAAACCCGTCTTTGCCGACCGTCTGCTCCAGCACATACACGCCATACGGGAGCAGTTTGGTTTTGGCATAGCCGCTTTTGTCGGTGATGAGATGGTCGCGCTCAAATTCGCGCGCGTTTTCATACGAACCGGCTTTCCGAAGGTAGACGTGGAATTCCGCGCCTTCCTCCGGAGTTTCGGTGTGCTGGTTGTCGGTTTTGTTGTCGCCCAGCACCTTGACGATGGCCTGTGCGCCGAGCTTGATCTCGTTCAGCTTGAGCGCGTCGTAGGTGATGACGGCTTCCCTGGACTGTGCGGCGGCGCTGGCGGTATCGACCAGCACATGCTCGCCGCTGGGCAGATAACCGACAGGCGGCGCAATCTCGACGATCTCATACAGCCCAGGCCACAGCTCGTCGGTGGTCGCTGCTGCATCCTCGCCGGAGGTCTGGATGGCGTCGATGACCGTCGCGCCCCTGAGCCAGATCACGTTGCCCTGACGGTCAAGGATATCCGCGCCCGCCAGCACACGGAACGTTGCGCCGGTCAGTTCGCCGTCGCCGCGGACGGAGGATGCGTCGGTCTGCGCGTATTCGTCCTTATCGCGCTTTTTGATGCGGATGCGCGTCATGACGGGCTGATTGGTTGCAGACAGATCGGTGGTTTCATCCGATTTCACGGTAGCGTCCAGCGTGATTTCTTCAAAAACATAGCCCGCCGTTTCGCCATGCTCACGGACGAGATAGCGTCCCTTGCGCAGCGGCTCGGATACGGCGACGCCGTTTTCATCGGTCGTCATGCTGCCGACCAGCGCATTTCCATAAGCGTCGTTTTCGTAGATGTCGAAGGTCACGCCCGCAACGGGATTTCCGTTTTTGCGATCCGTCTTGGTCAGGCGCAGCCAGCCCTTTGTCGGCTCGTTCATCACTGCGATTTCGTAGGTCTTGCCGCCCTCAAAGCAGTCGATTTCCGTTCGGAACGGCGCATCGACATAGTGCGCGGGCACGGCGGTTTCTTCGATGCGGTATCTGCCATAGTCGAGCCAGCCGGTTTCCGCAGCCCCCTGTTCGTTGGTGGTGAGCAGGATGGTTTCGCCAACGCCCGCGCCGTTGGCAGACGGCGGCGCAGACAGGCGCGTGATGATGAACTGCACGCCCGCCAGCGGTTCATGCGTCAGGCTGTCCGTCTTGACGATGCGGATTTTGCCCTGAATCATCTGGTTTTCAGCGCTCAAACGGGTTGTTTCATCCGAATACACGGTTGCGGTCAGCTCGACGGGATAGCCCGAAAAGCCCTGCGGCAGCTCATGTTCGCGGACGTGATACTTGCCCTTGCGCAGCGGCCCGGAGATTGCCACGCCGTTTTCATCAGTGGTCATTGTTCCTGCCAGACCAGAGCCGTATTCGTCGTTGTAGTAGATGTCAAACTGAATCCCTGCAAGCGGAACGCGGCTTCCGACTGCGGTTTTGCTGATGCGGATGTAGCCGGGATTGGCTTCATTCGTCGCGGCGATTTCATAAGTTTTGCCGTTTTCCGTACAGTCAAGCTCAGCAGAGAACAGCTTGTCGGCGTAATGTTCAGGGGCTTGTACTTCTGAGATGCGATAGCGTCCCCATTCGAGCCAGTCCGTTTCTGCGCTGCCGTCTGCGCCGGTGGTCAGTGTGGCGACGACTGAGCCGACCGCCGCGCCGTTTGAACCGGCAGGCGCGGAAAGCCGGGTAACGGTGAACACCACGCCTGCCAGCGGTTCATGCGTCCGGCTGTCCGTCTTGACGATGCGGATTTTGCCCTGAATCGGCGCATTGGCAAAGGAGAGCCGGGAGGTTGCGCCAGCCGTAACCGTGACGGTCTGACTGCTTTGTATGGAAACCTGATATCCCTGCGGTGCATTCTTTTCGCGCACGGTATATGTACCCGCCTGCACATTGGAGAAGGTCGCCGAGCCGTCCGCACTGGTCGTCTGGGATTGCAGGACAGCGCCCGCGCTGTTCAGCAATTCAAAGACAGCGCCCGAAAGCGCCGCGCCGGAACTGGCGCTGGTTTTGGCGACGACGATTGCGCCATACGGCTGTTCAAACTCAATACGCACGGCTTTGAATTTCGCAGGCAAGCCGTACTGTGGAATGACGACCTTCTGAATATCCGCGTCCGGGACGCCGACTAAAAAAGCCGCTTCTTCATCCTGAGAAGAAACAGATTCAGCGGTGATGGCAAATGTACTTTGAGTGGAGGTGACGGAAATCGTGTCGCCGCTGCGCAGGTAGTAATATTCGCCGTCCGAACCGCCGCTGTTGCCGGTCAGGCTGCCGACGCTGCGGCTGATGCGGATGAGGTCGGCATCCGTCGTCAGCGTGACCGTGCCGACATAGCTGCTGCCCTGCATGGTCATGAATTTGTTGCTGATGCCGATATCGCCGGTGATGCCGGAACGCCGAATCGCGCAGGATGCCAGCCAGCGCGCGTATTCCAGATAATCCGCAGGCGCTTGACCGGATGCGCGGTAGAACTCATCCATGCGCCAGTAGTCGCGGACATACCAGTCACCCTCAAGCTGCTTGACGACTTCGCGGATGGCGAACTGCCCGGCGACGCGCGACCACACGTCGCTGTCCTCGTAACCGGTATCTACGATCATGTACGGGTAAGTGTGCCGCAACACCCAGCCGATGGCGTGCATGGTGCGGCTGCTGTAAATATCACCGGAATAGCCCGGCTTGACCGCGTAGCCGTCCAGATCGACGACCTCAAACGGGCCTGTGGGGTTATCCTTTGCGCCGGGGCTGTTCATGGTATGCTCCAGGCAGTAAACCGTCTGCCCTTCCAGATAGTGCGGTGTGGCATAGATCGTGCCATAGCCGTCGAGTTTGGCAATCTGCTTGTACTCGCTGTCATGCCCGGAACTGCCCTGAAGCCCTTGCTGACCGGGATAGAAGGTCTTGACGCTGGCGTTGTGGTTCCGCAGATTAAAATCCGCGGACGCATACAGGGCAATCGGCTCAAACGGATAGGCATAGTCGGTGACGGTTAATTCGTGTGCATCGGTGGGCGACAGATCGTCCATCGGAACAAAGAGCGTATCGGTGTCCGTCCAGATCAGCCTGCCGTCTGCGTCGTCCGCACCGAACAGATAGCGCACCTCGCACCAGTTGCGCCCCAAAGCATCCTTCTGAACGGATTCCACAGAAACAACAGCGTTGCGGGTGAACACGCCCTGCCAATCGTCGCCGTTATCATCTTCTGTCATGGTTTCGTCGATGGACAAGTATACGCGGGTTTCGGTGGTGACGGCGGCATAATCCCCTGCTTGCAGAAACGGCGCTTGCGGTTCGGGCGCAGGCGTTGCTTCCGGGGCTTCTTCGCTTATGGTCAGCTCGCCAAGGAGAACGAATGCATCCATATAGCCGATGTCGGAGGTGATGAAGCCGCAGGGACGCTGTTCTTTGAGCGTTTGGCGGGCTTCCTCGGAGAAGGAAATATCGGATATATCCGATTTGGCAATGTAGCCGGAAAGGGGTTCGTCTGCATAGGTAATCCACCAGACCTTGAACGCCGTTTCGGTTTCTTCGGTGATAAGCAAAACGCCGCCGTCCTCTTTCAAGGTGAACAGCGGCGCGGTCAGGTCGGCATCTTCGTATATGACGGATTCTGCGTAAGCAGCGGCATACGCATAGCCGTATTCCAAAATCGCTTCGGATACAGAAAACGCTTCCTCGTCGTCGGGAAGCGGGATTTCTTCGGGGATGGGCGTTTCTTCAACAGGCGGCTCGTCCGTCGAATCTGTGTCAGGCGTTTCTTCCGGAACTTCGGGAGAAGGGGTTTCCTCGATACCCGAATCGGACGGTTCGGGCGTTTGTGATTCATCTTTGTCGGGAAAATCTGGGCTGTCCTCGTCGGTGGGGATTTCCGTGATTTCCGATTGCTCGCCGGATTCCACCGTTTCATCGGGTTCTTCCGAAACGGGTGGTTCGGTTGGCTCGCCGATTTCTTCGGACGGGGAATCGGGAAGAACGGGTTCTTCGTCGGTTTTCTGTTCAGCCTGTTCGAGGATTTCCGTCTGAATGGGGTTTTCGACAACGTCTTCCGAGAGGACGGAAACCGGAAGATTGGTCAGCAGGAGCGCGGCTGTCAGCAGCCACGCGAGCCGTTGTTTTCGATGGGTTTTGCGCATATCACAACCTCCTTTGAAATGGAAAACCCGCTCATCCGAGAGGAGAGCGGGCGGTTAATGTAGAGTTGAAACGAAAGAAAGACGTTAGAGCAATTCGCTTAGAATATCGGCATAGGTGATGAGTGTGACATTGCCCAGCACGGCGGCCTTTTCCATGCAGCCTCTTGTGAAACCAGTTTTTGCAAACAGATAGAGGTAATTTTGCTCATAGTGGAAAAGATGGCTGCGTTCAACAAGCGTTTCCAGCACATCGAGATCGACCTTTTCGTTTGTCCATTTACATTCGCCAAAGAGCGCGATATGTCGATCCTGTTCTGCCATAATGTCGATTTCGGTTTGGCTTTTTGTGCGGGGGTCTGTTCCCCACCAGCGTCCAATTTCGGAAAAATCGACAGGGCTTTTTCCATGCAGCAGGAGTGACCAAAGATACTGCGTACAGATATCCTCGAAGACATGCCCCATATAGCGGGGCAGAGTGGGTTCAATCCGTTTATAGGCCAAATCGACAGCACCACGGGCAATAATCGAATTGTTTTCCGGCACAAAGCGGTACCAGAAACGGTAGCAGAAATCGCTGACCTGATAAATGCTTTTTCGGCTCTGGCTCTCATTTTCTCCGAAGGGCGTGATCCGCTCCAGGATTTTCATGTCCACCAGCACTTTTATATATCGGGACGCCTTGGTCTTCTCCTCCCCGGTTTTTAACACAATATCGTTCAACCGTGTGGCGCCGGC
>OLXK01001942.1_pt1 | contig 12784 bp, 7 predicted proteins | sample 1674321 | NCBI WGS metagenome assembly OLXK01 (sample SAMEA103958162, study PRJEB25191) | human gut metagenome | reverse complement strand
CAAGACTTCGTCTTGCAAAAGATTGTAAGGGTTCGAATCCCGTTTTTACTTTCAAGCAAAAAACAGGACATAGCTTTTGCTATGCCCTGTTTTTTATGGCGGAGAGTGAGGGATTCGAACCCTCGGTCCCGTTAGGGATTACCTGATTTCGAGTCAGGCCCGTTATGACCACTTCGATAACTCTCCGTATTCGATTTATTGAGCTCAACAAAGAGCTTATATATTTTACCAAACGTACATACCTTTGTCAAATGATTTATTCAAATATTTTAATTTATTGCAATCAATAAGGGTTTTGTGCCTACGCAAAACGGATTTGCATGGTAAAATCCGTCAATGTTTGCGCAAAAACGGCGATTACAGCATCATTTCAGATAAAAAAGTCTTCTATCGGCACGGTAAAGGTAAAGGAGAACAATTTTATACGAATGCATTATTGCATTCCGTATTTTGTCTTAATTCGATCAAGAACCGAGCCTATAGGCTTTGCAAGCACTATTATAAATGCAACATTGGAAACTACATAGGTAAGCGTAACGGGCACAGCCGACGTAACAGCGGCAATATACCGCGTCAGATTAAACGTGCCGTCATACCAAAGGGTTGTATAAATATCCATAAGCAAAGAATACAGCACTCCCGAAACGGCACTGTAAATTATTCTGAACACAAGACTTTTTTTAAGCTGCGGAGCGAAAACTCCGGCTATAAGCCCGACTATACCCCACGAAAACATCTGGAACGGTGTCCATGGACCCTGCCCAAAATAAAAATTCGATATTACGGCGGTCAGCGCACCCGTCATAAAGCCTGCCTGTGGGCCGAAATACATCGCTGTTATTATAACGAGTGCCGTCACCGGTTTTACGCTGGGTGCCCACGCAAAAATAAGTCTGCCGACTGCCGACAACGCGACCATAACAGCTATTAAAATCATTTCCTTTGTACCGCTTTTTCCCTTTTCAAAGGCGAGAAAAAACGGAACGCACGACAACACGGCAACGCAAAGCGATATCCATGCATACTGTTTATCTTTAAACACTGTGGCTCCGAGCAAAACCGCCGCAGGCACCAAAATGCACGGAAAAATATACGAAAGCCATTTTTTAACCATTATCTTCTCCGTTTCCGCGACAGCACTCAGCCGCCTCTTCACTCGTTATCGCTGTGGGACAAAGCGGACGGGCTATGCGGTTCGCCGCCGTCGTATAAAAATTATTTTCGGCGAAAAACGAATTCGGCGCATCGGAAGAAATGATTTCGCCGTCAAAGAACAGCGCGCACCTATCAGCACCGACAGCGGCAAACTCAACATCATGCGTTACCATAACAACTGTTATTCCGTCCGATTTAAGCTTCTTCAATACATTCAAAAGCGAAGACTTTGAAAAGGCGTCAAGTCCCTTTGTCGGTTCGTCCAAAAGCAGTATTGCAGGCTCTGAAAGCAACATTTTCGCAAGGGCGCATTTTTGCTGTTCACCGCCGCTGAGGTCATAAGGATGCTTCGTAAGCAAATCCGTTATACCGAGTTTTTCGGAAATATCGCGTATTTTTTCCTCGCGCTCTTCTTTTTTATACTCCATCGCCTTGAGCATTTCTTCGAGATCGCCCGAAACGGTATCCTTTAAAAATACCGTCTGCGGATTTTGCGGCAGATATGCAAGCTTCTTTCGGTACAGCGAATTGCCCTTATAATCCTTGATTTTTTTGCCGTCTATCTTTATTTTGCCGCGATACGGCTTATTAAGACCAGAAATAACATTCAGCATTGTCGTTTTTCCCGTGCCGTTGCCGCCGAGAATACAAATTATTTCGCCGCGATCCGCTTTAAGATTTACGCCGCGCAGAATGTCGGGCAAATCTCTTTCATATCTGAACCAAACATTTTTAAGCTCGATTGCCGCATCGGTTTTATCGGAATATTCTGATTTATCACCGTCGGAAAAGTCTATATTCCTTTTGAAATTACGTCTGAAAAACTCCTGCCCCTCTTTAACCGTAAGCGGGCAGACTTCGTCCGACGAGAGCAGATTGTAAAGCCTTACGGCACTCGGAAGGCCCTTGAGCATAGGGTGCTCGGGATTTATTTTTTTAAGATTTTTGCCGACGGCACGCGGTGAATCATATAAAAGCACGCAGCCGTTTTCCATAAGCAAAGCCTTGTCGGCTATCGGGAAAACGTCCTCAAGACGGTGCTCTACCAAAAGCACGGTAATGCCGAATTCGATATTCAGCTTCTTAAGCGTCGCTATAAAATCAGCCGCGGCTATGGGGTCAAGCTGACTTGTGGGCTCATCTAAGATAAGCACCTTGGGCTGCATTACCATAACCGACGCAAGATTTAAAAGCTGCTTCTGGCCGCCCGAAAGCTCGTCTGTTTTTTTGCGGAACCAATCCTGTATGCCGAAATAGCTCGCCATCTCACCCACTCTGCGGCGAATTACGTTTTGCGGCACGCCGAGATTTTCAAGACCGAACGACAGCTCGTGCCAAACCTTGTCCGTAACTATCTGATTATCGGGATTTTGCCCGACAAACCCTATGGCACATGCACTCTCGCGAAGGCTGAGTGAATCGATGCTTTTACCGTTATAGAGTATCTCGCCGCTCTTTTCGCCTGCGGGAGCAAGCTCGTTTTTAATCAGCTTTAAAAGGGTGGTCTTTCCGCAACCCGTTGCGCCGCATATTACAGTAAAATCACCCTGCCCGATGTTAAGAGAAATATTGTGAAGAGTGTCTTTTTCCGCCTTGGGGTAACGGAAATTCAAATTTTCGATATGTAATATTTCCACTTTAAATTCTCCTTTACCTCAATAAAAAACGGAAGAAACGATAATATAAAAAACGAAATGTAAGTAATTAACGATTTTGACGAAAGGCTGATTTTGCCGAGCTCCGGATAAAATGTAAAATCGATGCTTCCGCTGCCGACGCCTATAAGTACGGCAGCAAAAAGCAATAATCCCGACAATAAAACCGCCGCGTCTCTCGCCCCGAATTTAAACAGCGAAAAGTTTGTTCTGCCGTGCAGACCGTATCCGCGCGCTCTCATAGACGACGACAACTCCATGGAATTTTCAAGCGACCACGAAATCATCGCCGTAAACACTCGTATTCCGCCGCACAATCTGTCAACATAGCTTTTTTGCGAATAAAGCCCCATTGCCTTTTGCGCTCTGCTCACATTTTTCATCTGTCTTTTAAACATCGGAACAAATCTGAGAGCCATGGAAAGCACAAGCGACATTTTTGGGATAATTCTGCCGAACAGATACAAGAATTTATCCTCGGTCATAATTTCATTATAGCACTTACACCAAAACAGCACTCCGACAACCATCACCGAGATAAAAACGCCGTAAACAACCGCTTCAAGCGTTACCGGGTTACCGTTCATAAAGAAAAGCGGAGTAACGCCGTTATGTGAAAACAGAGGATTTGTAACAGCCACAAGCAGAAAAAGCGGAAGATAAAAGCCCATATCGCTTAAAATAGCCTTTTTCCTCACGAGCATAAGCGAAAACATAATGCCGCCGAAGAGTGCTGTGAGCTGTATTACGGGATTCCATACAAACATAGCCGTTAACAGCACAGATATAAAATATGTAAAAGTAACAGCCGGATGATATCCGCCGAAAGCTTTCATCCCGTTTCATCTCCCATCCATATACAGCCGACGTCCTTGCCGAGATCGCAGGTATAGACCCATGCTATTCGGTCGCCGTCCTTCAGTTTGTATTTTGAGCATCCGTAATTCGGAAATTCGCCGTTCACCTGATACATCCAACCCGAAAGCGGTCCGCAGGAGAATTCGTACAGATAATTTATACCCTGAACGTATACGCTGCCATAGCTGTTTTTATCGGCACCCTGATACTCCATCTGTATTTTATTATACCTTACCGCCCTGTCAAGTATATCAAAAACGGTGTCGCCGGGTCTTAACACATATTCGGTTTCCGGCAATATAACGCCGTTTTGCGGCACGTATTTATCGGATTGCAGGACTTTGTCAAGCTCGTCGTAATTTTGAAGCACGGTATCACAGCGAATACTGATAAAAACCGTCTCACTCTGCGGGGTTATATCGTCGATATGAGTAAGGTAGTACTCGTCAACGGACTGAATGTTTGTGCCGTGAATCAATACGGCTATTATCAGCGCCAACGACAGGAGCGCCAAAATATCTTTTTTCAATTATGACTCCCCTTCCACGAGAAAAAATTACCGCATTTCGTCGTCTTCATCCTTATACATTGCCGCAAGCTCCTCCATTTCGAGAGTTTTTTTCATCTTACGGCGTCTGATTCTTATAATTATAAACACGGTAAGTCCTACCGCTAAAACAAACAGTACAACAGATATTACTATGGCGCGAACGATATTGTCAAGCTTTGTCTTTGTCTTGACGACATCCTCCCAACGCTCGATTTTTGCTCTGTCATATTCGCTGAGCGCGTTATAGCGTTTAACGATTTTATTCACCTTGCCCCTATCCTTGAGCGTGATTTTATCAAACGGATAAAGCTCGGCTTTAATGTCGTCGTTCAGCGAATCTATTTCCGCCTGAACCGCGGCAATTTGCTCCTTTGCCGAAACAAGCTTTCGGAGATATGCGTCTTTACCGTCAAAATCTTCACTCCTTTCGAGCTTATCAAGCAATGTTACAACCAAAACATACTGCTCCGTAGTGAGTTTTTCGGGCAGAGAGTCAACCATTGCACGGTCGGAATCGGTAAAATACAAAATGGCGTCGTCGTTTGCGTCATCATCCGAAAACACAATCACCGCGGTTTCACCCGCTATTTCCGAAACGTCTATTCCGCGTTTTTTGGCTTCATCGGACAAAGTCCAATAATTGCTCACGTAGCACCGCTCTGTTTCGGGCAACGAATAAAAAACCGCAAGAAGCTCGCGAAGCGTTTGTTTATCGGTCTTATTGCCGATTTTAGAAATGTCGGAAGTAAGGTCGTTTATTCGCGATTTAAGCGCGGAGCTCTGTTCTTTTCTGAAATCGAAAAGAGTTCTCATACCGTTTTTTTGCCGCCAAAGAGATGCCATGGTATAAAGGGTCTGCTCCGACGCCATGGTATTTGATTTATCGGGCAAAGATGTGGGATTGTCGGGGTCGTAAGTAAACGAATGGACAAATCCGCCGTCCGTCATTCTGTAACGCATTATACCGTCAAAAAGGGTGTTGCCGTTTTTTATGAAACGGCTGTCCGAGAGAGGGTCGATATTAAGACTGCACAGCGCCACCGCCACCCAATCGGTACTCTCTACATTCTGAGTTCCCCAACTTTTGTAGTCGCCCGTGTCGAGTTGCAGACGTGAAAGGCACAAAACCGCTTCATCAACAACCTCGTGCACCGTTTTGCTCTCATCGACGGACAACGCTTTTCTGTGATAAGAATATATTTTTTCGGAATTATAATATGGTGCGAGTGCCGTTATCGCCATAGCGGTAATATCGGGGTCTGCATCATCCGAGCTCAGGGCAAATCCGCCGTCGGAAAGCTGCTTTGAAATTATTTCAACGATTATATCGTCGCGGGTGTTGTACGCTCCGTCAGGCACGGCATAGCGCATACTGTCAAGAGTTATAAGCCCCCATATCCAGCCGTTTATGCCCTGTCTTCCGAGCGGCGTTGTCTTGCCGCGGTCGTAGGTTCCGTCCGCTATCAGATTTATCGGCGCGCCGTTTTCGTCGGTTCCGAAATTTGTCGGGTCGCCGCCCATAGCGAGAACGGCGAGTGCTATTCTGTGCCACTCGGTTGCCTTTGCGGCACTGAGCCTTCCGCTTTCGCGATAACGCTCCTCTACCCTGTCTTTTATGACCGCAAGGTAGCCCTCGTTGTTATCCTGTATTCCGAGTCTGCCGAGAGCTATGGGATACCAATCCCCCGGAGTAGTACCCGCATTTTCCAAATATTTATCGTTAATCAAATACCCGTCGGGTTCCGAGCCGTTATCGGCTTTTTTCCATGCGATAATACCGTCCGCGACGCTAAGGAAATTGTCGGACGTATACTCCTTATTCTCTTTTGCCGATACGATGAAAGAAATTGAGGATATAACACACAGGACGCATAAAAACACCGAAATAACACGTTTTGTCATTTTTGGGAAGAGCTCTCCTTAACAGATTTTTCTTTTTCGCCGTTTTTGCGGCGTTTCTTTACATAAAACACAATAAAGCATATTCCGCCTGCCAAAACGATAAATGCCGATACCGAACAAATTACCGTGACAAGCGTTTTTGATTTTTTGTTTTCCGACAATGATACGGCGTTTTCCGTGCTCTCTTCGCTCTCGGAAAGAGCCTCTGAAGCTTCGGTTATCTCCTCCGTTTCCGCATCGGTCTCGGAAAAAGCGGATTCCTCCGCAACCGAAGCCGCGACAGCGTCGGCAGACCCACCGGAAGCGGCAGCTGCCGCGCCGCCCGACGCATTCTTGCCGCCTAATGCCGCACCGGAGGACACATGAGCGCCGCTGCCGCCGACGGACAAAGGAGCATCCGCAGGAGCGGAGTTTGTTTCCGACCCCGGATTTTGAAGTGCCGAATTGATAGCGGAAACCGCGTTATCGACCGCGCTTTGCGAAGCGTCAAGCGTCTCGGCAACGGATAATGCCGCGGCGTATGCATTTTTTACATTTGAGCGCGTTATAAGGCCCGAATAAATGGTTCTTTCTATTGCCTTTGTAAGCGAGTCCTTATTCGCCACCGAAAAATAGCCGGATTTCGGCTGATTTTCGACATTCGGAATTGAGGTTCCCATAGCACCGAAGCCGCCTATATCCGCTCCGTAGCCGAGAGTGAACTGTACTCTGACGATATCTCCGTCGGAAAGGTATGTATCGGCAAAACCGACATTCGGGAAAACGTTGTTGACGGAATACATCCAGCCCGAGCCGTTTGTTATTACAAATTCACCGAGATGGCCTTTCCAGTTTTTCTCATAATCGCCGGGGTCATAAAACGTCATTGTGCTTTTAAGATGCGGCACCAAAACAGACGGTATTGTCGGTGAAATTCCGAGTGCTTTCGGAGACGAAGCGGACGAGCTTCTCTGATAATTGTTATATCTCGCCGCAGACGCCGTACCGTCGGCTACATATGCGAGGTAAAACGAAGAGCTTACGCTGCCGCCGTAATAACCCACATATCCGTTTTCGTTAAGCAGGCGCAAAAGCTGCTGAGCGGACGTCTCGCCCTCGTATATATTTACTTTTTGGGGATACACGAGATATCCGCAGCCTATGGTGAACATTTCGACGCTCCAAACAGCCGTGCCGATTTTTTCTCCCTGCCGCGCTTTCTCGTAGTTAATGTGATATGTAAGCTGCTTTTTTCGCCCGCCGTCGGACGATGCCGAAACGACAACCGTGTTATCGCCCTCAAAGGTAAAGTTAAGGGTATAGCTTGATTTTTCGTTATCGTCCCATGTGGGCGAAAGCTTTTCGCCGTTAAACGTAACCGTCGCTTTTATTTTTTCGCCTGACGCATTTCTCGCCCATACATCAAATGTCTTTTTGCTTCCGCGCTGAGTTGTATTGTCGGAAAGCGTAGTTCTGAGCGTAGGGCCTGCCGCGGCAAAAACCCGAGACGACGGCAGAATAAGCAAAAAACACATAAAAAAGCAAATAAGAGCTCTTTTGGTTTTGTTTTTATCCGTGGTATATACCTCCCTTGCAAAATGAATCCGCCGATAATCGGCATTTTTCGGTTTAGAGTAAGCGATGTACCCGCCGGAGACAAAATGCCCCGTCGGGTACGTAATCAATCCGTCTTATTCTTCGTCCTTTTTGCGTTTGGCGGTAACAGCCGTTGCCGCAGCAAAAGAAGAGAACATTAAAAATGCAACCGCCGCATTTCCGATTCTGCCTGTTTTGGGAATTGAAACGCCCTTAATATCCGTATCGGCGGTATTTCCGGAATTTGACGTATTCCCGTCTGTACCCAGTACCGACGGTACATTGACATTTCCGTTGTCATTGCTGCCGAGTGACGAATCTGTCGGAATTTCGTCAAGTGCCGCCTTGGCTTTTATCAAAGCGGTATTCACTTCGTCCTTATTCTTCGCCGCACTTATATCAGCCATACCTTTTTCGAGAGCCTTGTTAAATGCCTCACGATTGAGTGTGTAATCCGAAGCGTCCTTGTAGCTCTCGAGCTGCTCGAGTGCTGTCTTTTTGGCTTCTTTGAGGCTTATTATTTCGGAAAGCTCTTTTTCGGCGTTCAAAAGCACATCAAGATTTGAAACGTACGGCTTTAAATCGTCGTCGAGATTGTCATATGCGTTTCTTGCCTCGTTTATTTTAACGCCGCTGTCCGCCGTTACATCGCCGATGTCGTTGATTTTTTCGACAACCTCGTTTACATCGTCGGCATCAAAAGTCTTTTGCCAATAAAGGATCGGATAGCCGCCGTTTACAAGAGAATATTCGTCTTGTTTGAATTTTTCGCCGAGAAGCGCGAGGAATTCGGGAGATTTCATAAACTCGGTTGTCTCGCCTGTGGTACTTCCGTCACCGTCTCCGATTCCGTTCTCTGTAACAGAAGAGTCATAATAGCATTCTTGGACCCTGTTATCATTTGTGAGCGAGCCTGCTATTGCGCCTGCCTGACCGTCGGATGCGGAAGTTATTTTACCTGCGTTATAGCAATTGACTATGGTATGGCCGTCCTGAGCCTGTCCTACAATGCCGCCGAGTGAATAAATACCGTTTATGCTTCCGAGGTTGTAGCAGTTGTCTATTGTAACCTCAACCGAAGTATCACGTCTTGTAGTATCGAGATGTCCTACAATACCGCCTGTATGGCCGCTGCTTGCATAAAGCGAGCCTACGTTGTAGCATCCCGTGATATTACTCTTGCCGCCGTCGCGCACTGTACCGACTATACCGCCCATGTAACCGCTGCCGTAAATATCGGCACCGTTCCAGCAGTTTATAAAGTCTGCGCCGTTACTCCATTTGGCGATACCGCCGAGGAACGAAGTGTATATATTTTCTTTGCCGATTTCGCCGCTTGCGACACCGACATTCTTAATTACGGCATTTTGGCAGACAGTTCCGAAAAGTCCGCCGCGGAGAGAAGTAAGATTGTCTATGACATATCCGTCGCCGTCAAATACACCGTCAAACTGATTTCTGTCAGAGCCTATCGGGGTCCAGTTGTCATAGTCGCTGAGGTCGATATTATCGGTCATTTCAAAGTAAACACCGGTAGTTGCCATAAGCTTGGTATTTACGTAATATGACAGATTGTAAAGGTCCTCTGCCGTGCTTATAAGGTACGGTGAAGTCTCGGAGCCCAAGCCCTCCCACGGGATTTTATCCTTTACCGTAACTGTTACAAAGGTCTTGAGTTTACCGCTCTTTATACATACCTTTTGAGTTCCGACTTCAAGTGAATCACCGGAAATTATCTCATAATCCGTTACGGGCTTTTGCGCTCCGTCGCTGTAATATGCGGTAACCTCCATGCCGGCAGCGTCAAAAGAGTCGCCGTCATAATATTCGGTCTTATCGGGTGCTTTTGTAACCGCGATAGAAGTGATGTACGGCGTATTTGAGTCAAGCTCTCCCTCGCCGCCGACAAGCTCTATTGCCGAAACAAGAGCCGAATAATTATTTACGTATCTGCGTTCGTTTTCGGGAACCGCACGGAATTTTGCGAGTGCGCTCTTTGCCGCAGACTTATAATTTGCGTCCGTCGGCAGAGGAAGAGCGTCTATGGCGCTTACTGCGTCCGTGATTGCCGCTTTGGTTTCCGCGCTCCAATCGCCGCGCATATCATAAAGTGCTCTCATCTTATTTTCAAATCTCCAATAAGCTACGAGAGCGTAAGTTGCCTGATCGTTTGCCATACTGTTCCAGCCGTTGCCGACAACATGGCAGAAGCCGCCGTTTGTATCGCGGAATCTTAGAAGTCCGTCAAGGAGCGTTAAGCCGTCGGAGGTTATAAATCTGCTGTCCTTTTGGGGGTCGATTCCGACAGAAGTCAGCGCAACTATAACCTGAGCTATACTTTCGGAGTTATCGGTATTCCATGAAGTAAAGCCCGCTTTATCGTTCATCATTGAGCCTAAGCGGTCAAATGCTTCGTCCACGCATTGACGAACCGTTTTTGAAACTTCGTCGCCCGAAATTTCATTTTTATATGTATACACGGTATCGTCATTGTAATAAGGAGCGAGCGCCTGTATTGCCATAGCGGTAATATCAACATCCGACGATGAACCGTAACCGCCGAGAACCCAGCCGCCGTATTTATTGCCGTCTACGCCGTCGGTAAGCTGCATTTTAAGTATTTCTTTTATGAAAAGCTCACGCTGATATGCGGCGTCGCTCGGAACCTCATACATACCGGTATCAAGAGCAATAAGACCCCATATCCAGCCGTTTATACCCTGTTTGCCGGGACCGCCCTTTACCTTGCAGTTATAGCTGCCGTCCGCGATAAGATTTATCGGCTGACCGTTATACGTTCCGAAGCTTGCGGGGTCGCCGCCGAGAGCCGCTATTGTAACAACGCCTCTGTGCCACTCGGTAGCCTTTACGCTGTGAAGTGTACCGCCGTTTTCGGCGTATGTCTTTTCGACATATGACTTCATGGCATTGAGATAGTCGGTGTAGCCTGTGCCGTCGTCGATAAGATAAGTATATTTTCCGTCTACGGAATCGAAATATCCGTAACGACCCATAGCAAGTGCCATCCAGTCGGTAGCCGTAGAGCTGGCGCCTGACATATAGCTTTCATTGCCCAAAAGAGTGTCGGCGGAAGTGAGCCCCGCTTTGGTTTTTGAGCTCTTGACTGCCTCTTTAATGTAACCCGAAAGCTTTGCCGAAAGCTCGGTTCCCTCGCTGAACGAAGGACGAACGGGCTTATCTGCGGAAACAAGGCTTTCCCAAGCAAGCTTCGGATTTGTGTCGCCCGAAACAAATGCCGAACCGAGCATAGTCTCGGTTACGGAGTCAACCTTTGCCACGCCGTCAACATCGCCTTTATTGCCTGTTGCCGCGAAAGACGAGGTTGAGAGATAATAACAGTTCTCCGCCGTTCCTCTTGTGGCGCCTATCAATGCGCCGATATTGTTTTGGTAACCTGCCGAGTCTTCAACCGTGCCTGCATTGTAGCAATTTACAAGCTCGGGAGACGCCGCTTTGTGTCCGCCGGCTACACCGCCGACAGAGGCAGGACCCGATACCTTACCTGTGTTATAGCAGTTTTCGAGTTTGCCTGCGCGCCAATGCTGACCGCTTATGCCGCCTATGTAGCCTGTTGTACCGCTGACATTACCCGAATTGTAGCAGCCCGAAACGGTAGACGCGCCGCCGACATAGCCCACTACGCCGCCGACTCCCGAAGAGCCGCTGACATCGGCATTATTTCCGCAGCCAATTATATTGCCTGCATTGAGGTAACCGACAACGCCTGCAACCGACGAAGAACCGCTGACGCTGCCCTTAACCGTAACATTCTTAACCGTACCGCCGTTTACCTTTCCGAAAAGTCCCGCATTGGAGCCCGAAGAAATGTAAAGTCCGCTGATTACGTGGTTGTTTCCGTCGAATGTTCCGGCAAAAGCCGATGACGAGGAGCCTATAGGCGTCCATTCGGAGCCTTCTCCGCCGAGGTCGATATCGGCTGTAAGCTCTACTGTTTTTCCCGAAAAGTCTTCACCGCCGTTCACCTTTTCGGAGAACGCGAGCAGCTCCTTTGCCGACGATATTGAAAGATCAGCCGGTGCGGCAAGTACCGCAACGGGTATCACAGACAATATCATCACAAGAGCAAGAAGCCATGACAGACATTTCTTTACTGTCTTTTTAGGTTTTAACATACCTTACTCCTTTCAAAACTCTTTACTTTTTGCGCTTCCCACCGGGAGTTTTAAGACCGGCTTTTTCGAGAGCGCGCGGCCAAGGGCCTAAAAATGCCTTAATTCGCGAGCGTGTGGCGTCATCGAAATCGTCTTTTCGCGGAAGCCTTTTCAGCTCCTCGGATTTACGCACAAGCTCATTTACTGCCCATTTTTCTTTGTCGTCGCCAAACATAAAATCCTCCGAACACAAAAAATCTCTCCCTGCCGAAAAGCAGGGAGAGTGCAACAAATTAACCAACGAAAAAATCTTGTGCAATCGGGCAAAGAGTGCACCGACAGCACAAATCAAAAGCTGATAAATCGGCTGCACTCTTCTCACCAAAGTTGTGTTTAACCATAAAAATACGGCAGGTCTCCTGACTTATGATCCCATACATCACGGGAAGAGTCGCCTTCTCGGAAAGCTCCAATGGATCGGACTCTCTTACGTCAAACACAGTAATGGCGGTTGTTCCGGATTTTAACCGGATTCCCTTTTAATTCGCGGCAAGAACCGCGAAACCGTATTTTTTATCAAATATTAAACTGTATAAGCCCAAGCTGCAAAGACGGACCGACAAAAAGCGTCGATTTTGCGGTTTATCTTACAACTTATTGATATTTTACTACATAAATATTGCGCCGTCAATAAAACACGGCGCAAAATATGTGCGTAATACCTGTTTGAATTTGAAAAAATTTTAGTAAATTATTGACAATGAGGCTTTAATTTAATATAATATCAAAGCATGAAATGCGCCGATGTGGCGAAATCGGCAGACGCAAGGGACTTAAAATCCCTCGGTAGCAATACCGTACCGGTTCAAGTCCGGTCATCGGCACCATTGTTTTACGGCCACAACCGTGAATCACGAAGAACAAGCGTGAATATAGGCGTATCAAGGGTTTTTTAG
>OLXK01001933.1_pt1 | contig 12844 bp, 5 predicted proteins | sample 1674321 | NCBI WGS metagenome assembly OLXK01 (sample SAMEA103958162, study PRJEB25191) | human gut metagenome | reverse complement strand
ATACCTTGATCTCCTTCACCGGGCGGAGGGAGGAGACGATCACTTGTCCGCGTCGTGCGGAGTAGATAGAGATCGTGTTCTCCAGCTCGGATCCTAGCTCGCTGTCGCGAAGGAAGTAACGTCCGTGGCTGTCGCCGGCTACTCGCAGGCTGTAGCTATCGTCTTCCAGTTTCACGCTCTTGCGTGTATGGGCGTCGTAGAGGTAGAGCGGCTCGGCTAGGCGGCTGAGTCCCTCGATGGTCAGCGTCACCTCGTCGTTGGTCTCGTTATAGACACCGAGGCCGATGTTTCGGATGGACTTCACGGCGTTCACCTGCGCCGCCTTGCTGCCGGATACGGTGTAGACCATCGGTGCGTCCAGCTCGGAGTCGAGGAGTACGACCGCGTCCTCGTCTGCCTTATAGCCGTTGTCGGCCTTGTCGTAGGCCAGTAGGCTGGCCTTGCTCTTCACGTCGCCGCGCTCGGCGGTCAGGGTGATGACCGGATTGGTGGCGGAAGCGGATTTGGTGGTCGCCTCGGTCGCCGACACCGCGGTTGCCGACATCATGGCGGGGGTGAAGGTGATGTTCGCATCTGTACTTGCCTTTGCTGCGTCGCTCTTCAGCTCCACGAAGAATGCTTGCATCGGGGCTACCGTGCCATTCGTGCTTCCAACCTCATAGTCTACGTCCGGTGTGCCTACCGAGGCATTCGGTGCGCCGTTTGCCAATGTCCAGTATTTGGGGGCTAATACCTCTTTATTTGCATCCAAGAAGGTTTCCATATTCAGATACGTCATGAACGGGTTTCCTACCAAGAAGTGGGTACCGTCACCATCTACACTCTCATCCAATGTAAGTGTATATTTACCATCTGTAAACTCTACCAATTTGCCGGAATTAGTTTTGTCCAATCCCTCATCACTACGCAAAGAGGATTTAGTCTCATACGCATACCCCGTGTCTGCTTTCGGAAGACGTACCAAGGCTGTTTCATCACCATCTGTAGTCGGAACATCCTCCACGCTCAGATAGAAACCTTTACCGATCTTGTAAGGAACACTTACGTCATTGTATTCGATGCTCCAGTTGGATTTAACGGCTGCTACAGATTCATGGTCTCCTTCATTGTTCGTCGCATATTCGATCGCCTTGTTCCACGCCTTTTGATAGAAGGCCGGGGTCCAACGGCTATAGGAGTCCGTTGTATAGTTGATATCCTCGAATGCTTCCGTCTCTTGCTTACCGTTGTTAGGAGCGTAGATATCCCCGGCGTACACGTCTTGCAGCGGGGAGGCCATCCAGCGTTTCGCGTTGTTGGCAATCTCGAATTCTACCCAAGCCTTTTCGTAATTCAAGTAATGTTGATTCATCAACTTCGCTTCCGGCTTGAAGTAGATTTGGTCTACCTTGTTAACATAATAAGAGGATATATTTCCGTTTTCATCCGTTACGGCCATGTCGTATTGGATATTTGAGGTCGCTTTGCTTGCATCTAAGTCATTAATGGGGGTATTACCCGAAGAAGCAATGTTTTCTAGGGTCAGCACATTGCTCCCCTTCGGATCAATCGTGATCTTTGAGAAATACAGCGGAGAGAAAGCATTCTCTACATCTGTATTGCCGTTGACATCTTCATCCGCGTCTTTATCATCCTTGTACAACTCGGCTTTCGTGGATTGCTGCCAGTTTCCGTCATTGTACCAAGCATCCGAATTAGATCCTTTCCATGTCAGGTATTCGGGAACGATCTTGACGGTAAAGGAAACCAATCCATCGCAAGCACTCGCTAATACTTCATCTCCATCAAATTGCACGAATGGGATCAGCAACTCGTAAGATTGCCCCTCCTTCATTAGCTTTTTCGCATTCTCATTCCATTTAATAGGAATGTTGGCATTTGGGGTATTTGAGGTGATTTTAAAAGCGGATACGGTTCCTACCACGGGTAATTCCGTGTCATCCGTTTGGAGAAGTACTTGTGCTTCATCTTTTACTCCTACAGGGGTTTCTTCAGTAGTCATATTAGAAATTCCCCTTACAGGAATATTCAATGATGTAGCATCTCCTAGGTTCAACTGTCCTAAACGGAGGGCTACGCTACCCCCAATCGGATACCACACATTAGCGAATCCGGTGAACATTTGCGGGGTGTCCGCGTCTGTCACATCGAAATTCACGGGAGTCTTATTCGAGCAATATACATAATCTCCACGACTTGTATCGGAATATACATATGGCATCGCTATGATTTCGTTTCCCGTAATTAACAGATCGTAGTTTTGTGTACCGGCCTCTCCGGTTCTCAGTAATATATTGTCGTTCGCGTCCGGGGTTGTCAGTAAAACTTTTAATCGTTCTTTTATAAGGCTTGCGTTAGGTATATTGTTACCTTCGGTGTCTCGCCCATTCCAGTTATCAAGATCGGAAACCGTTATCGTACTCGTATGATTGGTTGCCCCTCTAAATGTTTCCAAATCATATTTGAGACTTCTTTTGTTTAGGATGGAATCCTCCTCATACGCCTCTTGCGAGCCAAGGAACCAATCGAAAAGATAAGAAACACCTACCTTTCCCAGATCGTCTATCGGATTGCCGTTTGCGTCGTATCCATTCAAGACGGCTTCCACTTTTCGGAGCGCGCCGGCGCAAGTGGCCGTGCTAGCGTTAGCCTCTGTTTTGATTGTGATGGTCGTTGCCGGCTCTACCGTAAAATCGGATATCAAGGTACATGGATCTTTCAACGAGATAAACTTCCCTATGCCCTCGGCCACTTCTCGTGCGCTGAACAGCACGACCCGGTATTCGCCTGTGGCAGGCTGTGTTTCTCCGGGTCTTATCTCGTTCCTATATCGCAAATCCGTGTTGGCCACGTCGATCGTGCCTAAAAAGATATTCTCTTTTGACTCGTCTGTCCACGGGCAATGGATACGGGGGATTTCCAGAAATTCGTATAATGCTCTGATACATTTGGTGTAGGTATCACCTAAACCTTGGGTATTATTGATAATTTTCTCCCAATGAACCTCTTTGATAACATTATCTTCAAGTACACAAAGTGACGGGAATAATTCATCTCGAAACTTATAGAAGGAGATCTCCTCGAATTTTCCGAAATCGTTTAACTGCTCTTCACTCCAGTACTTGTTAGAATCATCTGCTCCTTGTGGCCCTCGTCTTGTATCCGCTATGAAGTCGTTCATCGCCCGTACGTTCATGACGATCTCCAAATGAGGTACGTCTGCAACGTCCGTAGGCAATTGTTCCTCTTGATCGTCACTTGTGTATTCATTTAGGTTTGTCGGGATAAATACGCGCATGGTCTTGTCTAAGCCCAACTGAGTTAATGCCTGTTCTGTCTTGAGATCTTTCCGGACTACCACCCAATCATCGGGAGCCTCGCCAGTACGATCACCCGGATACGCGAAGGAATAATAAACATTACCGATATTTGTATGTGCGATATCGTCAATATCCGCATAAGGGTTAGCACCCATCAATCCGTAGCGATATTTACGGTATTTGACATTATTCAGCTCATCAACATTCAAGACATCGGAGTTCCTTTTCCATCCCATGTTTCGCAGGATTGTCGCGTAATCCGAGCTGACATACAGGGTGGAGGCATCGCAAGCGTCCTTGCGACGCACGGAGATATTCGGAAGGGTCTTATAGATGCGGATATCGTCGACGGCGTAGTCTCCTCCATCTGAATCCGGCGTATTATTCTGGAGTTCCACGGAAAACTCGTCGTACGATCCCAGCATCTCACTGCTTATCGTGATTTTGTAGCAAAGTTGTTTCCAAATGGCACGATCATCATCTCCATTTGGACGCAACATATTTCCGGATGAGAAACGATGAAGTATTCCGGACTCTCCTGTCTGCGTATTCTTTCCGTGCAAAACCAAGTTCACATTCGGAGGTGTTTCAATATTGGTTATGTCTGCTACCCAAGCTACGACCGTCAACTCCGTATTGGGGCAAATCGTACCCTCTATAGGAATCGTTACTACCCGTCCGGCTTCTTTGGAAGCGTTTACATAGCAAAAATATCCACACTCTTGACTGTTGGTATTGTGATACGTTCTATCGAATAATTGTCGGTCATTAATCGCTGCTATATTTGTATAATACCAGCCGTATGATTTATTTTGACGATTTCCATTTGGGAGATATGATTTAGCCCAGCGACTTCCATAAGAGTCTCTCTCCGAAATGTTAGGTACATTCGCCGAGCGATACAATCCGTAGGAATCCTCCGGCATCAACTTAGACTCGTATATAGACTCCAACATTGGATTCATAAAGCTATACGTCGCCGTGGACGGATCTATAGGAGTGGAACTCATATTGTTGTTTGCGGTAAGTTTTCCTCTCCGTATAGTATCATCATAGTCAAAATCAACAACCCCGACTTGCTGATATTTATCTTCATTATTAGCCGGGTTACGGTCTTCGTAGCTTTGGATCTCCGTCTCTGTCATAAATCCGGAGTTTTCCTGCGGAGTCAGAATATATTTGGCGAGGAGTGGGCCTTGAACACTATAGTCTCGAGCATATACATTTACTGTTGTTTCTCGATCTATCCTAGAATTACCTAATATGATAAGTTTTCCATCAGAAGTGGCTCTAGTGGCACCTTCAATTCGAAAACCAGTTCCTTGATTATTATTACCCCAAAAATAATTCTCCGGTGCCATATTCATCTGTAAATTCACGTTTGTAGCCCCCTTTGGAACCGTGATGTGAATCGTTTCCAAAGCCTCACCTGCTGATAAGCTACTCAATCGCTTCCTCATCTCATCCGCGTTCTTAATATAGAACTTATAGCGTTTACCGATAGTTGGCTCCGTATAGGGAGAGCTGTGGTTAATACCCAACCCGTCTACGTTAAAGCTAAGATCGCAAAAGACGGAATCTTCTGTCAGATTTGCGTCGCTTGTATAGTTTATTTTAAATGCTTCCTTTCTATTACCTCCGATACCATTAAGCCAAAAAAAAGATGCATCTCCACTGGAGGTTTTATCAAGAGAAGAACCCTGATTTATACTTAATTTATCTATGGTTGAGCCATTCCCTCCTTTCCTATACCAACGTATATAGTAATAATCTCGATCATTGGGTATTATCAATGTACGCTGCTCTCCGCCATCGATATAAATCGTATCTACCAATGTAGGTACGTTTTCTTGCGGAAACTTTTTCCCATCTTGCGGTCTAATCTGCTGCCCCATCGCTACCTCGGTTCCCCCGAGCAGGAGCACGCAGGACAAGATGAGTAGCTTGCCTATATTATATAATGTATAGTGTTTCTTCATGAGTTACCTCCTTTCTTTTCATTCGTTATGATAATGGTGTATGGGATTTCGATCTCACGTTTAGGGGTCTCCGTTCCATACGTGGCTACCAGCGTCAGCTTGATCTCGGCGGAGGAAGCGTTGCCCAGTTCTTGGGTGCGGACGGTGAAACTGCCTTTGCATGGGGTTGCATCGTCTGGGGTCAAGGTGATCTCAGCATTGTCTTCCAACACCACGTTATCCTTGTCGATCAACAGGCCTACGGTTTGGCCGGCTGTCGCCTTGTTGCTCACCAAGGTTGCCTCGCAGAATTTTTGACCTGATACTTGTTCACCACCGGGGTTATATTTGAGTGCCAAACCATCGTCTATCCCCTCTATGGATTTCAATTCATATTCCACCGTCACGTCACCGGCATGGTTTACCGTACAGGTAAATGGGGTGCCGACTTGTATGCCATTGTTCGGTCCATAAACTTTTTTCTCCGGCAGGCCGCCGATCGGCATGCGGGATTCGCTCCAAGAGAGTGTGGTCTCTATGTTGGAGATGTAGATCGGGATGGTCAGGAAGTCGTTGCGGCGCATCCAGTCGTAATCGATCTCGTAATCTGTCAGTTCCTTGCTACCCGCTTTTACGGAGATGGTAAAGGCATTATCCGCCATGGTTTGATCTTCCGTGAAGCCGGTCTCGTATTGATAAAACGAATGAGACAGGGGTGTTTCCGAATTTGCTGGTAGATTGTCCTTCCCATCCGTTACGATCGGGTAAGTGGAGAAAGACGGGGTAACATCGTCCGCAAGTTTAGGGAAATTCGGACCTATTTCCGGCAACTCCGGCCCATCTCCGTATGGCAACAGCCAGATCGGTCCCGTACGGAACTGTCCCATCGATAATTCTTTCAGAGTCACATTCTCTGTCGTACCCATCCGGTTATATAGGTCGATGCGGACTTTTCCGAGCATACGGAACAGGGCGACATCGGTGGTGTTCTCCCCGTTTTCATTCACGGGCGCTTTCGTGGCGTAGCTGCTCATGGGGATGGCTTGCTGCGCGGATCCATCGGTGGGGTTGAAGTTGTTTATCTCGATAAGGTTCGCTGTCGCTTTTTTCAGCTCATCCTCCTTGATGCTTTTATTCCCTAGCTTCTCTATAAGATCTTCTCCATTCTTCAAGGAATAGAGGTTCGCTAAGGCGTACAGCCTGTATTCGCCGATCGGGAGTTCTAGCTTTACCTCCGTTCGGGAATCGTCGTCATTGAAGTTGTATTCCTTGCTGGATTTCACATCGATCAAGCCGTCCAGCCGCGTGTCCGGATGTATGCCGTAGACGAGCAGCCACCAATCTGCCAGTTTGCGCTCGTAGGCGTCGTCTTTCTCGTCCTCCTCGGCCTTCGTCGTCGCCTTTGTGGTCGGGGTATGGTTGGCGGAGGGCTGTAGGTGGATGGTCAGGGTATAAAGCTTGCCGTCGGGTATGTCCGGGCTGTTGCCGCCGTTCTCGTCGGAGCAGGCGGGCAGGAACGACAGAAGCAGTAGCGTGAACGCCACTGCCGCTGTCCGGATGGAAAAATATCGTTTGTTTCTCATTCTTGTTTACGTGTTTTTAAAGTTCGCCATTGTTGAGTCGGACCACCCAGTCTTTCACCTGTACCTTGTAGCAGGCGTAGCCTACGATGGGCACCTCGGGATCGGGGATTTCCGGGTCCGGATCGGGTGTCGGGTCCGGATCAGGCTCCGGCTCGGGATCGGGGTCCGGATCGGGGCAGTCCGGGCAAATGATAGGCGTGAGGAAGAATACGATGGAGTACTCGTCCTGCCGGTCCAGGTATTCCTGCGCCGGTATGTCGTGCCCCTCCATCTGGGTGAGCAGGAGGTATTGGTTGAGGTTGACGTTCAGCACGTCGTTCTCCCAATCCTTGTGGCGCACGATGAGGCGGTAGTTCTCGCCGGCCATGAGCCGCATGGTGTTCAGCTCGGCCACGGCCACGTACTGGTTGGCGGGCTTCCCGTTGATCTGGTCGTCCGCGGATCCGGCGGCGATGTCGACGCTCTCCGTATGGTAGGGCAGGTAGGAGATCGTGTCGTCGTCGAGCAGGGTATTGTCATAGTCCATGTATCCGTTGTCAGCCACGATCCGGAAGGAGAAGTCCTTCACGTCCATGCTGTATCCCTCGGTATCTTGCAGGACGACGCGCAGCTTGTTGGTGTTCTTCGCCAACGATATCTCTTTCTCCTCGTGGCGGTCGCCGGCGATCACGAGCGTGTCGAGCGCGTGCCAGAGGGGTTTCAGTTCATTGGGTTGGGTAGCGTCGGCCTCCCGTAGCGCCTTGACGCGAATCTCCTCGATGGTGGAGGATCCGGGGGTGAGCTCGGGCCATTGGTAGGAGCTCTCGTCCAGTCCGGCCCAAGTGAGCACTTGGTAAGTACCGGGCTCGAGGTCCATCGCGATGCTGTTCGCTTTCAACTCCGCTCCCTCGATATCTTGCCGCCGGATAAAATTACCCTTGTTGTCGCAGATAAACAATGCGGCTTTATCCACCTCGCGTTGGAAGGCGTCGGCAAATTTCATGTTGTAATCGTACACGAGGCGCAACCGGTACTCGCAAGGGGCGATGGAGTCATCGTGGATATAGTCGCACGCGGCGAGTCCCGTCAGCGTCAGCACGCCGATCGATTTGATTAATAAATTGGAGAATCTGTTCATATCTGTTTAAACGTTGTTTGTTTACTGCCAAAGATAATTTAATGTCCACCGGGGAGCCACCCTCCTGTCATTCACTGATGGGAAGGGCAGGATCCCAACTGTGCTATAGGGTCATGTATGTAGGAAGCGGGGATTTCCCCGGTGGCATATAGGGTTCCTCCCTTCCGGCGGAGGGCCGGAGGGGGAGGAAGGGGTCGTTAGAGGATGATGTCGCTGTTGGGGCGAACCGTCCAGTTCTTCACGTGAAGAACGACGTTCAGCAACTGGTTGCTATCCTCGGTCGGATCTTTGGGATCCGGAACCATGCTACGAGCGAAGCCCAGGCCGCTGACACCACTTATCTGCAAATCATAGATGTTGTTGCGGACGATGCTATACTCCATGGGGGCGATCAGATGTGAGTTCTTGTTGTCTTGATGCTTGATCCAATAAGTATAGTAACATTCCCCATTTATGAATTCGTCTACGTCGTTATAAGTCGTAGCATCGGGTTTACTTTCCATGTAAGCCGTGAAGTCGTTTACGCCTGTTATCTCACCGAATGTTGTTGCATTAGGATTTTTCTTTGATTCTTTATGCAAGTAATCTAGATAACCAAACGGATCATGTTTCGCTTCTTCGTCCGTGTAGAAATGCTCATGGAAGTCTGCGATATTAAGTTTGGAGAACTTATCACCGATAAAATCGGTGTAGTTGCAGTTTGCATGTTCGCCATCCGCATCAAAATGCCCGTGTTCATTCAGGTAATAAGCGAAAATAGCGTCATCGTCCTTAAAGATCTTTCCCTCATAGCGATAGAATGTTTTACCGGTAGTAGTGTTGTCAATATCTTTAAAAGCTGTTTCGCCATACGTGACAGGTTTCGGGGTAATGCTACCTGTCTCATCAACCTCACTCATTTGTGCCGGGTAATAGGTTGCCTTGAACACCGCTCCCGTCGCGTAGCCTTGCAATGAGGTACCGACCTTGGTCGTGTTCTCCATTACGTACGCCAAGCGTATGGCTCCGTTATCGTTAGCTTCGCCAGGCAAGCTAGTTTTTTTTGAATATGAATCCCATATAGCATCGATATTGTTCATTGTACCTTGCTCACCCACTCTGTATGGGTTGCTGTAGCTCAATTGAGCGGTTGCTGTTGGTAAATCGGCGCTGGCGTTTTTCTTAAAGAACCATGGGTCTATTACATAGTTCGCTGTAACTACCTTTGTTCCATTGTCCATACTCCAAACCTCTGGGCCTAAGTAGGTTTGTTCACCCGCGGTAATATCCCCCTCGCCGTTGATCGTGTTTGATACACGTTTCAACAAATAAGATCCGCTGTTCAACTGGTTCACGATAGCGGCCTGTCGCAAGGCGACCTTGGCGATTGTATTGCTCGGGGTCTCTTGTGAAGTGATTGTGTAGAAGAAGTTTGCTCCTTTGTCCTGATCCTCCTTGATACGGATCTTGGCGGCCAAGCGTTCTACATATACGTTTACGGTAGGCGCGTTGTTCTCGTTGGTGGGGTTTTCATCGAATGTAACTTCGCTCCTATCGCCTGTTTCTAACGGCCATTGCATGGCGTGGGTGGACATGACAAAGCCATTGGTCTTGTGATTATACTGGTCGTATTTGATGATATAGTCGGCCAAATCTGATCCCTTTGTGATTTTTGTGTCACCCGTTTGGTCCTTGATCGCTTTATACAACTCGTTCGGGGCATCTTTGCTTCCGCCTAGGTTCGTAACGGCTATCACGCCGTATGTGTTACCAGCCAACGTGGATCCCGGATCGGAGACCGGTACTTCTATCTGTGCCATGAAGGAATGGTTATCCGTACTGCTTCCTTCCATTTGACCGACTTGCGCGAAACCCACGCCTTTGATCTGGCTGTCCGCCCCGAAGTCGTAGTTAGTACTGCTTTCACCATTATTGAAGAGGATGATCGTGACATCTTTTACCTCGTACTCTTTATGCGATCCGGCCTCTTCCGCTGGGTCGGCGGCTTTTGTCGCTATATCAGAGTTGACCACGACTTTAAGATAGGCGTCGGCCTCACCCATTTCCCCATTGTTGTTGTTAACGTTCGGCCCGTTCTCCAGATCGTCCGAACAAGACACCGCAGCGCAAGCGAAGGCGAGTGCCCATAATGTACTTTTCAGTCTCATGTTGTTTTGTTGTTTAATTAAAGTTAGATTATGTTCGTATGTAATAGTCTCCGATGACCGCGGCAGACCTCGGAAGACATCTGCTGCGGGACGGCGGGTCAATCCTCCACCTGCTCCAGGTTGGCCCGGGCCTGCTCGCCCACCCGCACGTCGTTCGTCAGCGCGCGGAAGATGGTGGCCGCCCGGTCGGTATCGCCCTCCAGCCAAGAGGCTACGCCCTCGGCCAGCCTACGCTCCGGTCCCTCTTGCGCCTTCGCTAGGTAGCGGCGCGCCGCGGCGCTGTCGCCGTTCAGCAGGGCGGAGTTGGCGGCGTTGAGGTTCGACACGGGGTCGTCCGGATACATGCGCACGGCAATCTCGAACACCTCGCGGTAAGCGTCGCTACCCGGTTCCATCGTCTGCGCCACCCGGAACATCTCGTTTAGACTCAACTGCCTAGGGTCCGAATAGATCAACTCACGGGCCTCTTCTACCGTAAACGAACGGATCGTGTAGCGCACCGCGTAATCCGAATGGCGCAAGGCTGGATAAATATCGCGCAAGAGCACCCGATACGAGGCCCCCCCGTTCAACGCCTTCAGCTTCGCCTCGCGGCGGTCGTAATCCTTCGGTTCGTCCGCACGGATGATGGCCAGCAGCTCCTCCTTGTCCGCAAGCGAGGAGTTCTCCACCCGTTTCTCCAATCCGGCCCAGTCCTCCGGCTCGAAATCCACCGTGAAACGGGCCTGCTCGAAGTGGTAAAGACCCTTCACATATTCGATCAACGCCTTGGCGCGATGCTCGGCCAAATAAGTGTTATGCTTATAGGTACCTTCCGGCGACGCGAAACCCTTGATATATACCTCCGTGATGGTAGCGTAAGGATCCTCCTTCACCGATGACACGGTCTCGAGGATCTTGCGTAACTCCGAGGGATTGTCGCGATACTCGGGATATATCTCCGTGCGGTTTACCGGGAAGTCGAGGAAGGCGCTTCCTTCCTTCACACGCTCTTTCACACGTTCCGCCTCCGGCGTGACGTAGGCCAAAAGCGGCCGCAATACCACAGGCTCCGCGATCCGGATCGGGAAAAGCGGCGACTTGTCATTACTCAACGCCTCCCAGCCGCAACCGCAAAAATCGGCTACCAGCGACACCTCCGAACGCTCCATCCACTTGGCGAAAGGAATGGAGACATGGTAATCGAACGTCTGCTCCTTCCCATTGTAACGGCGTAAGACAAACTCCCCGTTCGCTGCCGCGTCGCGCCCGGACCGGTCGTACTGGATCTGGCGGTTACGCCCGTTCACGATCACGGGAGGCAAAGCCCTTACGCTATCGCCCCGCTCGATCAGCGGCGTACAGACCAAACTCCGGTTGGCCGGTAGCGACAACTCGTCCAACGCTAGTTTCATATCAATTATCAAGCGATCGCCCACATGCTCCACCAACCGCTCCTTCACGACGATGGCGGTAGCCGTCTGCTGCGCCTGTACGGGAATCGTAGTACCCACACAACCGGCCAAACAAGCGATCCCAAGTATCATCCATCCTTGTAGATTCTTCATTTTTCAGTCCTCCATCGATTTAAAATTGGTAAATGAGATTGATCGCCGCCTGCGTAGGCCCGAAGTAATGCTTCTTGATCCCTTCTTGCTTGCGGCCGCAATTTGCGCAGGGATACTTGTCCGACTTCAAGTACAGATAGCCCACGCCCACCGTGGCCTCCAAGTTCCAATGGCGAGACAGCAGCCACGAGTATCCATAACTGATACCGGCTCCCGCGCCCCATCCCTGGTGACGCTCGCCCTCTGTACCCAGCCATTTGATATCGGCTACATTATATAATAGGTACGGAGTATGCACGCCGAGGAAATGGCCGTTAAACGTCTCGCAAAACCAATACCTCAACTCCGGGTGCAGACGCAAATGCTTCAGTGAGCGGCCATAACTCCCATCATCGTTCTTGCCGCTGAACGGATTCAAGCCTGCCTCCAACTCAAGTGTCCAATGACGGGCGAGATAAACTTCAGCCCCCAAATTAAACGTGGCAGTAGCCCAATAAGGAATATTGCTCTTGATCCCAATCATGGAGCCTTTCCCTTCGACCGGCACCCCCTGCGCTCTCGAAAGAAACGGGACTGCCAACAAGAATAGCATGAAAATCGTCTTCTTCATTCTTTCTTATTCATTATGGTTGTTAATCTTATATCTTTTCACCCTTCTGCCCCTCAAGACCCAACTTCCTAAAATCAACTAACAGCAAGAATGGCCCGTGGACTTATTTATGGAATAAGGTTTAGCGTTTCAAAAACGTTAGAGGAGAATAAGCGTTAAACAACATCTTATTGTCGTTTATATAGTATATCAATAAACCACACGGAACGTTTCAGAAAAACATGTACATGTTTTCCTGAAAAGACGTACATGTTTTTTGGAAAACACGTACATGAAATCCAATAAATATTATGGTGTTTCTATACAGCTACCAATCAATGGCTTACATATAGGCCTATCCAAACGAGCTTATTGTATTATTTGTTTTTGATATTCAGGAGGAATTTGTAGAGTATAGAAATTCCTCTTTAGTTGAGAGAGTGAATCAATGAAGGTGAATATGGTTCATTTTAAAGACATAGCTTCCCCTAAATTCCTTATTTGGTGAAAAGAACTTGACAATTTTAATGCAGAAAAGTTGTGATAATAAAATATTTATTATGTATTTTTGTGAAGCACTTAG
>OLXK01001930.1_pt1 | contig 12852 bp, 8 predicted proteins | sample 1674321 | NCBI WGS metagenome assembly OLXK01 (sample SAMEA103958162, study PRJEB25191) | human gut metagenome | reverse complement strand
GTCGCCAATTAGGCCGGGGCGACAATATAAGCGTTATCAAAACCCTGTTTCCGCTATAGCTTTCCAATACCGGTTTTCTTAAAACAACTTACAATATTACGTAATCACAGATGTCCTCTGGACACCTGCTTTTGTCATGCGCAAAAAGGGCAGCTACCGCAAAAATAAGCGCTTTTGCTTACTTGCGGTAGCTGCTTTGCCCTTTGCGCAGGCTTAACTTAATGACATTGCTCATAAAGGGAGCATATCAATGAGGGGGCTGCTTTTGTGGGGCCCCCCGGGCAGGGGACCCGGGGGGAGGAGGGGGTGGTCAGTGCACTTCGCCGCCCTTGCCGGTGTAGGCGCTGGCCCAGTTGTTTTCGAGTGCGGCCCAGTCGCGCTGCGGGAGCTTGCCGTTCCAGGTCTCGACACGCTTGCCCATCTGGTAGGTGTGGCTGTTGGTGGCCTCCATGATCGCCTCATAGAACCAGTCTGCCGTGGTGCAGTCCGGCCAATCGATGCGGTCGGAGATCTTCATGTGGTTCTTCGACGGCTTGCGGCCGAGTACGCGGTTGACGATGGCGCAGGCCTCGGCGCGTGTGATCCTGTTTTCAGGTTTGAACGAGCCGTCGGAATAGCCCTCGATCAGACCGCTGTCCTTTGCTGTGGTGACGTACGGGGCAAACCAGTCGGTCGTCTTCACATCAGTGAAGTAGCTGTAGACGGCGGAGCCGTTTGCCTGCGAGAAGCTCACGGCGATCTTGGCGAATTCCGCACGCGTGATAGGTGCGTTCGGACGGAAGGTGCCGTCGGAGTAGCCGCCGAGGACGCCCATATGACAGAGCGTGGAAACGGCGTTGTTGTACCACTTGTCGGCGCTCACGTCGGAGAAGTTATTCTCGGAAGACCAGTTCCGCTGGCGGGCATCGTCGGTCAGCAGGCGGAAGAAGATCGTTGCGACCTCCGCACGGGTGATCCTGCCGTTCGGACGGACCGTGCCGTCGGAGTAGCCAATCAGATAGGAATAGTGATCCTTGGTATTGAGACATGCGGCGGCGATGATGGACTTGGGAACGTTCCAGTCGATTTCGGTCGTTTCTTCCTTATAGTCGCAGTAGTTGCATTTACGCGTCACGGTTCTGGTATAGGAGCCGTCTTCCTGCTCGGCCCAGTCGGTGGCGGTAGTTTCGACCTTGTTGTCCTTGTAGCCCTCTGCATACAGGATGTCGTTTGCGCCGGAACCGCCGTTATCATAGGTAACGCCATCTACCTTGACACCATCAGTATGGTATGCCTTGGCATCGACCATTTTGCCGTCCTCCCAGACGGTGGTGTCGCCAAAGTTGACAACGGTTTTGCCTTTGTTATTTGAGGCAGCTTTTCCACCGAAACCGAAAAGTCGGGAGCAGGTATCCTTATCCGCATCTACCCCAGTTACGGTGGTATTTCCAGAAATATTCAGAATGTACTTGAACTTGCCCATATAGCTGTCGTTGATGTTCAGCACGGGCTTCAAGCTTTTACCGGTATTATTAACCGTGCAGCCCTTGAAATTGACGATGATATCATTCTTGCCTGCACCATAGTCGGTAAAGACATTGATGACCTTGCCAGAAGAATTAAAGGTGCAGTGGTCAAAGGTCATCGTGGGCGAACTGTATGTCCAGACGGCGTAGTCGCCGGACGGGCAGTTAAAGGTAGTGTCCTTAAACATCGCGGAGGTATAACCCCAGTAGAAAGTCTTGCCGTTGATCGTGCAATTTTCAACAACCGTTTGATCCGCACGGATAAAGCCCAGATAATCTGCGCCTGCAGACTGAAGCGTCATGTCCTTGAACGTAATCGTTTTTGCACCGTCAAAACTGTAATCACCGTTGTATTCCGTGCCAAAATTAGCCGGATCGGGCACTGCTGCGCCGATATTCCAACCCGTTTTGTCGGCACCTTGTCCAACAAAGGTCAGATCCTTGCCCTTAGTCGTATTCGTGCTAGAAATACCATAGAGTGTGTACTTTGCAGCGGACAGCATGATGGTGTCGCCGCTTTTGGCTGCGGTAACAGCCGCGTTTCCAGCGTCTTATACGCTGTTTCCCAGCTCTGGCCTACATTTTCGTTGCTATCATTGCCATTTACAGCATCAACATAGATCGTCCCGCCAGCACTTGATGTTCCCGTAGCATCTTCAGCAAACACTGCCGTGGGCAAAAGCGTCACAGCCATGCAGAGAATCAGCAACAGGGATAATATGCGTTTTTTCATTGACTTTCCTCCATATGTTTGAAGTATCTATATAAAGCCCGCCTTGCGGCAGGACAGATTTTATCTGCCGTACAGCTTTTGCCGGCAGTCCCGGCACAGCCGCACCTCTGCGCCCCCGTGCGGGAATAGACAAACGCTTTCCACGTATGCCCCAGGGGGCACTGCCACCAGACGCGGCGGTGGCTTCCGGGCGTTACCATCTCCGGCGTCAGGTTTCCGTTGAGGGTCGGGTGCCACTGCGCCGCCACATCCGGCGCTTTTGCGGCAAGATCGTTGAACCCTTTCTGCACCATTTTCCCGCTACAGATGGGACAGCCTGTTCGTAATTTTTAGGGGCTGCCTCTTAGTGAGATAGCCCCTTTATTATATCACGGGTCGATTCTATCCGCAATAGCTATGCTGGCAAAACCTGTACTTTTCTTATTATTTTTTACAGTTTCTGCGCCCGTCTGAGAAATGTTTTGTGGGTAACGCTTATCATATTGAAACACTCCTTTCTAGGGTGTATCTGAAAACTCCCAACGCACCCGGACAGCGGATCTTTTCACGCTGCGCTGCACCATTTTTCCTTGAAATACGTCAGTATTCCTGCGAAAAAATGTCTTGCTCAGCGCAAAAATTTCTCGCTGCCGGTCACATTGGGAGTTTTCAGATACACCCTAAAAACGAAATGAAAGACTGTCCTGATACTCCGAGGGTGTTTTCCCGGTGATTTTTTTGAAGGTGCCGGAAAAATATGCAATATCGCGGTAGCCGCAGGCCTCCGCAACCTCGTAGACTTTCAGCTTTCCCTCGCGCAGCAACGCCATAGCCTTCTGGATGCGGCAGCGCGTAAGATACGCGCCGAGCGTCATATCCGTTTCCTTTTTGAACAGGTGGCTCAGATGTCCTTCGCTCAGTCCCAGCTGCGCTGCCGCCTGCCCGACGGACAGATCGCCGCTGCCGCAGTTTTGCTCAAGGTACACCATTGCCTCGCGCACATAGCGGCTCTTGGGGCCGGGCTTCACGCCGGGAAGCGGCTCTGGCTGCGGTGCGGTTTGTGCGGCGATGCGCTTTTGCAGCGCCAGAACGGCGTTTTCCAGATCGCCGTCATGAAAAGGCTTCAGCAAAAAGTCCACCGCGCCCAGACGGATGGCCGTCTGCGCGTAGGCGAACGAATCGTAGGCGGTCAGAATGATGACATACGCGCGGCTGCCTGCTTCGCGCAGCCGCCGCACCATCTCCAGCCCGTCCATCTTCGGCATTTTGAGATCCGTGATGATAAGCGTCGGCTGGCAGTCCTCCGCGACGGCAAGGGCCTGTTCGCCGTTGGCGGCTTCGCCGACCACGATGCAGTCCAGCGCCGCCCAGTCTACTGCCATGACGATACCCTTGCGGATCATTTCCTCATCCTCTACAACCATTACCCGCATCATACGCCGGGCCCTCCCTTCGCGGGCAGGCGCGCAAGAATACAGGCGCCGCCGCCCTCCGGATTTTCAAGACGCAGACCGAACGCGTCGCCGTAATGCTTGCGCAGGATCGTGTCTACATTTAATAGTCCCAGATGTCCCGTCTGCGTTTCCGGCGGTTTGTAAGGCCCCAGAAGGTCCGGCGGGAAGCCGCAGCCGTTGTCCCGGACGCGGATCTCGAGCACGTCCTGCTCCGCAAGCACGGCCGTGACGGAGAGTTCACCGTGTTCTACACCGGAAAGGCCGTGCAGAATGGCGTTCTCTGCCAGCGGCTGCAGGAGCATTTTCGGAACCATGCACGAAAGAAGCGCCTCCGGCACGGCTTCCGTGTATGAGAAGCTTTCCGACAGGCGGATGCGCTGAATCTCGACGTACCGGCTCAAAATCTCCAACTCCCGCCGCAGGGGGACAAATTCGTCCGGCGTGATGCAGAAGCGAAGGATATCGGCAAGATTCGTTGACATCAGCGCTACCTGCGGCACTTGATTGATTTTGCTGATCCACTTCATGGTGTCGAGCGTGTTGCACAGAAAATGCGGGTTTAGCTGCGCCTGCAGCATGCGGATCTGCGCGCGGTTAAGTGCGCGCTGGTTTTCCAACAGTGCCTGCTGGTTGTGCCGGAGGGCGACGACCATGGTGTTGAACTGCTGTGCCAATTCGCCCAATTCGTCATGCCGGCCGGCGGGAACGGGAACCTGCACGTTCAGATTATTTTTCCCGACCTGCCGGATGGCGTGATGCAGTCTGCCGATCGGTTGGAAGACCTGCCGGCTTAGCTGCAGGCTGAGTACGACGCTTAAAATGATGCAGGCCAGCGCGCACAGCACACTCACCGAGTACAAAAGCCGGAGTGTTCCGGCGCTGAGCGGCTGCGGCTGCTGCAGGACGAGATACAGACCGGTTTCGGTATGCTGCCGCACGGTATAGGAAACGTCGGCAGACAGACCGGTGAGCGCCTTGCCGGACAAAAGCTGCCCGCGCAGCGCGTCGGCGAGGCTCTGGGTCTGTGCCGGCTGCGTACAGTAGACCGGACGCCAGCGCGCGTCGAGCAGAAGAAGTTCGTTCTGCGCACCAGCTGTGCCGCCGAGCAGTGTCCGCAGCTGCGTTTCCAGCATGCCGATGGTGAGATATCCGACCGGCGCGCCGTAGCGGTCGGTCAGGAGCATCGCAGCGTGCAGAAGCGGCTCGTCTGTGTCGGCCGGATCTTCTGCCGCGCTGCACACCAGAACACCGGTTCCGGCGCAGGCCGCCTCGTATAAAAGGCCCCAATTGGTCGGCAGCGACCGGATTTCGGGCGCTGTCTGTGTCGAATAGCGCCAGCGGCCGCTGATATCGTAAAGGTCAAAGCGTGCAAAGCTGCGCACGGACTCTGTAGCGTCGAACAGCTGGCTGTAGACCGCCGTGTCCTCCGCTTCTGCGTCAAACAGCGCCTGTGCAACGAGTGGATTGTGCTGCAGAGATGCGGCTGTCTGCAAAAAGCCGCTGTGCAGCGTATCAAGCGCCTCGCAGGAGGCGGACAGCTGCTGTTGGGCCGTCTGCTGGGCGTTCGACGTCATGCGCAGGCGGAAAATCTGCAGCAGCAGACCGGAGCACAACAGCATCGGCACCAGAGACACGGCCAGAAACGCCGCGTTCAGCCGCTGACGGAAGGAGGAAAAGTGAAGCCGCTTCATTGTTCCGCCTCCGTCCCGAGATAAAAGGCCCAACTCATCAGAATTGCTTCGCGGTGCTCGCTTGCCCAGCTTACGTCATACGCGACCTGACGAATGGCGGATAGTTCCGGCAGTTTGCTGGCAGGACTCACGTCGCTGCGCACCGGGCGGCGGTAAAAATCAGACTGCAGCAGCTGCTGCACGTCGTAGCTGACGGCAAAATCGAGAAACAGCTTTGCGTTGTCGGGGTGCGGCGCGCCCTTCAGCGCGGCGCAGCCGTCCGGTACGCAGCTTGTGCCGTCTGCGGGGTAGACCATGGCGATCCCGTCCCCAGCAGCAATGCGCTTGCGCGCGGTCTCCTCCAGCGTGATGCCGACGAGCGCTTCGCCGTTTGCAACGGCGGAAATGATCGCACCTGAACCGGACAGGAGCTTTCCGTCCAGGTTTTCCGCAAATGTTTGCAGCACCTCATCCGCGTCGCCGCCCAGCGCGCAGAGCATCGTCACGAGCGCGGTATAGCTCGAGCCGGAGACGGATGGATCGGCAAAGGCGATCTGCCCGCGCAGCGCAGGGTCGAGAAGATCGGCCCAGCAGCTGAGCTGTCCGGAGGACAGCAGCTTCGGATTGTAGACCAGCACGACCGGAAGCGAGGAAAACGGCGTCCAGCTGTTATCCTGCGCACGGTACTGCGGCAAAATCTGCTCCGCGCCGCGGCAGACGTAGGGCTCAAACAACGCCCGGCAGGCTTCGAGACTCTCGACGCCGCCGCCGAACATCACGTCGGCCCGTGGTGCGTCCTGCTCCTTTTGCAGCTGCTCAAGCAGTTCGTTTGTGCCGCCCTGTACGACCTCGACCCAGATTCCGGTGCGCGATTCAAATTCCTTGACGATCGGCCACCAGACCTCTTTTTTGTGCGAGGTGTACAGAACGAGACGCTCCGATTCATCCGGCGCGTAGGCGGCTGTATCCTGTGCGGCGGGCGCGCAGCCGGTCAGAAGAGCGAATGCTATACATAATATCAGAATGCGTATGTGTTTCATAGTTTCCGTGTCCTGTAGCAGCGAGAACAAAATTCTCTGTTATTTTGCCCTGATTATAACACATCTCCGGCTCGGTTTTCATTGAATTTTTAAAATTATCGCAGAGAATCACAAATAATCGCAGATTTGTCCACTGTTCTTTTGTGCAGAAGCACCGTAAAATGAATGCATACGATGCAGAATATCCTTTCGATGCTGCACGGAATCAAAATTTTATCAGGAGGAATATCAGAATGAAGAAGATGCTTGCGCTTCTGCTGGCTGCTGTGATGGTTCTGTCCATGGCTGCCTGCGCTGCCGCTCCGGCGACGACCCCGGCTGACACGCCCGCTCCCGCAGAAGATACCCAGACGACCGAAACCACTGAAACCAACGAAACCACCGAGGCTCCCGCAGAGGAAACGCCCGCTGCCGAGCCCGAAAATCTGACTGCGACCCAGCAGATCATCAAGGAAGCCGAAGGCATGACCCTTGAAGAGCTGGCGAAGAAGGCCATTGAAGAGTCCAACGGCAAGATGTTCTACGGCGTCGGCAACTCCAGCCGCGGCAAGAGCGCCCTGCCTCTGTTCATTGAGTATCTGCAGTCCATCGATTCCAGCTACAACATGGAGTTCGAGTGGCAGCAGCCCAAGAACAACAAGATCTTCGATCAGCTGACCGCTGACTCCCTGAAGGGCACCGGCACGTTCGCCATGACCCTCATTCAGGACGGCAACCAGATCGAGAGCAAGATGGTTCAGACCGGCATCCTCGACACCTTCATCCCGAAGGACTGGGCCGATGCCAACGGCACCACCGCCGACGCCTACACCGGCTTCCTGCCGCTGCAGACGCTCAACAAGGTCTTTATGTACAACTGCGTGGGCGACAAGACCTACGATAACTGCTGGGACTTCGTCGCCGAGGGCGAGCATGGCCTGTTCATGGACATCGACTCCGAGATCGTCGGCAAGAACTTCCTGTACATGCTGACCCGCGACGACTACGCAGCGTGGCTGAAGGAGTCCTTTGAGGCTCTGTCCGCTGACGAGCAGGCATACTTCCAGCCCACTATCGCAGAGATGGAATCCGAAGCTGCCGACCTCGGCCTCGGCGCTGACGGCGCTTACGCGCTGGCATGGATCAAGCTGTGGGTCGAAAGCTACAACGCCCAGACCGACGACGGCCCCATCTGCAACACCCTTGTCGACGCTTCCGCGAAGGATCAGTTCGGCCTTCTCGTTTACTCCAAGCTCCGCTCCGTCGAGGAGTCCAGCTCCGTCTCCGTCAACAACATCAAGGTCGCCGCGTATGAGGACGGCTATCAGGGTATCGGCGGCTATGGCTACTGCCATTACCTGTTCGTCACCGACAACTCCCCGCTGCCCTGGACGGCCTGCGCCTTCATCGCCTACATGACCTGCACCGCCGACGGCTTCTCTGCCTGGGGCAAGGACATGGGCGGCTACTCCTCCAACCCGACCGTGGCAGAGGAGACTGAGGCCAACTTCCATCACTCCATCGGCGGCATGGCCGAGGACGGCACCACTGTTGAATTCGCAGCAAAGAACGACCGCGGCTATGAATGGTGGACGACCAACGGCAAGCTCGTGCTCGAGGATCCGGAATACTGCGCAGACGTTGCATTCACCGTCGGCAGCTGGATCGAAATGCTGAGCAAATACTCCGCAGGCTGATCTGTCAACCAGCACCTTACCGGCGCCCCTGGATGCGCATCCAGGGGCGCCTTTGCAAAAACATACCCCATCATCCGCCCTTCAAACCTGAGAAAAGAGGAGGAAGCCATGAGCCGACCCACTACCCTCCGCGCAAGCAGATCCACGATTGTGCTCAACAAGGTCAAGACCTTCTTTTCCAAGCCGCACAACGTCATTCTGCTGCTGCTTGGCATTGTCCTGACCTTCACCACGGTCGCGCCGATCGTCGCCATCGTGGAAGATACCTTCAAAATTCACGCCGGCACCATTGACGCCCATCTGACCGGGCAGGCGACCGGCTACACGACCGTCAACTACACAGACCTTTTCACCAGCCGCATGGCAAAGACGAATCTGTGGACGCCGCTTCTCAACACGGTGCTCCTCGCTGTCGGCACGTGCGTGGTGTCCATTCTCTACGGCGGGCTGTTTGCGTTTTTGATTACGCGCACCGACCTTGCGTGGAGAAAATATCTGAGCTCCATCTTTATTTTCCCGTACATCATGCCACAGTGGACGCTGGCCGTCGTGTGGCAGAACCTGTTTAACTCCAACGCCGTCACCGGCACGTCCAACGGTCTGCTTGCCGCCCTGTTCGGCGTCAACATGCCGATATGGTGGTGCAAGGGCCTGTTCCCGAGCCTGATGGTTCTGGGCCTTCACTACGCGCCGTTCGCCTATATCCTCATCGGCGGCATTTTCCGCAACATGGACGCCAATCTTGAAGAGGCCGCGACCATTCTCGACACGCCCAAGTGGAAGACCATGTTCCGCATTACGCTTCCGATGGTCAAGCCCGCGATTTTGTCCACCATTCTGCTGGTCTTCGGCAGCGCGATGGGCTCTTACCCGGTGCCGCATTATCTGGGCCTGAGCACGCTGTCGACCAAGTATGTCTCGATGAACTCCAAGTATACGGGTGAAGCGAGCATTCTTGCCATCATCATGATGGTCTTCGGCGTGGCGATCATGCTTCTGAACCAGCTCTCGCTCAGAAGCCGCAAGAATTACACGACTGTCACCGGCAAGTCCGGCCAGATCTCCAAGATCACGCTCGGCAAAACCGGCCGCGTCGTCATCGCGCTGATCCTTGTGATTCTCACGTTCTTCACGAGCATCTTCCCCATCATTTCCTTCGCGTTCGAGACGTTCCTGCCGAATCCGGGCGACTATTCGTTCCTGTACACGGGCGACGCGTCGAACCTCACGACCAAGTGGTGGGTCACGGCGGAGAACGTCACCGAAAACGGCATGTACGGCCAGAAGGGCATTTTGTATAACGAGACGATCTGGCGTGCGTTCAAGGGCACGATCCTTGTCTCCGTGGCCTGTGCGCTGCTGGCCGGCTCCATCGGCACGATGATCGGCTACGCCGTCTCGAAAAACCGCCGCAGCCGCTGGGCGAACTATGTGAACTCCGTCGCTTTCCTGCCGTATCTCATGCCGTCCATCGCTGTGGGCGTCGCATTCTTCATCCTGTTCTCGACGAAAAAGCTGAACCTGTTCAATACCTACACGCTGCTCATTATCGTCGGCACGGTCAAATACATCCCGTTTGCCAGCCGCAGCAGCCTCAATTCCATGCTCCAGCTGTCGGGCGAGATCGAAGAAGCGGCCATCATTCAGGATATTCCCTGGATCAAGCGCATGACCCGCATCATCATCCCCATCCAGAAATCCTCGATCATTTCCGGTTTCCTGCTGCCGTTCATGACGTGCCTGCGTGAGCTGTCGCTGTTCATGCTGCTGTGCGTGCAGGGCTTCATCCTCTCGACGACGCTGGACTACTTCGACGAGATGGGCCTCTACGCGTTCTCCAGCGGCATCAACCTGATCCTGATCGTGACCATTCTGGTCTGCAACACCCTCGTCAACAAAATCACGGGCGCAAGCCTGGACAAAGGAATCGGAGGATAAAGCTATGCCTGAAATCAAACTTGAACATATCACCAAGCGCTGGGGCAAGTTCTATGGTGTGGACGACCTGAATCTGGTCATTGAAAATAACGCGTTTGTCACCCTGCTGGGCCCCTCCGGCTGCGGCAAGACCACCACCCTGCGGATGATCGCGGGACTGGAGACCCCCACTAGCGGACGCATCACCATCGGCGACACGGTGGTATTCGACAGTGAGCTGGGCATCAACATCCCCGCCAACAAGCGGAAGGTGGGCTTCCTCTTCCAGAACTATGCCCTGTGGCCCAACATGACCGTCTACCAGAATATTTCCTTCGGCCTGTCAAACATCAAGGAGGAAATGCCGAAGATCAGCTTTGAGGCGAAAAACGCCGCCCGTCTGGCACAGATCCTCAAAAAACCTCAGGATGTGGTAAAGACTCTTGAGGAATGCCGGGATAAAAACGGCAAGCTGGACGAAACGAAGGCCATCATCAAGCTGATCGATACCTACACCATCTCCCAGTACACTGCCCAAAAGCTGTTCGGCTATCATTTGGAGCAGGGTAAGGACGTGTCCGCCGAGGTAAAGGCTCTGGAAGAAAAGGTGGAGGCCGCTCGAAAGGCTCAGCCCTTCAACGAGAACTTTGAGCTTCTCAAGGACGGCGAGGTGGAAACTGCTGTGCGCAAGCTGACCAAAGAAGAGATCGACCTGTCCGTGCGCCGGGTGTCCCGCATCGTCAAAATCAGTATGTTCATGGACCGCTATCCCGCGGAGCTGTCCGGCGGTCAGCAGCAGCGTGTGGCCATCGCCCGGACGCTGGCTCCCGAGCCCAGCGTGCTGTTCATGGACGAGCCGCTTTCCAATCTGGATGCCAAACTGCGTCTGGAAATGCGCTATGAATTGCAGCGGCTCCATGTGGAGACCGGCTCCACCTTCGTATACGTCACCCACGACCAAATGGAGGCCATGACGCTGGCAACGCAGATCTGCCTGATGAACAACGGTGTCCTTCAGCAGTATGCCGCGCCGCTGGAAGTTTACAATCACCCTGCCAATCTTTTTGCGGCAGACTTCGTGGGCAACCCCTCCATCAACTTTGTGGAGGCCAAGGGCTGGCAGGGGCCTGAGGGCAGCATTGAGCTGACGCTGCTGGACGGACACAAGGCAGTTTTCACCCCCGAGCAGCCATTGCAGCTGCCCCAGTGGTTCCACCGGCGGGACGAGGAGCTGGAAGCCCAGGCGCAGGCTTTGAAGGCCCGTGCGGGAGAGAGCGGCTACGTGGAAAAGAGCAACAAGGACGAGACCTTCCGCTACCACATCGCCAGAGTCAACGACGAGGACGACGGCATCCACGAGGAGCCGATGCTCACCAACGAGGATCTGGTGCTGGGCATCCGCCCGGAGTTCCTGTCCATCACCGGCGGTGGAAATGTGGAGTGCGAGATTTACGGCGCCATGCCCACCGGCATGGAATCCACCGTCAAGGTGCGCATCGGAGAGTATTTGCTCACCGGCGTGGTCTTCGGCAGCACCCTGTTTACCATCGGAAGCAAACACCTGCTGGATATCACCGGCAGCAGCGTGATGCTCTTTGACCGGTCAAGCGGTCGGCGCATCACCTCCGGCACCCTGAAGCTGCTGTGATCCGGGGACTGTTATTCGATCTGGACGGCGTTCTGGTGAACACGAACCCCCTCCACGCCCGGGCGTGGCAGGAGCTTGCCGAAGAATTGGGAATTCCCTTCACTCCGGCAGACCAGGAGGCCTTTCTGGGCATCAGCCGGGCACAGTGCCTGGAAATTCTGCTGAAAAAGGGAAACCGCTCCCTTTCGGAATCCGAAAAAGAGAGGCTGTGTACCCGGAAAAATGACCGCTACCGGGAGCTGATCGGCACTTTGACCCCGGCGGCGCTGCTGCCGGGCGTGTCGGAATTCTTACGCGTTGCCCGGGCCGAGGGATACCGGACAGCTCTTGGCAGTGTCAGCAAAAATGCGGAGTTTGTCCTGAAAAAGCTGGAAATTACGGCGTTTTTTGACGCCGTCATCGACGGCAGAAAAATTGTAAACGGCAAGCCCAACCCGGAGGTGTTCCTCAAAGGAGCGGAGGCTCTGGGACTCCCACCTGAGCAGTGCCTGGTTTTCGAGGACTCAGCCGCAGGTATCGAGGCCGCCCACCGGGGCGGAATGAAAGCCATCGGCATCGGAACGGCCCGGCTGCTCCCGTCGGCAGAGCTGACCATCCCAGGCTTCTCCGGCGTAATGCCGGACGCGCTTCTGGCGCAGTTGCTATAACACTTTTATCAGATTGATACCGTGTATCGGGGAACCTCTGAACAGTTCTGTTTCGGCTGGACAGCGAGTCTTTAGTCCCAGCTGTGCAGCTCAAAAAATGGGAAAAATATCCGCATTTTCATACTGACTTTCATTCGTGAGGATGGAAATTTTAATATGAAGATCATAAAGCGACGGGTATCCATGATTTTTCATTCCGAAAATTACGGATGCCAGATTGGAACAGGAGCATGCCGAAACCTATGCCCAGTTCAAATCCATCCGGGAGGATTCTCAGCAGCTTTGGAAAATTAAATTCTATGTGGACTCTGCCCGCAAGAATTTTGAACAGGCGCAGCAGCGCACATCCCACAAACAGGATCAGGAAATTTGATTCCTTCCTTCTGTCAGAAAGGGGATAAAAGCATAATTTCAACGGGCAGCATCTGTAATCACTTACGGATGCTGCCCATCTTTTCTTTTTTCTGTGTTGTAAAACATCACCGTTGGTAGAGAAGCGTCGCTCGCTGCTTGAACAGCTCCGCGCTTCGATAGTCCAAGCTCAGCGCATTTTTGCCGTCTGCGCGGTAGGCATAGACCGTTT
>OLXK01001925.1_pt1 | contig 12878 bp, 10 predicted proteins | sample 1674321 | NCBI WGS metagenome assembly OLXK01 (sample SAMEA103958162, study PRJEB25191) | human gut metagenome | reverse complement strand
GGCGTGCCGGATGTGCGGCAGCTGAGCAAACGGCAGTGTTCGGAACTTATCAACAGCTGGAGGGCGGCATGATGGCGACTATCGATGAATTGCGGCAGGAACCGCACTGGTCGTATTCGGCGCTGAATACGTATCTCAACATCTGTCAGGCGCAATTCATGTACCGGTATGTGGATCAGGCCGAGGTCGAACGGGCTTCGGTCTGCTTTCCGTTCGGCAAAGCGTTTCATTCGGCGCTGACCGCTCAGGCGTGGGAGTGCATGATGGGCGGATCGCTGACCCGCGATGAAATCGTTGACCGGTTTGAAGAGGCGTTCAAGATCGAAGCCGAAGCGACGCCGAACCTGATCTACAAGGAGGGCGAGAACTTCGACACGGTGATCGATCTTGCCGTGAAGATGCTGGATGCGGCGCTGGCGAACTGGTCGGATTACTACACGATCAAGGGCGTTGCACAGGCGTTCAGGATCGACGTTCCCGGACTGGACAAGCCCCTGATCGGCCTGTTCCTGGACGCAGGCGAGACCGCCATTATGGCCAATGCGCAGGACTTCATCTTCTGGAACAGTGTGTTCTACATCCCGCTGGCAGTGCTTATCATCTACCGCTACACCATTCAGGGTCTGGGGCACTCCGGCCTTGCCATGTTTGCCGGTGTGGCTGAGATGATTGCCCGCGCCATGGTGGGCTTCTGGTTCGTGCCGCTGTGGGGCTACTTTGCCGCCTGCATCGCAAGCCCGGTGGCATGGCTCTTTGCCTGCTTCTTCCTGATCCCGGCCTATTTTGTGGTGTTCCGCAGACTGCAAAAGGAAAAGCAGCAGGAAGCCGCCGCAAAGGTGCAGTAAGGGTTCATAAAAAATGCTTTCTCTTTTCGCCCTTTCATGCTATAATAACAAATAAATACGGCTTTGCCGTAACAGGGCAGGGGTTATAAGTCTTTGAAAAGCTGGTTTGCTTAATGGCTTCCCCCCAAGGGGTGAAGGCTAAGAGGACAGCTGTTTTCGGGATGAATAGCCGCACTGCCGGGGCAATGCCCGCAATTGCGGCGGGCGGGAAAATACAAAAAGAGAGGCGAATCGAGATGTTGGATATGATCAAATGCAGCACCGGCGGTGCGTACTATGCGCGCGGAGAGTGGGTGCCCGCAGACGGCAATGCACCCGCTGCACTGGCAGCAAAGGGCTTTGATGCCGCTGCCGTTGCCGCGGCTAAGACCGGTACCATGGCCTACAATATTATGCAGGCACACAACACCAGCGGCGATGCCGAGAACCTGAAGATCAAGTTTGATGCCATGGCAAGCCATGACATCACCTTTGTGGGCATTATCCAGACCGCCCGTGCTTCCGGGCTGGAAAAGTTCCCCATTCCTTATGTGCTTACCAACTGCCACAACAGCCTGTGCGCTGTGGGCGGCACCATTAACGAGGACGACCACCGCTTTGGCCTGTCCGCTGCCAAAAAGTACGGCGGTATCTTTGTGCCCCCGCACATGGCAGTCATCCACCAGTATATGCGCGAGCGCTTTGCCGGCTGCGGCAAAATGATCCTTGGCTCGGACTCCCACACACGCTACGGCGCACTGGGCACCATGGCTATCGGCGAGGGCGGCGGCGAGCTGGCAAAGCAGCTGCTGGGCCGCACCTATGATGTTGCCCGCCCTGGCGTGGTGGCCATCTACCTGACCGGCAGTCTGCCGGCGGGCTGCGGCCCCCACGATGTAGCCATTGCCCTTGTGGGCAAGCTGTTCAAGAGCGGCTACGTCAAAAACAAGGTCATGGAGTTCGTGGGCCCCGGCATTGCTTCCCTGCGGCAGGATACCCGCAACGCCATCGATGCCATGACCACCGAGACCACCTGCCTGTCCTCCATCTGGGAAACTGACGAAACGACGCAGAAATTCCTTGCGGTGCATGGCCGTGCCGCCGACTATAAGAAGCTGGCTCCGGCCGACCTTGCTTATTACGACGGTGTGGTAGAGGTAGACCTTTCTGCCATCCGCCCCATGATCGCACTGCCCATGCATCCCTCCAATGCATTTACCATTGAAGAGCTGAACGCAAACCTTGAGGATATTCTCCATGCCTGCGAGCAGGATGTGCAGAAGCTGATCGGCCGCAAGGATGTCAGCCTTGACCTGTGCAGCAAGATCGAGAACGGTAAACTGCGTGTGGATCAGGGCGTGATCGCAGGCTGCGCAGGCGGTCTGTACGACAGCATTTATGAAGCTGCCTCCATCCTCAAGGGCCACACCGGCGGCTGCGGTGACTACGCCCTGAGCGTGTATCCCGGCAGCCAGCCCATCATGATGGAACTGGTGCGCACCGGAGTCATCCACGACCTGATGGCCAGCGGTGCCACCGTCCGCACTGCGTTCTGCGGCCCCTGCTTCGGCGCAGGCGACGTGCCCGCCAACGGCGCGCTGTCTATCCGCCATACCACCCGCAACTTCCCCAGCCGCGAAGGCTCCAAGCCCGGCAACGGCCAGCTTTCCGGTGTGGCACTGATGGATGCCCGCAGCATTGCGGCCACCACGGCCAACGGCGGCATTCTGACCCCGGCTACCGATATCGACTATGATCCCACTGTGCCGGAGTATCAGTACGATCCTTCCAGCTACGATACCCGCGTGTATCAGGGCTTCGGCAAGGGCGATTACGATGCCCTGCTCAAGCTTGGCCCCAACATCAAGGACTGGCCCGAAATTGCACCGCTGGGCGATAACCTGCTGCTGAAGGTGGCATCTTACATCACCGACCCTGTCACCACCACCGACGAGCTGATCCCCTCCGGTGAGACTTCGTCTTACCGTTCCAATCCTCTGGGTCTGGCCGAGTTCACCCTCAGCCGCAAGGACCCGGAGTATGTGGGCCGTGCCAAGGCCGTGCAGGCCGAAGAAAAGGCCCGCCGTGCAGGCGAGGGCAGCGCCGAGGTGCTGGCCCAGCTGCACAAGGTGCCCGGCTGCGAAAACCTGACTTGGAACGATGTGCAGATCGCATCCACCATCTTTGCCGTCAAGCCCGGCGATGGTTCTGCCCGTGAGCAGGCGGCCAGCTGCCAGCGTGTGCTGGGGGCCGGTGCCAACATCGTTACCGAGTACGCCACCAAGCGCTACCGCTCCAACCTCATCAACTGGGGTATGCTGCCGTTGCAGCTGGTGGGCGCAACGCCCTTCGGTCTGGGCGACTATGTCTTTATCCCGAATGTCCGCGAGGCCCTCAAGGGCGACCTGCAGGACATCAAGGCCTATGTGCTGGGCGACACCGCAAAGGAGTTCAGCCTGTACATGGCCCCGCTGACCGCCGACGAGCGCAAGATCCTGGCCGACGGCTGCCTGATCAATTTCTATAAGCACTGATAGGATATAAGGCTTCCTCTTTGGGGGAAGCCTTTCTCTGGCTTTCTTGGGAGGTTCATTTTCCATGCCCGGCGATCTTCACAACCATTCCACCTGTTCCGATGGCTCTGTGCCCATCCACCGCCTGCCGCTCATGGCGGCGCGGGCGGGGCTGGACACCATGGCCATTTCCGACCACGACACCCTGCTCAGCGTAAACTACTGCTATGAGCACCCTGTGCAGGACGGCGTGCGCCTGCTTCCGGCCACCGAGCTGACCGGCTATGACCATGAGCATAAGCATCGCGTGCACCTGCTGTGCTACTTCCCGGACCCGGAAAGCCGGGAACTGAAGGAGCACTGCGACATCCTGCGACAGCGCCGCAACGAGTGCGGCCTGCAAAGCGCAAAGGAGATCGAAGCGCTGTACCCGCAGTTCCGCACGGAACAGGCGCTGGAATACGCAAAGGACAGCGGTGTGCTGTTCAAAAGCGGCATTATGGAAGCGCTGCACCAGCTGGGGCTGTGCGATGCTGTGTACGGCAAGCTGTACAGTTATCTCTTTGGCTGGGAGCCGCGCGGTGTGGTGCTGCATCAGGTAAAATATCCCTCGGTGCAGGAAGTGATCGCCACGGCGAAAGCTGCCGGTGCGGTGCTGGTGTTTGCACACCCGACCGTTTACAAGAGCATGCCGCTGGTGCGTCAGCTTGCCAAAGAGGGCATCATCGACGGCATTGAGGTGGAGCACCCCCGCAACAGCCCGGAGGACAGGGCCGAGTGTGCTGCTCTGTGTGAGCAGTATGGGCTGATCCATACCGGAGGTACGGACTTCCACGGTGCAAACCATAAGGTGCCGCACCCGGTGGGTACCTGTACCACGGCAGACGATCAGGTGGCCCGCATTCTGGAGCTGGCCCACAAGCGCCGCGGTATTGATGTGTGACCCGGTCACATTGACATTCCGGCACGCTGCTCTATAATAGAAGCAGACGATCTTCGTCGGGATTTCTGTCAAAAAGAGAGGATTTTGAACTATGAGCAAGGAATTCAGCTTCCCGAACAGCGGCACCTGTTCCAAGCAGACCAACTTTGTGCTGAACGATGACCACACCATTGCGTCCATGGAGGTCATTGGCGGCTGCAACGGCAACCTGAAGGGCATCTGCCGTCTGGTCAAGGGCATGAAGGCCGAAGATGTGATCGACCGCATGGAGGGCACGCTCTGCGGTTTCCGCAATACCAGCTGCCCGGATCAGATCGCCAAGAACCTGAAAAAGGCTCTGGCCGAAATGGACTGAAAAAATCAAACAGCGAAGGGGGAGATGCCTGCGGGTATCTCCTTTTTGTTTTCCCATCCCGACAGAAAGAGATGATTTTTTTCTGTGCTTCGGGGCTATACTTCTTGTGAAAACGAATTTCATCAGCAAGGAGCGGGCAAATGAGTATTTGGGAAAAACTTGGCTTTGGCGGGTACAAGGGCTTTTCGCACGAGTCGGATCAGCTGCTGCGCAGTGCGGTGGAGCTTGCCGGGAACCTTGGCTGCGAAAAAGCCGATACCGGCCACCTGCTGCTGGCGATCCTGCAGCAGGATCACGGGGCGGCAGCACGGTTTCTGGAGGGCAAGCAGATCCGGGAACCGGAGGTGCGCCGTCAGCTGGCCGAGAGCCGCCGCGCACCGGCTTTGCATCTGGATCGCTACGCTCTTGCGCCGGACCTCAAGCGCACCATGGATTACGCCATCATCGGGGCACAGAACGCGCACCTGAACCGGGCCGAGCCGGAACATCTGCTCTGCGCCATGCTGGAGGATGACGGCTGCACAGCAGGCATCCTGCTGGCATCCATGGGCGTGCAGCTCACAGATGCCGTGCGGGAATGCCGCCAGCTGTCCGGGCAGTTCGTACTGCCGTATCAGATGCGGACCACGGTCAGTGCGCCGCGCGGCAGCCGCGCCAGTGATAAGTACTGCCGGGATCTGACCCGCCGTGCTGCGGAACGGGAACTGGACCCGGTGTTCTGCCGGGAAGCAGAGCTGGACCGCATGGTGGAGATCTTATGCCGCCGTCAGAAGAACAACCCCTGTCTTGTGGGGGAGCCGGGCGTGGGCAAGACCGCCCTTGCCGAAGGGCTGGCCCAGCGCATTGCCACGGATCGTGTGCCCCGTGCGCTCAAGGGCCGCCGTCTGCTGGCACTGGATATGGCCAGCCTTGTGGCGGGCACCAAATACCGCGGTGACTTTGAGGAGCGGTTCAAGAACCTGCTGGAAGAGCTGGTGCGGGACGGCAGCTCCATCCTGTTCGTAGACGAGTTCCACACCATCGTGGGTGCCGGTGCAGCGGAGGGTGCCATCGATGCTGCCAGCATCTTAAAACCGGTGCTGGCCCGGGGCGAGATACAAATTATCGGCGCTACCACTACCGAAGAGTTCCGCACCCACATCCAGAAGGATGCCGCACTGGAACGCCGTTTCGGCAAGGTGCAGGTAGAGGAGCCTACGCCTGCGCAGGCGCTGGATATCCTCAACGGGCTTGCGCCGCGCTATGAGTGCTACCACAATGTCTGCCTTCCGCCGGAAGCGCTGCAGGCTGCGGTGGAGCTTTCGGTGCGGTATCTGCCGGGGCGCTTTCTGCCGGATAAGGCCATCGACCTTGTGGACGAAGCCTGTGCGGCGGCACGCATCCGGGCCGAGCAGGCAAAGCGGTCAAAGCCCACGCTGATGCCGGACGATATCGCCCATGTGGTGGCGCAGGCCAGCGGTGTGCCGGTGGAGCGGGTAGGTGAGCAGGAGCGGGAACGGCTGGACAAGCTGGAAGAACGTCTCAACGCCGAGATCGTGGGCCAGAGCCGGGCTGTGGCTGCGGTGGCAGGTGCCATCCGGCGCAGCCGCACCGGTCTTGGCGAGCCGGGCCGGCCCATGGGTGCCATGCTGTTTCTTGGCCCCACGGGAGTGGGTAAAACGGCTCTTGCCCGGGCGCTGGCGGTCAGCTGGTTCGGCAGCGAAAAAGCCCTGCTCAAATTTGATATGTCGGAGTATCAGGAGCAGCACACCGCTGCCCGGCTGCTGGGTGCGCCGCCGGGCTATCTGGGCCATGACGAGGGCGGACAGCTGACCGAAGCAGTGCGCCGCCGCCCTTACAGTGTGGTGCTGTTTGACGAGATCGAAAAGGCACACCCGGACATTCAAAACATCCTTTTGCAGATACTGGAAGATGGCCAGCTGACCGATGCCATGGGCCGCAAGGCGGATTTCCGCAACACCATTGTACTGCTCACCTCAAACCTCGGCGCACGTTTTTTGGCGGGTCAGAGCACGCCGCTGGGCTTTGCAGCGGGCAGCGAAGCCGTGTTTGAAAAGCAGTCTGCGCAGGCCATTGAAGAGGCAAAAAAGTGGTTCCGGCCAGAGCTGGCAGGCCGTCTGGACGAGATGATCGTATTCCGTCCGCTGGCCGACGACAGCCTGTGCGCCATTGCCGAAAAAATGCTGTGCCAGCTGGAGCAGCGTGCCGCCCGCAGCGGCTACCAGCTGCATCACACACCGCGGGTAGGGCAGGCGCTGGCAGCAAAGGCCCGCTCTGCCTACGGGGCCAGAGAACTGCGCCGCGCAGTGGACAGGGCAGTGGAGCAGGCACTTGCGGATCAGATCGCATCCGGCACGGCCTGCGTGGGCCAGCACTGGACAGCGGACTGCTCGGCGGATGGTTCCATCGTCCTGCGGGAGGACGAAACCGCAACACTGTAAAGCATCGGAAGCTCAAAAGGACCGCCCTGAGTTACAAGACCCGGGGCGGTATTTTTTTGTCTGCAGGGGGGAGCGGAGACATCCGCTCCTTTTTTGTGCGTACGGGGCAGGGACATTGTGAGATTGGCTCTTGCATCCTTTTGGTTTTCTGTTATCATAGAAGCAACAGAATTGCAGGAGGAAGTCCATGCGCACATTGTTTCTTTTGAACCCAACTGCCGGTAAGGCCGATTGCACCCGTACGCTGCCGCAGCAGATCAATGCTGCCGCCGCGCGTGCAGGGCTTGCGCCGGAAGAATATGCCATTCAGGTCACAAATCACGCCGGTCATGCCCGGGAGCTGGCCAATGCCGCTGCGCAGCAGGCCCGGCAGAGCGGGGAAGAACTGCGGGTCTTCACTGCCGGCGGCGACGGCACCTTCAACGAAGCGCTCACCGGGATCTATGGCTATGCAAATGCAGCCGTGGGCTGTCTGCCCTTTGGCAGCGGCAACGATTTTCTGCGCACCTTTGGTACAAAGGAAGAGTTTCTGGATCTGGATGCCCAGCTGGCCGGTGGGCCGGTGAGCATCGATCTGATGCAGACCAGCCTTGGCCTTTCGGCCACCATCTGCGCTGCCGGTCTGGATGCGCAGGTTGCCTACGGCATCCCGAAGTTCCGGCGCATCCCGCTGTGCGGCGGCGAGATGGCCTATGTGCTTTCCATTGTGGAACAGCTGTGCGGACACATCGGCCGCAGGGTGGAGTACACCATCGATGGTGAAACGCTGGATGTGGACTGCCTGATGTGTGCCATCTGCAATGGCCGCACCTATGGCGGCGGTTTCTGTGCAGCGCCGGAAGCACAGCCCGACGACGGCTGGCTGGATGTATATATCATCCGCAAGGTGAGCCGCGTGACCATTGCAAAGCTGCTGGGAATGTACAAGAGCGGCAAGCACTTCCAGAACGGTCAGCTCGTCAGGGCTGCAGAGCCGTACTTCATTTACCGCCGCGCAAAACAGGTGAGCCTGCGCGCTGCGGATGGCCGCGGGCCGATCGTTGCCACGGCAGACGGTGAATGCGCACCCAAGGAGCAGATCACTGTACAGGTACAGCCGCTGGCAGGGCGCATCCTTCTGCCAAAGCCTGCTTTTGAGCGCTTTGCAGCGCAGAGGACGGCACAGAGTGCAGACCGAACATGAAAAACCAGAAGAAGAGACAGCTTTTTTGTCCAAGAAGAAAGCTGTCTCTTTTTCGCTGTACGGCTGATTTTTTCATCTGTCATAAATTCTTAACAAAAAGAAGCAAAAAAGGTCTTGATTTTTTGGGTCAAGATGAGTACAATACACTTAGCACTCAGAGAAATGGAGTGCTAAAGAACCAAAGAGCCGATATGAGGCCCTTTGGACACAGCAAAGTTTTAAATTATATTTTTACTATAGGAGGGCAAGAACTATGAAGATCATTCCTCTTGCAGACCGTGTTGTCATTAAGGCTGTTGAGGTTGAGGAGACCACCAAGGGCGGTCTGATCCTGACCGGCAGTGCTAAGGAAAAGCCCCAGGTGGCTGAGGTCATCGCTGTCGGCCCCGGCGGCGTTGTGGACGGCAAGGAAGTCAAGATGACTGTGAAGGTCGGCGACAAGGTCCTCACCAGCAAGTACTCCGGTACCGAGGTCAAGGTGGACGGCGAAGAGTGCACCATCGTCCGTCAGGGCGATATCCTGGCAGTCGTTGAGGACTGAGCGGTTTCCCCTCTGATATTTGAAAATTGAGCTTTAAAGGAGCGATTTGATTATGGCTAAGCAGATCAAGCAGGGCGAGGATGCCCGCAAGGCACTGTGTGCCGGTATCGATACCCTGGCAAACACCGTTAAGATCACCCTGGGCCCCAAGGGCCGCAATGTGGTGCTGGGCAAAAAGTTCGGTGCACCGGTCATCACCAACGATGGCGTGACCATTGCCAAGGAGATCGAGCTGAAGGACGAGTTCGAGAACATGGGCGCACAGCTGGTGCGTGAAGTCGCTACCAAGACCAACGACGCAGCAGGCGACGGCACCACCACCGCAACCGTTCTGGCACAGGCCATGGTCACCGAGGGCATGAAGAATGTCACCGCCGGTGCAAACCCCATGGATATCCGCCGCGGCATGAGCAAGGCTGTTGCCAAGGCTGTTGAGACCATCAAGGCTCACAGCCAGAAGGTGAAGGACAGCAACGATATCGCCCGCGTCGGCACCATTTCTGCAGGCGACCCCGAGATCGGCCGTCTGATCGCCGAGGCTATGGAGAAGGTCACCTCCGATGGTGTTATCACCATTGAGGAGAACAAGACCACCGCTGAGACCTACAACGAGATCGTGGAAGGCATGCAGTTCGACCGCGGCTACCTCACCCCGTATATGGTCACCGATACCGACAAGATGGTGGCTGATCTGGACAACGCCGCTATCCTGATCACCGATAAGAAGATCAGCGTGATTCAGGATCTGGTCCCTCTGCTGGAGCAGGTGATGCAGAACGGTCTGAAACTGCTGATCGTGGCTGAGGACATTGAGGGCGAGGCTCTGTCCACTCTGATCGTCAACCGCCTGCGCGGCACCCTGAACGTCTGCGCTGTCAAGGCTCCCGGCTTTGGCGACCGCCGCAAGGAAATGCTGCAGGATATCGCAACCCTGACCGGCGGCACCGTGGTCTCCTCCGATCTGGGCTATGAGCTGAAGGATGCTACCGTCCAGATGCTGGGCCATGCCCGTCAGGTGAAGGTCTCCAAGGAGAACACCACCATCGTTGGCGGTGCAGGCGATAAGGATGCCATCGCAGCCCGCATCGCTCAGATCCGCAGCCAGATCGAGGCCGCTACCAGCGATTTCGACCGTGAAAAGCTGCAGGAGCGTCTGGCAAAGCTGGCTGGCGGCGTGGCCGTCATCAAGGTCGGCGCTGCTACCGAAGTTGAGATGAAGGACAAGAAGCTGCGCATCGAGGATGCTCTGAACGCAACCAAGGCTGCTGTTCAGGAAGGCGTTGTTGCCGGCGGCGGTACTGCTCCTATCAATGCGATCCCCGCTGTGCGCGAGCTGTGCGACACGCTGGAAGGCGACGAGCGCACCGGTGCCAAGATCGTTCTGAAGGCTCTGGAAGCTCCTCTGCGCCAGATCGCTAAGAATGCCGGTCTGGAAGGCAGTGTCATCATCGACAAGATCATCTCTGCCAACAAGCCCAACTACGGCTTTGATGCTCAGAACGAGGTCTTTGTGGACGATATGATCGCTGCTGGCATCGTTGACCCCACCAAGGTCACCCGTTCTGCTCTGGAGAACGCAGCCTCCGTCGCTGAGATGGTGCTGACCACCGAAAGCCTGGTCGCTGATCTGCCGGAACCCCCTGCTGCACCCGCTGCTGCAGGCGGTGACATGGGCGGTATGGGCGGCATGTACTAATAACTGCCTAAAAACCGCATGAATCCTTGATTTTTGGAGCGCGCAAAAGCGGATTTACGCCAAACTTACGCCACTTACGCCAAAAATCAAAGCGCACTATAGGGTAACAAAATCGGCACTCGCTGAAAAGCGGGTGCCGATTTTTGTGTCCGGGAGAATTAAAAAATGATGAACCCGCTGGTGGATTCTTCGAGCGGCAACTGCAGCAGATCCGGGAGATTCACCTGTCGGAGCACAAGTTCTACCAGAAAGTGACAGACCTGTATGCTACGGCGTTCGATTACGACAAGGATGCCAAGACGACCCGGCTGTTCATCCAGACCGTCCAGAACAAGATGCACTATGCCGTGCATCGCCACACGGCGGCAGAGCTGATCTATGAGCGGGCCGATGCCAACAAGGAACACATGGGGCTTACCACTTGGGAGAATGCCCCGGACGGAAAAATCCTGAAAGCAGATGTGACGGTGGCCAAAAACTACCTGAGCAAAGAGGAAATGAACTATCTGGAACGCATCGTGTCGCTCTATCTGGATTATGCCGAATTGCAGGCAGAACGGAAAATCCCCATGAGCATGGAGGACTGGGCAAAGCGTCTGGACGGCTTTTTGGAGTTCAACGGCAACGAGCTGCTGACCGGTCCCGGAAAAATCAGCGCAGAACAGGCGAAGCTTCATGCGGAAACGGAATATGAGAAGTATCGTGTCGTGCAGGACCGTTTGTATGAGATCGATTTTGATCGATTTATGATGGTGGAAGAGGAAGCAAACAGAAAGATTGAGTGATGTTTATGGAAATGACCGCTATAAACTTTGTATTAGAAGAAAATCGCTTAATAATATGGAGTGCCTTATGAAGGATTTTATTTCTGAGATCAAGAAAATTCCAACGGATGGACTTATTTATTGTCTTTCGGAAAAATCTATAGATATGTTTAGAAAAAATGAGTGTTTAATGCCTGTAACTATTCCAGTTATACACAATGGTCAGAGAAAGATTCTAACCGTCACATTGACTGCTTGGGATATTCTTGACATGGAGTTTCTATCTATAAAAGAAAGCAACGATTATCGTCGTTCCTCAAAAAAAGTCCCAGTTGAAGTTCTAGTCGACTTATATCGCGACTATGACAACGAGCGCTCTGCAAAAGAGGGGATTTTTCAAAATGTAGATGCCGATGGCGTATTTCGTACCCTGATGGGAATGACAGCTGAACAATTTGCATATGAAGATCTATATTGGCTATTTGAAAAATTCAGCCGTGATTATTATATTCTTTTTGCGGCGGAAAATTTTGAACATCGGTCTATAATTGATACTGACGCTATTGTGCGCGAGATTTTTGGAATTCCTGTCAATGATTATGTTTTAATTCTGGTAACTGTTTTTTGGTTGTGCTGTCAGCATCCGGATCCTTTGTCTGCTCCGGAAGAATTATACAGTAATGTGAACAGTGCAGTCCTTACTGTTGAGAATCTTTCCAACTTTATTAAATATTATTCGTGCACCTATCAAAATTTGCGCACTTCTTCTCTAAAAAAGCAGCTCTTGTATTCAAAACCATTCATTAAAACCCAAAGGACGGGAGAATATTTTGCTTCAAGTATTTTTCCTGTGGCAATGCTGGTTGGAAATGGTCTTTATTGGCTTGTGCGCAATTATTACTGCAAGCAAGGAACACAAGTCTTTGTAAATACCTTCGGATGCCTTTTTGAGGATTATATAAAAGATATTGCCTCAAAATATTGTAAACCATCTGAATGGACTACACTGTCTACTGGTTCCCGAAAGTCAGCAGATTTCACATTCGATCTAGGAAGCTTAACGCTTCTTGTAGAATCCAAATCTGCTCTGATTTGTCTTGATGTAAAGCAGCAGATTCCCAATTTACACAATGCCGATATTTTCTTTGAACGCACAATCTCAAAAGCGTATAAGCAATTAAATAGTAGTTATGTTCGATTATCAGTTTCGAGCAAGAATCCTATTATAAAAATTATTCTCTTGTATGACCAGTTTTCTAATTCGGCCATAGTAGAAGAAGCTGCGCACAAAATATTAGGTTCGGATTCTTCCTGTTTTATTATGACAATTCGTGAATTCGAGATACTTCTGTACCTTCACCAACATAATAAAGAAACGGAACAGCAGATTCTGGACGAGATTCTCAAGTCCAGCAGAGCAGAAAACTCTCGAAAAAATATTCCTGCCATCTATAAGGATCTCGCCATTGATAGTAATCCTCACTTTGAGGAAGAAATGGATTATTTTTCAAAGTTGATGAATAATTTTAAGGATGCCGCAAAATAATTCCATAACAAAACAACAGCCGCCCAGCGACCTTTACGGTCTCGCTGGGCGGCTTATTTTTTGCGTTTCCAG